>MDTC01161095.1_pt1 | contig 11574 bp, 5 predicted proteins | sample 811181 | NCBI WGS metagenome assembly MDTC01 (sample SAMN05326644, study PRJNA326480) | marine metagenome | isolation source: seawater | place: Pacific Ocean: North | collected 2011 | reverse complement strand
CGAAGCGCCAAGACGGCGGTATCGTCTTCTACACGGGTCTAAACTCCAACGGTGACCTCTACATCGGTAACCGTAAGATTGACGCTATTACAGGCGAAGAGGAGTTCCTTGAGAGAGCAGTTCTAGCTGAGTCTGAGGACGATTCTGATCCGATTACCAATCTGATCACGACATTTGAGACACCAGTTACATTCAAGGATAAGATTACTGTTGAAGGTATTTCTAACCTCAATAATCAACTTATTGTTAACTGTGTTCCTCCCGATGAGTCTCCTGCTGTTATTATTCGTAGTAACACAAGAGATGACGGTGGATCTGAAGATCCTACTCTTACTCGCGGCAACTTCCAAAACAATAATGACGGAGACATTACGTTAGATCGTAATAAAATTTCCGCCGCAGTTTTTGAGACAAAAGGTCGCGGTACAACTCTGAATGTTGGACAGAAGTATACTCAGAGAACACACTTTAGTCAGTCGGAAAACATTCCTACTAACAGAGTTCCTGATCAGAGTTCTACATTCAGTAGTGATCAGTATGTAAGATACTATCAATCTACTGCTGGAGATACCGAAGCTTCTCCACAAGCAGGCGATATTCTCCTCAAGGGTGATAATGTTGGTAAGAGTGGATCTGCTGGTTGGATTCTCGCTAACTACTTTGATATTATCCCAACAACTAGTGTTCTTGACGTTACTACCTTCGGTACTACCAAGGTTAGAATCAGATGGAGTGGTGTTCTAGAAAACAGTTCTGCTGGTATCAACTTGAGTGTTGGTAATACCATTAGAATTTCTGAATTCATTGAACCAAACATTAACGGTCGCTGGGTTATTACTAAGGCAGATCAGACTGGTAATGATGCTAACTTCGTTGAGTTTGATGTAGCACAGAATATTGCTGCTACCACATACAACTGGAATGTTTCTGGTGGTGGTGGAACTGGTACTACAAGTCAAACCATTACTGGTGCGACATTCACTTCCGTTTCTACGAATGGTACAACTCTAACAACTGGAACTAATGCCGACATCTCAATGATCGGTAACTATAGTTCTGGTGTTACATATACTAATGCACAGAACAAGAACCCATCTGTTAGCTGGGATTTCAATACATCTACTTTCCCAGCAGGTGTAACTGTTGCTTACTACTCAATTCTTTTGGAAGATCTGAGTACGCTAGATGCAAATACAAATAATCCAGTTGTACACTGGAGTGTATCAAACATCCCTGCTAGCACCAATACAATTCCTGCTAATGCTACTACAATTGCTGGTGCAACCATCAATAACAGTTACCTAGGTGCTGTAAATACTGATGGTGTTAGTGCTGTTGGTTATTCTGGTCCTCAACCACCAACAAATGAGAACCATGTTTATAGACTGAGTGTTACGGCACAACTATCTGGATCTAATACCGCGATCATTACTCAAGGTATCCAGTTTAACTTCGACACAGCAAATACTGTAAGCACAACTAGCTACAATACTGTTGCTCCTGATAATCTTTCTATTACCTACACCATTGGTGGAGGTGGTGGTGGAGCACCTGTTCTTGAAAAATCTAATGAGAAATGGAAAGAATATGGTCTGATTGGTGGTGAAGTTCTTAGAACAGATTCTGAGCTCATCGGTGAGTATAAGTTGGGTGTTAATACTATTGCACGTACAACTCATGCTTCTCATGAATATGGATTTGATTCTTATACTCAAGGACTTACAACTTATGATGAGCAAGAACCAAGAGCAAACTTGGATGTTGTTGGTACAGCGTTCATTAGTGGTAAGACAATCAGTAATGCAAATTACTTAGCAAGTTCTTCTACTTCTAAGATTGAAACTACTGTCCATGAAGCATTCATGGTTGGTGGCGCATATAACAACTCACAGGCAAATGCACTGTTTAGAGTTGATACTGAAGATACTCGTGTTGGTATCAATGTCTCCAGAGCAGAACTAACCGATACTCTAACAGTCCAAGGATCGTTTAGACTCCTAGGTTCTTCTGCAGACATGGATCTGGATGGAGATCTTAACATTGATGGTGGAGATCTAACTACAAATCTCACTACCTTCAATCTCCTTAGTACGAATGCTCTAACTGTTAATGCATTCGATGTAGCAACTACATTGAATATTGCTGACTCTGCTGTTAATGCTCAGACAATCAACATTGGTACGTCTGTAACTCAACCAGCAACTCTTAACATCCACACGGATGCATCTGAGTCTAGGATTGATATCGGCACAGTTGATAATGGAGCAACTAATGTTTCCGTAATCACATTTGGTGGAGCGTTTGATAATACAGCAAACTCTGTATTCACGATCAGAAATGCACAAACCATTCTAGATGGAGATCTAGAGGTAAATGGTGGAGACATTGAGTCTGATGCAGCCGTACTCAATATCTTTACCAGAGCGGGTGCAGGTGCTACTGCTAATCTATTAACCAGAGCATCTCAGATTCAACTTGGTGGTCCTGCTGGATTTACTGAAGTTAATAACTCGCTGAGAGTCATGGGCGACACCGACATGTTTGGTGACGTTACTATGCATGGTGGTGCAAACAGTGGTACTGTTACTGTTACTAGAGCAGTTTTAAATACTAACAAGCAATCTCACTCTGCTGGATCTCTAACTGACCTCAATGTAGATTACTACAAGTATGTACCAGATATTGATGGTGCTGAGATTATTACTTCTATCAATGCAACTGATGGAAAAATCTCTGTTGCTGATTTGTACTTCCTCAATGGTAACGTTGTTAACTTTACAGATGTTACTGGACTATCTGGAGTCAATACAACTACGAACTACTTTGTACGAGATGTAGATACTACAAATAATACATTTAGAGTTTCTACAACCGCTGGTGGAAATCATGTTGGTATCACTGGTACTCCTGGTGTTAACACTGCAGTTACACTACAGGCAACCAAAGTTGATACTGGTACTGGTACTACAATCTGGACCAGTAACTCTGCAGATTCTGAGTACACTCAACTACCTGTTAACAACATTGAAGGAATTGCTATTGGTGATATTCTACTCATCAATAGTGAGATGGTTAAAGTCGTCTCTCCTGGTCCAGACGCAACTACTAGATTAGTTCCCGTTGAGCGTGGAGCAGATTGTACACAAGTTTCTCAGCATCAAGATAATGATGTAATCTACAAACTTGAGAAGTCTGTAGATGCAACATACCTTACTGGTGCAGTACCACAGAACTCTACTACACCAGCACTTAGAGCATTCACTGATACTACAGATACTCTGGAAGTTGATCTCAATGCCCTATCTCAAGGTGTTGCTGTTACCTTCAGTGCTGTCGGCAGTTTGACTGGTATTGCTACTACGGGAACGTATTTCGTTATCAACGTAGTTAATGATACTGGAACTAATAGAACTAGATTCCAATTAGGACTTACACCTGATGGTGGTCCAGTTACATTGGGTGGTAGTCTTGGAACTGCTGCTATTACCTACAGCGATACAATTCTATCTCTTGCTGAATTTGGTGGTAGTTTTGAGGTTGGTGATTATCTGAGATTGTCTGCTACTGCAAACTGTCCATCTGGTGAATTTGTAGAAATCATCACGGTTAATGATACTGCTGCTGAACTGTTTACCATTAATAATGGTGCTACTCAACCTGCAGATAGATTTGTTGTTAACTCTGTCTATGGTGACGTTGATTCTACTCTCATCGGAACTGCGGACTTCACCGTTAACCTAACTGGTAACGCGGCGTCTAATCCAAGCGATAACCAGTTCCGTATTGTAAATGGTCAACCAAATGCTAATGCAAGATTGGTTGTTTCTTCTGATGGTCAGGTTGACTTTGTTGCTTCTGGTACTGAAACTAATCCAAAAGCAAGGATTGATGAAGATGGTAATCAGTGGTTAGCAGGTAATCTTAGAATTACTCTTGATAGCAATGACGTTCCATCTGTAGATGATGCAGAGATGGCGTTGTACATCAATGGATCAAACGGCAATACTGAGATTGCTGGATCTCTGTCTATCGATGATGACTTTAATGTATACAGCGGAACAACTGGTGTTCAGTTTGGCGCTGCTTCTACTTCTAAGTTCCAAGTCGATGCACAAACTGGTGATACAAGAATTGGTGTTAGTGGTTCTGCACTAGGTGATGGTGATCTAACTGTTAATGGTGGTCACGTTAATATCGTAAGCACATCCACTGCATCTCCAAGTGCTACAGACTATGCACTAAACATCACCAATCTTGGTGAAAGTGCTAATAGAAACTACAGAATCCGTCAGGATGCTGCTATTGATGCATTTGGTCAGACTCAGTTCTATAACAAGAACGGTGGTCGTAAGTGGTTGTTCGCAAATGGAACTACTACTTGTGTATCGGGATGTAATTATGCAGTTGCATTGACGGCAACTACAGTATTCACTCTCCCAGATACTGCAGAGACAGGTGATATAATTAGATTTGTAGAAGTCACTGGTAACCTTTCTTATGATGTCTCCCTGATTGTTAGAGCTCCAACGGGTACTAGCATTAACGGAGATGGTACTGGAACTAGAGCAGGCAACCTTGCTACTGCTTACGCTGGTGGTGAACTTATTGTTCAGACAAGAAATGCTGGATTCGGTCTAGTATACTTAGGTGCTGAAGACGGTGACGGCACTGCTATTGGTGCTACATACCGTGGATGGTGGTTAATCGATATCTAATAAACAACAATGGGTAAATCTTACGAACAAGTAAAGAGGATGCGAGCCGCTGCTATCGGCACCATCCAACCATGGGTCGGTGACGCAACCGACCTTCCAGATGGTTGGATTGAATGTAAAGGTCAAACCCTAGATGCTACAGAATTTCCTGTTCTCGCTAGCATTTTGGGGGAGACCTATGGTCCATCAGGTGGATTGAATAGTAGAACATATCCAAATTATATTCTTGGTGATTTGTTTAGAGTTCCCAATATTAGTGGAAGACTCTTAGCAGACTATGAACCAGAATATTTGAATGTTACAGAACTGCAAGCAGGTCAGAACTATCCATCTGGATCGGTTGGAGGTGTAACTATTAGAACTGGAGAGATTGATACTACAAGAGCAGCAGAAACTCTCGACTTTACTTCTAAAGCAGCTGATTCTCCTGGTACTGGTACTGGTCTTACATTTTCACTTGTAACAGACTCTGGTGGTAAAACTTCTGTCGTTAGAATTGGAGATGTTGCTGGATCATTTGCTAGCTTAGGTGCTAACTTCCAAGTTGGAGAGACAATTACTATTAGTAATACCGAATTTACTACAAAAGGTGGTAGTACAGGAACTGTTGAAGATTTTGTCCTTGAAATCGCATGGATTTATTCTCCCCCAGGTGATGTTATTAATCCAACTAATGGTACACAGTTAATGAGTGGTGATGGATCTACAATCACTCCTCCAACGTCTGCAAATGCAACAGCAGATATTAATTTTGTTGTTGCAGACTCTGCAAACCTAACTGGTACAATGAGGCAGTTTACTGTTAATCCACCAACCTATTTTAGATCGATTTACTCTGTTCCTAGAAAGTTGAGTAAGGATCATATGGCTCCACACAGACATGCTGATCCAATTGCTGCTGATGCACAGTATACTGCTGCTGTTGCTGATGGTGGATTTGTTGCTGGTTTTGAATGCCCAAATGTTATCACTCAGCAAGAAGGTAATGATAAAGAAAAAAGACTAGATTTTAGTAGTGGCGGCGACACTCATGCTCCTGGTGTTTACTTTGTAACTAGATTTGCAGAAGGTGTAACACTTAGAGATGGTGCTAGTCCTCAAGCAAGTTCCGTTAATAGTATTGGTGGAGCATTTGGTAACGCTAATATTGGATCACACAATGCTACAATGCCTGTTTGGTCTGGTCCTATTCCTAGACCTCTTGGAGGTAACTGGAATGCAAGTTCTAGTGGTGTTTCTTCTAATAACTCTACAGCTAACCTCAGAGAAAGTTCTAATGGTAATCTAGCAAATTATAAAAATTGGTATGGTAATTTAAGTGCAGACCAAGTTGCTAATGCTGCTCACTGGTCTGCTCCTTCAACTTCTCTTACCTACGCTACTGCTTTGAATCATAGACGAGAGTCACATACACAGATGCAGTCTCATAATCATTATTCTTTTGAAGTTTCTATGAATGCTGGTTTCTTAAGAGCACCTGCTATTGTTCCTGTGGATAATATTAAAATTTCACACACCAATTCAACAACTCAGACAACCAATACTATTACAGCTCAGAATATTCCATCAGCACTAAATATCAATATGGATCTCAAGACTCCAGCACTATCGATGATGTATATTATCAGAGCATACTAATGAAGTTTTACCAGAAAGAAAAATCTAAATTGGGTTCTGCCCCTGGAACTATCATTAAGTGGGCTAAAACTATTGGTAGTAACGACCCAAACCAAGCAGCAAACATCGCAGTTTTGCCTGCTGGATATATTAGATGTGATGGAAGTGTTTACCTAGCAGAGCAATATCCACAACTTGCTTTATTGTTGGGCACTGGATCTTCATGTTTATATAAAAAAGCAGATCAATTTTTATCTGACGATCAGTTTCAGGTTCCCGATCTTGGATCTAAGCACATTGAAGCTTCCACATCTGGTAACGTCGGTGTTACCAAAAATACAGAAGTTGAAGGTACTGCTGATGATATTACGATCGAGAAGGCTGGTATTGGTGTAGTCATTAACTCTAACATTGGTACGACTGCTCAAGTTGGATTCAATGGTCTTTTTACTCTAGAATCTGTTAATTTCCAATTAAATGGTAACGTTGGATGGACAATTCCTACGAGAACAGAGGAAGAATATGTTTCTGTTAATGCGATTGGATCGCATATGCACAGAGCAAATTCAAATAGAGTAACGATCCGAGAAGATCATAACTATGGTGCTACAGTATCAAGACCATATTATAGAAGAGCGGCAGATGCTGCTGCTGGAAGCGGTAATACTGGATTTGGTGATTGTAAGCAGGGAGAAGATACTGTTGCTGGTAAGCACTTTGAGTCTGTTGACCCAGGTGGTGGTGAATTCAATGGTGAAGGTAACTGTAATAACAGTTGCCGTGACTGGGGACAAAACTGGTTGGGTTGTTTGAATGGATATACTCAGTCAGAGGGAGAGAACTCGGCAAGTTCTAGTGTTCTATTCTGTTCTACTTGGCCAGAAGATTTGCTCCTTTCTGGTGCATCTGCAAAATATGATCAACAAAACGCAGCATCTGGATCAAAACAGAGACTAAGTTTTGAGCAATCAATGACTGCAGAGAGTTGGCCTAATTATGCTTCAGATGTTGCTGTTGGAAGTCATCATCCATATGCTGGTGGTGGTGGAGATATCCATCCTATTTGTAAAAACGTAGAACAGATTACAGAAGCCCCACCAGGATCTGAAACTCTTGATAGAACAGAGCATGATCATAGAATCGATAGACAAATTGAGGATACTGAATATGCTTGTACTACAAGAGAAGCGACATGGAGACCAGATGGTCTAACAGCATCCGCTAACTTAAGAACATCATCTACAACTAAATTTGATGATATTGTTTCACCATATACCGTCGTAGAATTCCTAATTAAGTTTTAAAAATGGCAGTAAGAGAAAGAGGATTATACAACCACCACTTATCCGATATTAGGTATGCAGATGCACTGCCTGTTGGATCAATTGTTGGTGTCTATGTAGATAAAGCAAGTGCTCAGGGAGATGATCACATTGCACTAACTTCTAGTTCTTCTAATAAAGTTGCTGATAATTATCCTGGGTATCTTTACTGCGTTGGTCAGTCGTTAAGTATTAATGATTATCCTCTATTATATGAGGCAATTCAGAACACATATGGTGGTACTGCACCAGGAAGTGTTGATCTAGATCTTTGGCCAAACATTACTGGAACATTCAATCTTCCAGATCTTCGTATGAAGAGACTGAATGGTCCTGATGGTATTGACGGACCAGGATCTCTAACACCAGACAACGCTGCAATGACTGTTGGCGAAAGTGGTGGTGTGTGGTATGTGACTAGAGCACGTCAATTAGATGAATATACTATTGGAACTGTTAGAGTATCTGGTTATGATAGTGTAACTGGATTTATTTCTGGTGATCTTGGAGCAGATCCTGATGTTGCTGGTCACAGTGGTCTAACAGAAATTACTATTGGACCATTACAATCAAGAATTCTTTCTGGTCCACCACCACATTCACACCTCTTATTGACTAGTGAGCAAGATCTTAGAACTGGTGGAGTTGCAAATGGCGATCCTGTTGATGGTCTAGCTTCTCCAAACTATAATACAAACCGAGCACAAATTTCTATTTGGGATCCTGATGGTGCTCAACTAGGAAACCAAGCGGAGCACTCTCATTACCTATCTCTTGGAAGACCAGTAACTGTTGGATCTAATCCAATGTATTCTTATGATGAATCTGGTACATATCTAGATTCAACATATACTGGAGGTGGTAGTGGTGTATCAGATGTGTTCTATCATGTTGGACAGACTAGTGCTTTAAACTTGAGTATCAACTCTGGTACAACTCTAGAGAGAGATGGATCCAATAGTACAACATCATCTTCTGTGAACTCTATTAATTTTGCTTCCAGTGCAATTAGTGGATCTGAGGTTGGTGGATTTGAAGCTCCATCATCTTCTCTGCTATCTACGGGATCATTTGGAAGCAAATATATTTCTTTTGGTAGTGATGGAACCAGTTTACATGATCATTGTGTACTTGTCCGAAGTTTTACTGTTACTTTAGATGCTTCTCAGGGTCATGATGCTATCTGGATTATTGGTAGAGCAGGAAACGATAGCAATGGTGGCGAGAGACCAAACGAGTCATCTGAAACTTTGGATGCTGTTTGGCCAAATGGTACAGAGACTGCTGCTATTTTATCGTCAGGTCGCGTAGGTGGTTCTCAACAACACTCTAACTTATATGGACAATGGACTAGAATTGTAATTCCTATTCCAACTCAATATCAAGGTAACTCTAGTCTTCAAGTTACATTTAGATCTGAAATTAATGGAAGTCCTGCTGGTGAAACACTCTCTGGTGGAGATATGCAACCAAGAGATTCAACTGGAGCACAGTTGTCTACTCCACACCCCAACGCATATGATAGATATGGTATTGCTGGTATTGGTTTAACTGAAATTGCTAGTAGTGGTAACCAAGGCACATACTATAATAACTCATATGATAATGTATATGGAGTGTTTAAAATTAATGATGGACAAGTTAATAGTCGTGGAGATGCTGTTTCATTCCAAGAACAAATCTCAATTAGCTTGACTCCAGCGGAAGCAGGTATTACAATAAACGAAGGCGTTCTAACGATGAATGCAGGAGAACAGATAGAAGTAACTGCTACCATCGTACCAACTAAAGCTGTACCAACTATTCAGAAATATTTTAGGGTTAAATACTTAATAAAGGCATTTTAAATTATGGGACTAACACAGGCAGGGGCATCTAATTACACAGAAATGTTGACCCCCATCATGCCTATCAATTTGATGGGTGATAAGGCAAAGTTTGATGATTTTGTTGGAGTTTGGGAAAATTTTGTCCCAGATTCACTTTGTATGGATGTTATTGATTTTTGGGGAAAGGTTAGGTCAGAAGCAGTGTCTCTCCGTGCAGAACGAGACCTAAAACCACTCTCTTTTATTGATGAAGTTCCTGGTGGTATGAGTGGTACTTCACAGTTTCCTGGTAGAGAACTTGGAAGACTTGATAACTCTGTTATGTTGGAAACAATTAACAATGAGTTAGCATACAAAATTAATCAGTACCTTCAATCTTGTCTTAACCATTACTGTACTCAGTATGGTAGTTTAGCTAATACTCCACTTGCATCTTGGAATTGTAAGTTTCAAGAAACTCCTGCTGGTGGTGGATATCATGTCTACCATTATGAGAGTGGTAATTTCAATGAGTCACAAAGATGCTTAGTATGGATGATCTACTTGAATGAAGAGTTTGAAGGTGGAGAAACTGAATTCTTGTATCAAAAACGTCGTATCAAACCAACTACTGGGACTGTTGTTATTTGGCCAGCAGGATTCACTCACACACATAGAGGTAACTTAGTCCTTGATGGGACTAAATATGTTACGACAGGATGGTTCTATCAACAACCCGTTTAATAACATGGCTCAATCAAACAACGACATTATTATTCATGCAGGAACACACTCAATTCGTTGCGGTAAAGTTCTGCGAATTGTAACTGATGCTGAGTGGGAGCAATTTATCACTCCTGTATTGTTTCCGATGTGGGATTCTGATAAAGATAAGCTGATTACTTACAAATATCTACAAGATCCTACTGGTACAGTTCAGGTTGAGTGTGAGAAGACAAAGTATGTTCGTAATCACACAACGGGAGAATACTTCTGGAAGAACTATCTCTTCAGTGAGGTAGATCAAGATACAATCGACAAGTTCAATACAGAACTTAGAGAAGCATTTGATGCTATGGTCTCAGTTGAAATTGAGACTGTAGACGAGAAGTTTAAGTTCATTGTAGAGCAAAAGAAAGATCTATCTCTGTCTAGAGTTAGAACCTGGAAAATGTTCTTGCTTTGGTCTTGTGATTGGACAATGCTAGAAGATGCTCCACTGACTGATGAAGAAAAGGGTATGTGGAGAACTTATCGCCAAAAAATTCGTGACCTCACTACCCAGTTCCAGAAAAAGACACAAGTCCTAGCATCAATCAGTGTTCCTATTGATCCACAGATTTACAAAAATCATTATTTGCCGTATAATACTGCAGCGGCTCCATATTTGGAATCGGATGATCAGTGGATTTCATTCCCACGTACAACATCTCAACCAGGAAGCGTTAATGTTGATGAGTTAGATGTTGCGATGAATAAACTAATGAAGTGTGCATTAGAAATGCGTCGTCCATCAGCAAACTGGCATCTTCCAAATATCTCTGCAATTGGTGATCCTCTGGAATATCTCCTAGCAGAGATTGAGCAAAAGCAAGCATTGGTTGACGAAATTCAAGCAGCAGATGAAGCTGGAGAATTGAACACATAAATTTTTTGAGTTATTATGCTAATTCGTAGATTTCCTTTTTTTGACCCTGTTGTCTGTGATCATATTCAATCTTTTTATGAATTTGAAGAATTTGAGGATGGATCAAAGAGTGGAACTGATGATAGATCAATAAAAAGAAATTATGAAATGAAACTTTGCGAACCGCTGGTTTCATTTTTCTTTGATCAGTTCTATAAGAATCCACTTTCTAGAACCATGTTAATCAAGAGAGGAACATATCCAATGTTCCTCAAATATATCTCTTCGGAAGAAGGACATTATGGTTTTCACAATGATGCCCCATGCATGGGAAAAGATGGTCTGAGAAGTGACTATGTTATTATTGTTGGACTAAATGATGAGAGTGAATACGAGGGTGGGGATTTAATTATTAGATACGGAACAGAAAATTGTATGTTCCGTTTACAAAAAGGTCAAGCAATCTTTTTTGATCCAAACTACTG
>MDTC01057617.1_pt1 | contig 11574 bp, 8 predicted proteins | sample 811181 | NCBI WGS metagenome assembly MDTC01 (sample SAMN05326644, study PRJNA326480) | marine metagenome | isolation source: seawater | place: Pacific Ocean: North | collected 2011 | reverse complement strand
TGAAGATTCTCATATTGTCGTTTTGCCATCTTGGAGAGAGGGCTTATCAATGTCATTATTAGAAGCTTCATCAATGGAATGTACAATAATTACTACAAATGTTCCAGGCTGCAATGATATAGTCGAACATGGAAAATCAGGCTTATTAGTTCCATTAAATAACCCAATGTCAATTAGACTAGCAATCTTATTTTTAATAAATAATCCTAGTATTTCAAAGAAATTTGGGAAAAATGCAAGATTAAGCACTACTGAAAAATTTAACTCAGAAATTGTACTTTCTCAAACGATGAGTTTATATGAAAAAGTTTAAATTAAATTTTTTCTAAATTATTTAGATTAGTTGTATTAGTATTAGTTAAATTCGGGTTTTATTAGATGTGTGGAATTGCAGGTATATGGGATTTTAATAATAGTAGTTCAAGAAATCTTTTAGTTCAAGAAGTCTCTGTGATGGCGGATCGTTTACAGTCAAGAGGGCCAGATAGTTCTGGTTATTGGGTGGATGAAGAAATAGGGATTGCACTATCTCATAGAAGACTAGCCATACAGGATTTAAGTAGAAATGGACATCAGCCTTTTTTTAGTAAATCGGGTAGGTATGTAATTATTTTCAATGGTGAAATTTATAATCATAAATTATTAAGACAAAATCTTTTAAAAACAACTTATAAGAATTGCCTTTGGAAGGGGAATTCTGATACAGAGACTATCCTAGCTTGCATTGAATCATGGGGATTGAAATCTGCCTTAGATCAATTTTCTGGGATGTTTGCTTTCTCATTATGGGATAGAAAAAATCGTTCCATATATTTAGTAAGAGATAGATTTGGGGAGAAGCCTCTTTATTATGGGTTTAAATATTTTAATAATAGAAGTAAAAAAAGCTTAATATTCGCTTCTGATTTAAATGCTTTTAGGGCTTTAAAAGGTTATCAAATTAATATTAATAAATTTGCATTTGAATCTTTTATAAATCAAGGATTTATTTCAGCACCTTTGACAATTGAGGATGGAATAAATCAATTAATGCCAGGCCATTATCTAGAAATATCTTATGAAGATATTAGAAAATTAGAATCTTCTAATTTAAAGCCAACAAAGTGGTGGGATCCTTTAAAAGTCTCTCAGGATAGTTGTAAATTTAATATTAATGATGAAAATTTTGTTATAAATCAAGTTAATAAAACACTGTTAAAATCAGTAGAAGAAAAGAAAGTTTCAGATGTCCCCTTAGGGGTTTTTCTATCTAGTGGTATTGATTCTTCTCTAATTTGCTCTCTATTAGCGCAATCTTCCAAAGAACCAATTAATAGTTTTACTATTTCTTTCCCTGATAATAATCAAGGCGAACTTGGGTTTGATGAAGGCCCTGCTGCTAAATTGATAGCCTCTCACCTAGGTACAAATCATAATGAAGTGGCTCTTTCTTCTTCAGATTTAATAAAATTAGTTCCTTATTTATCAAATATTTATTCTGAACCATTCGCGGATTCTTCTCAAATCCCAACACATCTTGTTTGTAGAGAAGCTTTTAGGAAAAATCTTAAAGTTGTTTTATCAGGGGATGGGGCTGACGAATTATTTGGAGGATATAACCGTCATTATTTAATACCTAAAATACATAAAATTTTTGAACATGTCCCTTATTCGATAAGATCTTTATTGAGTACTTTATTAATAAATATACCAAATAAAAATAAAGGTTTATCTCAACAAAAAATCCAAAAGTTATCAAAATCTATATTAAATGGCGATAACCTAGCAGCTATTTATAATTCTTTAACCTGTGAAACGAATCTATTATCATATTTGGTTAACGAAGAAGTTTTTAATAATGATCACAATATATATAAGAATCTACCTTCTGCCTCTTCTATCGCTGAGAGAATAATGCTTGCTGATGTAAAAAATTATCTCCATTCAGATATTCTTGTAAAAACTGATAGAGCATCTATGGCAACTAGTTTAGAGGTGAGAGCTCCTTTCTTAGATCATAAAGTTGCTGAATTAGCATGGAAATTACCTCTTTCGATGAAAATAAAGAACCGTAAAACAAAATGGATACTTAGAAAAATTTTAAGTAACTATCTTCCTAAATCATTAATAAATAATAATAAAAAAGGTTTTGCGATACCTATTAATAATTGGTTGCGGGGACCTTTGAAAAATTGGGCTATTGACCTTCTTTCTGAATCAATTATTAAGAGGCAAGGTTATTTAAATTCTGAAAATGTATCTAAAATTTTGAAATCTCATCTCGATGGTGATAAAGATAACTCTTCAATATTATGGACTATACTAATGTGGCAATCTTGGCTTTCTGATATGAAACTATAAAAAATATTTAAGTATTTCAACCGTGAGGTATTGATTTTTTGATAATAAGATTATTAATTCCAAGTTTTCCATGGAGCTTTATTTTCTTTCCACAATTGTTCCAAAATATTTTTTTCTCTCAAAGTATCCATTGGCTGCCAAAACTTATCATGAGTATAGGCCATTAATTCGCCCATCTCAGCAAGTTTATTAAGGGGATAATCCTCCCAAGCAGTATTATCATCTTCTATAAGGTGAATACATTCAGGAGATAGTACAAAGTATCCTCCATTTATCCTCCCACCATCTCCCTTTGGTTTTTCTTGAAAACTTGTCACTAAATTTTTCTCGCAATTAAGTGCTCCATATCTGCCCGGAGGACGAACAGCTGTAATGGTTGCGAGTTTCTTATGAGTTTTATGAAAAGAAATTAGATCTGATAAGTTTATATCTGCTAGTCCATCTCCATATGTAAAACAAAAACTTTCTTCATTTTTGAGAAGTTCATATACTCTTTTTAACCTACCTCCAGTTTGGGTATTCTCACCAGTATCTAATACAGAAATTTTCCAATCTTCTCCTTTCTTATTAAGAATATTAATTTCATTGGAATACAAATCTATTTCTAAATCTGAAAGATGAAGTGAATAATTAAAAAAATATTCTTTAATAATATATCCTTTATATCCGCAGCATATTATAAAGTCTTTAATTCCATAGGAGCTAAAGATTTTCATTATGTGCCATAGAATAGGTTTAGAACCTATCTCTACCATTGGTTTAGGCCTAAGGTGAGTTTCTTCAGATAAACGAGTCCCTAAACCTCCGGCTAATATAACCGCTTTCATTTTTGTTAATTTATTCAATATAAGTATAAAGATATAATAGTTTTAATATCAAGAGAATAAAAAGCAAATGATTTAATATTTAATATTCAATATTTATATCTAAACTATATAATTTATTTATATTTAATTAAAAGATATCTACAAAATTTTATTTATTTTCCCTATTAAATTTTTGTATTGATTAATACTGATTTAACTTATTGAAAGAGTATTTGGGCTAATTGGATTTGGTAAATATTGACTATTTATCTTTCTTTATATCATTAATATCAATACCAATTTGTGATGTATTAACCAATTTATTAGTACATGAATGGAATATTTTAAATCAGGAGATAATTGTAAAAAAATTAATAAATTATGGTGTTTTTTATTAAAAGTAAACTTTTTGTTTAGTTTATTAAAATTAATAATTATTTTAGTTTATGAATTTTTTTTAAAAGTCGATATTATGATAACCTGTTAAATATATTTTTAATATTTATTTTTATTTTCAATTTTAATTTTAAATAATACTTGAAATTCTTTTAAAAAGGCTATAGGAAATTAATTACTAGATTGCTTTTATAAAATTTTTATGTATATTTTATTTTCATTCTCATATACTTATTTTTAACTTTCTAGAAAATATATTCTTTAAATTTCTTAGAAAAATCTTATTACTTTAAATATATTTTCCTATTTTCTTAGATTCATACTTCTTTATTTGATTTCTATGAAGTTTTTAACTCAGAATTTCAAAATCTTACTTTCGATTCATTAGATAAATTACCATTTTTCAAAAAGTTTATTTAAGTTTACTATTATTTAATTTTTTTTAAAATTTTAAAATTCAAATTTATTTCTCATTTTAGCTTTTTTTACTTCATTAGAAACAGCAGTAAATTTTAAATTAATTGTTCAATTAATAATAATTTTAAGCATAATTTAGCATTATCGCCCTAATACTTAAAAATAAAGTGTCATCTACATATATTATCAAAAACAATAAGGAGCTATATTTTTTTATTGAAAGATAATAAATTATCTATTTTTATTTAAGTTTTTTATTTAAACATTTCTTTTATTTGGAAATAGTATTTTCTAATATAAATTTAAAATTTTTTACTTGTTCCTAAATATGTTGCTATTAAATTATCTTTTGTAACGGCATAAGATTTATTGATAATAAATATCCTTCATATAAATATGATCAGAATATTATAGGAATTCATAATAACTTTTTATCTGTAAAGTTAGATAGATACTTTAATTGATGAGCTTAAAATATCGTTAAGATACTCTTTAGAAAGGTACATTGGAATTAAACAATTAAAATCTATTTTAAATTTTTTATAAAAATATCTAGTCTTTAATTAATTCAAGTTTCTTTATTTTAAATTAATTATATTTACAATAAATAACAAAACTAATTTTTCTAATAGGCCAGTAAAAACTCTAGTTTTCCTAAAACAGACTTGAATACTATGGTAAATCTGTGATTTATCAAAATATGTTATTTTAAATATGTTCAATTAAAATAATAATTCTTGATTAATAAATGCAAACTATTCTTGCTACTGGAGGCTGTGGATTTATTGGAAGTCATACATGTTTAGAGTTTTTATTAAGTGGATATAGGGTACTTATTTTAGATTCCTTAATTAATAGTTCTGAAGAAACTATTAACAAAATTAAGGAAGTCGTATCTTTAACTGACCCAAAAATTGCTGAAAATTTAGAATTTGTTAATAGTGATATTAGAGATACTGAATATTTAAGATATTTATTTTTATCTAATAAGAACAAAGGTAATAATATTGATGGTGTTATTCATTTTGCTGGCTTAAAAAGTGTTTATGAATCAACAATTAAGCCTCTTGATTATTGGGATGTTAATTTGGGGGGTACACTCTCCTTATTAAAAGTTATTAAAGAAAATGATTGTAAAGTTATAATTTTTAGTAGTAGTGCAACTATTTACAGTCCCCTATCTAAATCTCCAATTAATGAAGGGCAGGAGATAAACCCCATAAATCCCTATGGGGAGACAAAAGCATCTGTAGAAAAACTATTAGATAATTTTTATATCTCAAATAAAATGAAAACTTCTATTGCAAGTTTAAGATACTTCAATCCTGTTGGAGCGCATGAATCTGGTTTTATTGGAGAAAACCCGAATGGAATTGCTAATAATATTTTTCCATTAATTAATAATGTAGCTACTGGAAAGATGAAGGAACTGAAAATATTTGGTGACGATTGGGATTCAGAAGATGGGACTGGTGTTCGAGACTATGTACATGTTATGGATGTAGCAGATGGGCACTTAAAAGCTTTTAATTATCTTATGAAAAATCAATCATTGAATTTGAAAATAAATTTAGGAACAGGAAAAGGAACAAGTGTTTTAAGTCTTTTAGAAGTTTTTCAGAGAGTAAATAAAATAAAAGTTAGATATAGTTTTGCCGAAAGGAGAGATGGCGATCTGGGAGTAATATTCGCGGATAATTCCTTAGCTTATGAATTGTTGAAATGGTTTCCTAAAAGGACAATTGATGATATGTGCAGAGATGCTTGGAAATGGCAGAGTAAAAATATTGAAAGCCATTAAAAAAAATAATTAGTTTGAAATTATCTGAAAAATAATAAAATTTCTCTTTTAATCTACTCATTTAAAGTCTTTTTTTATTATTAATAATTTAACTTAATCGATTTAACAAAGCTTTTAGAGATATTTGATTTTTCGTATTAGTATTAATTTTACTTATAAAATTTGTAGTCTTTCCACAATTTGTAATGATACATAAATACAACTAAGTTAAAAAAAGATTTCTTCTTTGTTAAGAAATAAATAATATTATTAGTGTATTTATTTTTGATAATTAAGAAATATATACCAAATAATTTAATTTGTAATTATTTCTAATTAGTTTTATTAGATATCTTAATCTTTATTAAATTATGGATTTTTGTTTTCTTAGTCATTGATCTCTTAAATAAGAGAATAGAATATGATAAAAATAGCAAATAATTTTTAATTATCTTTTTGAAAATGGATGTTGCAATATTATTATTAATTTGGAAAAGACCAAATCATACAAAGAGAGTTATTGGATCAATTAGAAAGGTTGCTCCAAAAAGATTATATATTTCATCTGATGGTCCAATAAAAAATGATAAAAATAATCAAAGGCTTGTTAGCCTAACAAGAGATGAAGTACTTCGAGAGATTAACTGGGAATGTAAAGTATTTACAAATTTTTCAAAAGAAAATAAAGGATGTAAACTAGCTGTTTCAAAAGGAATTGATTGGTTTTTTGCTCATGAAAATGAAGGAATTATTCTTGAAGATGATTGCCTTCCCAATACTTATTTTTATCAATACTGTAAAATTCTTTTAGAAAAATATAGAAGCGATAATAGAATTTGGGCGATTTGTGGTAATGGATATCAAAATAAAAATTCTTTTTCTGGGGAAAGTTATTTTTTAAGTAAATATGTTGATGTATGGGGTTGGGCTACTTGGAAAAGATGTTGGAAATTATATGATCGGGATATACAAACTTGGGGGGTAAATCGATCTAATAATATTTTGAAAAATGTTTTTGATAAAAAAAAGGAATTTGATTATTGGATTAAAATTTTTGATAAACTTTACTACAAAAGGGAACCTGATACTTGGGACTATCAATGGCAATATGCCTGTTTTATTAATTCAGGAATGTCTTGTATGCCATATATAAATCTTGTTGAAAATATTGGCTTTGGAATTGGAGCTACTCATACTTTAGATATCCCAATTACAGCTGAGCTAGATATCAAGAAATTAGGAAAAGTTGAATTTCCTTTAATACATCCAACAGTTTTTTTAAAATCAAAGGAATGTGATGAGAAACTTGAAAATGAATTTTTTTCAGGTTATCCAATAATGTCCATAATTGGATTTAAATTAAAATTGAAAAAATTTTTATACAAATTAAGGAAGATATTTTTTAATAATATAAAATTTTTTTCAAATTTCTAATAATGATTAATCTAGTATTATTTAAAGTATATAAATTTAATTTTTATAGAAATTTTTTATCGTTTAATATTTTTTTATATTCAAAAATAAAAAGATTCCTAAAGTTTATATATAAACTGATTTGTATAAGACTTAGAAAGACTGTAGATATTAAAAAATTAGTAGAGAAAAGAGAAGTAACTCAGAAATTAGTTTTTAAAGGAGAAGTTTATATTTTGCCAGAAAAATATGATATTGATGGTAGAAAATTTTTATATGTCCCTTTTGGCAAATATAATGTTCCTGATTATCATATTTATATTTTAGATAATGGTCTGATAAAAGCAGGTACAAATTGTATATTTTCTAAAAATGGTAGAAATATTACAGGTTTGAATTTCCAAGAAATGCCATTTGACTTTAAAATAATAAGTAATTTAAAAAATATAGATATTTTCTTTATAGATTCAACAGTACTTGTTTTAGGTCTAGGCGCTATTGAAAACAACTATGGTCATGCTTGGACGGAACTAGCTGCCAGAGCTTATGCAGTTAAAATATCAAAAATAAATTTTGAATACTTATTGATTGATTACAAAAATAAATTTACATTTGAAATTATTAAGTTATTAAATCTAAGTGATAAGAAAATTATAATAAGCTCAGAACATAAATATATTCAAGCTAAGCAATTAATTTATCCAGAATTGATTAATAATTTTAAAGAGTATTTTCTTAATGGCTTATATCTCTACCACAGGAAATATTTACCATATTGGATCAAGTATCTTTATCAAGATGTATCGGATAAACTTTTATCTTCTAATTTTGTAGGTTGCTTCGAAAAGATATATATAAGTAGAAGAAATAAAAACATAAGAAATATTATTAACGAAAAAGAGTTAATTATTACACTTAAAAACTTAGGCTTTGAAATAATACACTTTGAGGATTATTCAGTTAGTGATCAGATTAAAATTACACAAAGTTCTAATTATATTATTTCATTACATGGTGCAGGAATGATCAATTGTAATTTTTGTAGAGAGGGGACAAAAATTTTAGAGTTATTCCCGTTTTATTATCAATGTGGCTTTGCATATATGAACGCAAATATGTTCAAACTTGATTATGACTACTATATTGGTGATCCAGTAAATAAACTATGGCAAGAAAGACCAATAATGGAAAGTTTTAATGTAAATATTGAAGTTATTCGTAAATTTCTTAAGGCAAAATGGAATATATAAGAATAAATTCTAGGTTGAAATAATCAAAAAATTTATCATTTTTAAAGGTTTAAAAAGAAATTATTTCTTAAAAGTTTTTCGTCCATATAAATCATCAAATCTAACAATGTCATCTTCTCCAAGATATTTGCCGCTTTGAACCTCAATTAAAGATAGATTATTTTGTCCTGGGTTTGATAATCTGTGCTTTGCCCCTAATGGGATAAACGTACTTTGATTTTCTGATAAGATAAATGTTTTTTCGTTAATCTCTACCTTTGCAGTGCCTTCGACCACTGTCCAATGTTCTGATCTATGATGATGCATTTGAAGGGAAAGAGAACCTCCTGGTTTTACTTCTATTTTTTTTACTTGCCACGTTTTATCCTCTACTAAAGGGATGTAATATCCCCAAGGTCTATAAACTTTTTTATGAGAAATACCTTCTTCATAACCATACTTATATAAATTTGATACGACTGATTTTAAATTATCTAAATTTTCTATATCAGATATGAGAATTGCATCTTGATTTTCAACAACAATTAGATTTTTTAGGCCTATTGTCACAACTAGTCTATCTTCGCTTCTAATGTAGCATTCATTAGAATTAACATCTACCACCTTACCTTTGATAAAGTTACCCCGAGAGTCTTTTTCCTCCTTTTGCCATATAGATTTCCAACTTCCAATATCACTCCATCCTGCATCAAGAGAAATAACTAAACCTAATTTGGTCTTTTCCATCACAGCTATATCTATGGATACATTTGGAGATTTTGAAAATGAATTTGGATCAATTCTTATAAAATCAAGATCTTTTATACTTTTAGAAAAAGCATCTCTACATTGTTTTAATACTATAGGAGCATTTTTATCAAGTTCTTTTAGAATTAAACTAGTTTTAAAAACAAACATTCCACTATTCCAAGTGAAGCTTTTATTTTTAATGAGGATTTTAGTTAATTCCTTGTCAGGCTTTTCTATGAATTTTTTGATTTTGGAGATATTTATTTCTTCTTCTTTATAAATAGCTTCACTTTCTATGTATCCATAACCAGTCTCAGGATATTTAGGAATTACGCCAAAAGTTACTAAGTTATCCCTTTCCGCATATTTAAAGCCTTTTTTTAATACTTTTTGAAAACTCTTTACATCATCAATTATGTGATCGGCTGATAATATTAACAAAAGTGTATCTTCTTTTATTAGCTCTCTTGCTTTAATTGCTCCAAGGGCTATAGCTGGAGCAGTATTTTTTCCCTCATTTTCAAGAATAATAGCGTTTGGTTTTACTTCAATATTCCTCATTTGTTCAGCAACTAAAAATCTATGCTCTTCATTACAAATAATTATTGGACTTTCTAGACCTTCTAAATCTGATATCCTACGATATGTCTGTTGTAACAGAGATTCTTTTCTCTCTCCATATAGAGCTAAAAATTGTTTTGGATAAGATTGTCTCGATAAAGGCCAAAGTCTAGTTCCTTTCCCTCCGCATAAGATTACAGGTATAACTTTCAACATGGAATTTTATTTGAAAATGATTTTGGTATTAACACTGTTTAGATTCCTTTTAATTAAGTCATATTTTGAAAGGTAGTGTATTTGCTTATAAATGAAATTAAGATATTTTCTAAAGCGCCAATTCGATCATAATTTTTATTTTCCTTTGCTCTTTTGTATCCCCTTTCTATTAAATCATTTTTTAAGTCATTATTGTTTAGTAATTTCAAAAGACAATTGGATAATGTATTTGGATCACTTAAATTGATCAAAAGTGCAGCATCTCCAACTTGCTCTCTTAAACCATTTGAATCTGGATAAATTACTGGAACTCCTAAATTAAAAGCCTCAAGAGGAGGAAGATTTGTTGGACCAAAAAAAGTTGGCATTACTAAAGCAATAGAATTTTTATAAAGTGCAATTAATTCTTTATTTGAAATAAAACCTGTAAATATCAATCGATCTTGGATTCCGATTTTTTTAGAATATAAATTAATTTTTTCTTTATTACCTTTATCTCCTCCGGAAAAAACAATACTTATTTTAATATTATGTTTTTTTTCTAGGATATTAATAGCCTTCAAAATATAAATATGATTTTTATGAGGCCAAAATTGAGCGGGATAAAAAATATATTTGTTTCTTATTTTATATTTATCAATTAAATCAAATAACTTTCTTGATAAAATAATCTTTTCCTTTGTTTCTAAAATAGGTTCAAAGGGTATAACACAAATTCTTTTTTCTTCAAAGTTATATTTTTGAGATAAATTTGATTTTCCGTACTCTGAATCTACAATGATTGATATTGCCCTTTTAATAGCATAATTTATTCTAAGTTCACGATTTTCAAATTCTCCCTTAAGTTTTATTTCTGGGAATTCAATGTGATCTCTATGACATAAATCCCATATAGTAAAAATAAAATTTATTTTTTCTAAATCCAAGGCATATCTTGAAGGGGAGATAAAATAGACAAGATCAATCTCTCTTTTTTCTAAATATGCTTCAAAAAAGTTAAAATCAAATATTAACTTAAAAAATTTATAGATCACCCTAAATTTTTCTGTGGTTTTTATATATAAGTAAAGTTTTTTTAGTATATTAATATTTATCAATTCAGAGTGAATACCATTATTTTTTAAATTATTTTTTAAACTATTTTTTGTATGAAAAAATAATATATTTGCTAATTTAGGATTAATTCTTAATGCTAAAAGAGCAGCATTTATACCTTGCTGATAACCTCCTCCAGAGGATACTTCTTGATCAAAAATTAAAGCAATATTTATTGGCTTATAAGAAGGTTTCATTTTTGAACTAATAGCTTAAGTTTTTCTGTAACTTCTTTAATGCTTTCATGTTTTAAGTTAATACCGCTAGGTAAATAAAATCCACTCTTGTAGAGTTTTTCAGAAATAGGAAAAGATTGATTCTCAAAAATACACATTTTTTTGAAAACTGGTTGTTTGTGCATAGGATAAAAAAATGGTCTAGTACCTACTTTTAAAACCTTCAACTTTTCCATTATTTCTTCCGCACTTGCAATTTTTGAGTCAATTAGAATCCCATAAACCCAATAAATATTCTCTGCATATTTAGTTTTTTTTAGTGGAGTCTTAATTCCCTTTAAATCTTCCAAAAAACTATTATATATTTCCCCATTTTTAATTTTAGTTTTTACTAC
>MDTC01249973.1_pt1 | contig 11575 bp, 13 predicted proteins | sample 811181 | NCBI WGS metagenome assembly MDTC01 (sample SAMN05326644, study PRJNA326480) | marine metagenome | isolation source: seawater | place: Pacific Ocean: North | collected 2011 | reverse complement strand
CGAAGAATAGTAACTTTACCACCCTTCTGAACTTCATCTTTATGTTGGTTAATATGTTGACGGGTAAGGTCAAGATTAACCATATCGTTAAGCAAAATACCCATAGGTACAACTCGTGCTCCTGAAGCAGCATAAGTAACCAAGGCAGAACCCTGATCCATTGCTGCACCACTACCACCAGTGCTTAAAGAAACCACACCACCTCTAGTAGCAACTTCATTCATGAAGAAGCTAATATCAGTTTGCACTTCATTTCTATCTGATTTAAGAGCCATTATATCTTTCTCCTTTTAATTACTTATTAAGGTTAGCAGTTGTTTTAAGAAGAGAGCCGAACCATTCGCTTGCAGTAGAACGTAGTTCCGTAGATGGATCAAGATCGTCAGCGGCTTCAGCCATTGCAATATCTTCTTGAACTTCTACTTCTTCTAATTCTTCAGCGCTAGCTTCAGCTTCGTCAGTTTCTTCATCAAGAAGTTCATCTTCAGCTTTGACCTTTTTAGGAGCCATTGCAGCTGGAGCTTCTTCTTCTTCTTTTTCGTCTTTTTTCTTCATCTCAGCTTTTTTGTTGTACATCTTAGCAACAACAAACTCGAAAGTGCTGTCGTCTAGGTTTTCAAACTGAGCTAAAGTTTCCTCAATCTCTTCTTCTTCAATACCAGCTTCTTTAAGGGAAGCAATTCTTCTTTCAAGAGCTGCTGCCTTTTCGATTTCTGCAATCTTAGCAACTGCTTCTTCTTTGGCGGCTTCAGCAGCAGAAAGAGCTTCTTCAACTTCAGCTAATTTAGCTAAAGCTTCTGTAGCTTCTTCTGTTTTCGAGGCGATGGCCTCATCTTTAGCAGAGATGGTCTCTTCAAACTTTTTCAATTGAGCTTCAATTGCTTCGGCTTTCTGAGCTTCCATTTCTTGCTTCATAGTTTCGTTGGCGGCGCGAGCTTCAACAAGTTCAGCTTTCACATCATCCAACTGTTTCTGTAAAACATCGGACATATCAGTCTCCTTTATTGATGAAACAGTAATGAATTCACTTTTACTTTCACTAAAACTTTTGTTGTCATTAAGTATGACACTTCGAGGATTAGCAGGTTTAGAAACCAAGCCCTTGCCAGAGAAAGATATATTTCTTAATAATCGACCTACTGTGTAACCCTCATACTTTCCTGTTCCCCCGTAAGCTCTAAGATGCTTCGTCAAAAATGCCGATGCCTCTTCTCTCTTAACAACCTTAAACTCTCCCTGTGAATCCTTTAGGGCATAGTCAAAGTTTGGGAACAAACATTCCATGGATACAAACCACTTGTTTCCTTCTTCAATTTCCTCTACTATGTTGTTCATTCTTTCTCGAAGCGATGGGTCACTCCAAGACTTATATAGAACAGCATTTGTAATTATATTGAATTCTTCAGGACTGCCGGCTTCTTCCCATTCTGCCTGACTATCCATTACGTTTCCGTCGAAGTCAACAATATAATTGCCAGTAATGTGACCGATTATGTCAGCCTCATTGTGCATATAATTAAACTGTTTATCTTCAGGAGTTGAGCGAGCATCCCACATTTCTTTTGCGTCGAATACATCGTCATTCTTATTCCAGCCAGTACTGACTAAAACAGAGCTAAGATAATACAAGTCTATTTGTTCTTTGTTTTCTGCCTTAGCGCCCATGAACGAAAGAGCTACTTCATGATCGCTCTCAAGTTCAGATGCGGTAGCTTCGATGAGATCTTCCTTAGACATAACAGGTGAACAATACGCAACAGTATTGTTGTTCTGTATAGCATCTTGAAGACCATCTTCGATTTCTTGTGCATAAACTTTCATTTTATTATTCTCCTTAGTCTTAAATACACAAAAAACGGGATTAATTAATTTTTTTGCACTAAAACTAAGCAAGCGCTGCAAAGGTTGAAGCATAGATGTACCTCATTTCATCAATGTTAGGTTTTCGTTTTTGATTTTTTACAAAAGAAGCGACAGCCTCTTTAACATTGTTCTTGAATGTAGCCGAAGGTTTTGTGTTGCTATCTATAATAGATTTTATGACAGACTCATCAATATCCATAAACGGCTCCATGCCTGTCAATATACAAAGCTTAAGATATTCCAATTGGTCAAACTCACTTTTTGTTAAGCTTCTAGCGTTCTTTTTATTGAAGTGATTTAATGCCATCGGAGCAACAAGTTCTGCGATAGTCTTCTGTGACTCGTAAGCCCAAAGAGTTACAGCGAGAGAGTCTCCAGATCTGGGCAAAACTCTTTTCTGCTTTCTAGGTCCTGTGTCTCTGGAATTCAAAGGTCTACCACCTCTTGGATCTACAAGATCAGGCTTTTCTTCCTGTGGTGGCTGTTTGGATTTCTCTTCAAGTTTATTAATCTCGTCAACCTCTGATGGCGGTAAACCTAACCCATTCAAATAGATATCCTTGTCTATTATATCTTTGGTTAAAGCTATCTTAGCAATATCGTCTTTGTGTTGAGGGTTATGGTAAGGGCCCGCTTTCTTTGGAGATAGCGCATCATTCACTCTAGCTCTTTCCTCTCTTCGTACACGTATCTTCTCAATGGATGGCAACTCTCTAAACCTCTCAAGAAGCGTCTCGTGAGATATAATATCTCTGTCTGCCAATTGAACTAGTAATTGTTTTTGGGCTGCTTCATCAGAAAGTATAATCGAATCAAAATGTATTTCAGCAGGAAATCTAAAGCCCATAGCCTTCTGCACTAACTTGATTTCGTGTTGCCAAAACTGTTTTAATACTTCTCTTCCATACTCCAGTCTTTCAATCAGAGTTTTTAAAGATACATAATTATTCGTGTATCCGCCACTCGCTCCCGCAGCTCCCGTCAGGGTTGGTGGAATCCCAAGGCCGGCATAAACACTTGTGAGAACTGGTTGATATTTTTCTGAGCCTAAGAACTTGTATACCTGAGTGCTACTTTCTTTGAAGTCAATTTCTGGACCCCAAACCAAATCCATTGTACCTCCACCAACATTGCTAGCCAAAATATCTCTCAGCTTATTAATTGCAGCTTTGGTGGGAATAATTTTATGGTCTAAATCGCCAATTCTCCAAAGTCTTACGTTTGAGATTGCGCCATCTAGAGCAGCTAAGTCTGCAAGCTTCATTTTTTCTAACATGATGATGTCATCAAGAATAGCATAGATCATAGGATTTGCCCACATGTTCCAATCATCTTTCTTATAATGAAACATCATGACCTTTTCTCTATCCAAAGGTATTTCTCTTTCTCCTCCATTAAATTGCTTTAGCATCGCCGCAGGGAGAGGTTTATTGTTGCCCTCTCGACCATTGTACATAAGTAAAGAATTTACTGTGGTTTTTGATACTTTGAGAACATATTCCAGATCCCCCGTAAACGCTGCCGTTTCGCTATTCTTTATACCAACAGCTAAAGGGTTTAAGAAATCATACTTCCAAGGAATCTCTCTTTTAGAAACAGGAATATCTTCTATCTTCATATCTGGAGCCGCGCTACTTCTTTTTAACTCAGCTTCTTTTTTCTTGCTAATCTTGGCGGTTCTTCTTTTTGCTATAACGTTGCCACATCTGTAAAGATAATTCAAAAATCTTTCAGACCGATCTAAACCATTTACATTTTCAAACCATTTTCTATAGAATCTTTCGATGGATTTATTGGGGTGCACTAAAGTAAGCCCCTGAGACGCAAAGTCACCCATTAGATCAATAACGTTTCTTACAATGCCAACCTTGTCGTAGGCCTGCATGCACATTTTCATTATTCTTTTTTGCTGTTTAGGTACAGCTTCACCGGGACGAAATGCAGTGTAGTCATTCCTGTAGAAGCTCGGGCGAACAGAGCGAGATGACTCAACATCTATATAGGTTCTGTTGTCATAAGCATAGGATTTTTGTATTCCGTCATAGGCATGAATATTGTCGGAAGATTGTTGATAGGCCTTACTTTTCTCTAAATCATCAGACCATGTTAAGTAAAGATCGTCGGACATTTGCATTACCTCTTAAGCAATAGTATTGATAGTTGTATTCATAACAATATACACAGTATTAATATATATTGTCCATATTTTCAGTAAACCAAGCAGGTCCTCTGTACATCGGACCGTCTTCTTTATTATCAATAGTATTGGATTTTTTAGCAAAGCCACCATAATGGTCAAACGTTTGCACTGTTTTTTCAACAGCCATTTGTCTGGCCGACATGTTAGCCATAATCAAAGAAGAGTAGCGGTCTTTACGCAATCTTCTCTTTTTTCCTGCTGCAACCTTTACTTCAGGAGTGTCCCATCTTTCTCTACCTGTTGAGGTCTGAGTCATAACTATCATAGATAATTCGTTCTTTAATTCTTCTATTTCCATTACGCAATCTTCTAGGGTATCATATAGCCTTCCTTCCCTTCCATCCTCCTCTGCCGATAGGCCTAAGCTAACCGCATCAAAGTCTGGAAACAGTACGAGCTTGTCCTCAAAGTCTTTTCTTAGTCCGTGGTTTGCCTCTGCTAGCCAATCGTACTTTGCAAACTGACACATCTTCAAAATATGAAGTCCGGGCTCGTTGTCTGTATCTTTGGGCTTATCCCAGTCTATAACAGGCCAAATCTTATGCTCTCCCTCTCTGACTTTGTCCTTGTCGTGTAAGGCCTCCATAACAGCAATACCTCCACCTTGAGCATCTAAAGCTATTTCGACACAGGGAAACACTTTCATCAAGTTGCGTATTTTTCTTGCACAGTATGAGTAGAAGTCATCCTCATCCGCCATGTTTGATTTTAGTTGTTCCCTATGTTGGCTTCTGTTTGTAGTCCATACATGTACGACTCTACGATGTGTGCCATTTAGCTCTAAAACTACAATGCTAAAGTTGTCAACCTCAGATGCTGGGTCAACTCCAAAAATATATTTTTTCTCAGGATCACCCTTGAGGAGCGCTTCAAAATGAACCTCCTCATCATTGAATTTTATATTGTTTGACTCTGAAGCTACGCAGTTTTCTATGAGTGATCTCTTGAAAAATCCCTGACTGTCTGTTGTAAAACAGGCCCCGTATTCCATCTGAAAAATCCCTGCATGAACTGTAGCTCTGGCTCTTGCTATCTGGCCTTCATCCATAAATCCTTCTGGAAGTGTTGTAACCGGCATCCTGATAACAGAATATTCATTCCAAGCAAAATCTTCTGGAACATCGGGGCCAAATACTTCTTGCAGCTTAAACTTATCTCCTCCACTATTTACTATAGCTCTATATCTTTTCCAGTAATCAGCAAAGTGATTGAAGTCATAGTATGCCGTTCCGGAAAGTATGATTTGGTTTGATTTGTCGGTGACAGGATTGTTAGCATCTGGAGTATAAGGGATTCCCAACTCTTCGGCTTTTTTCTTGCTAGCTTTAGTTTTAACTTTTTCTATTGGTGATGCTGACACTGCCGCAAAACCAGCAACAACATTCTCAAATATGTCACGAGGTATGGATGCAAACTCGTCAGCAATAATATCGTTTGCACGCTGACCACGAATCTTGCTTCCGTCACCGAGAGGTAGGCAAGTTATAGTACTATCGCCAATATGCATTACACATCTATCGACATCTCTTCTGGGGCCGCTATTAGAGCCGCACAGATCCCTCAGAATGGGCGCATTCTTCCAAATGGTGTCCATATACTCAAAAAGCACTTTCGACTGTCTAAAGGCCGCACCGACGACGATAATCTTTCTTCTCGGCATAAATAGTGCTCGCAACAGTGGATACACAGATAGAATAAAAGACTTACCCATACCACGACTACCAATAAGCATTGGAAACTTTTTATTCCACATTTCTTGCAGTATCAGAGATTGAAAGGGAGATACCTCAATGTTCAAGATGTATTTACATGCGAAAGAAAAATATTCTGGCTGCATAAAGAGCCAAGCTATTCTTTCTAGGATTTTATCATTATCGCCATCATGAAATATAAAATCTATCGGATTAAATAAATCTTCTTCTTTTACGCTTATGCCTAGCCATGCGTCTTGTAATACTTTTTCTATATTTTCTTTTTTCATTAAAGTCTCTTAAGAATATTTTCTATTGAACTGTTTTGACCTTTGCCAAACAATACATCTGCAAAGCCATACTCTACGGCGCGTTCACCATCAAGTATCCAATCCTCTTTTACATTCAGTCTTCGTTTTAAAATTGATTTTATTTCTACAGGTTTTTTACCTTTGAAAGCGGAGCCCTTCTTGCAAGCAGATACATATATGTCATACATTGTTTCCTTTGACTTTTTAAGGGCCTCAGCGTTCGATATAAACTGCTTTGTGGTTCCACTGGTCTCACAAGACCCTTCGTGTATTAGCCACTCTGTATGGGGGTGTGTGACCCTTAAACCTTTACCTATGACAGCTTGCGGTATAATGCTTCCCATAGAAGATGCTGAGCCATAGCAAATAAATAAGAATTTACACTTGCTTGCTCTTATTGCGTCGTATATTGCGAAGCCTGCATTTTGGTCACCACCAATATTGTACTGATGAATAATTATTGGGTTATTGTTTAAAGATTCAAGCATTGTTAGATTTTTGATAAACTCTACAGCATGTTTTGAACCCAGCCCATCATCTCCCGACTCAAGGAATATTTCTCTTGTCTGAGAAAGCAATCCATAGTCGTGCCAGTTTGATAAAGCTGAATATATTTGTGATCTATTCGGTCGGTTCATGGAACATCTCATTCAACCTCTTAAAAATACTATTCGCTACTAAAAAGGCGTTATCTTTGTTATCACAGAAAAGAACGTGTATGCCGTACCAGTTTTGGTATTCCATCAAAGACCTGAGCAAATACTTCCCTGTTATGCGCCGCTTCTTTATTTGTGCCTCTACGTAAGCCGGTCTGGTTTGCTTCATGTAATCAGAAAAAATAGAATTTGGATAGTCTACTAAGTCTGACATAGAAAATTCACAAATAATATATTTAAATGCGAATTCTTGCATTCTCTGCATCTCTTTGTCGAAAGCCTTCTTCTTCTTTCCAAGGTTGTTGGCTATTTCCTCTACGGAAAACTTTCGTTCGATACAGACCATATCCTCAAAACCTTTGATCGTATAGTCTCCCGTCTTGAGTGTTTCCTGCTCCATGCCGGCACATTTATCGTATTCACCAAAGTACCACCCCTTTTGTTCTCTGGTGTCTTGCAATACTGTATATTTCGGTATAGTTTTTTTAGCCATCTATCAGTCCTAACAAATAAGCCTCGTAATGCCCCTCATTGCCCGTTACTTCCTTGTGGCAATTATAACATAGGGTTATGCCATTATTTACATCAAACCTCAGAGAAGAAGCACTAGCCCATTTTCTAATGTGGTGAACGTATAGCTTTTTCTTTTTGCCGCCCGTCTTACACATCTTACAAGTGAACTTATCTCGCTTCAAGACATCCATCCGAAACTTCTTGTAAGCTGGATCGTCGTAATTCCTCATCTATGTCTGCCTCCGTCATTAATTCTGCTAGTCTTCTGAATTTGATTTGTGGTTCCCATCCGAGCTCCTCTCTTGCTTTGGTCGGGTTACCAAGTAGGTAATCAACTTCAGCGGGTCTAAAGAATTCAGGGTCAATGTACACGTACTCATCCCAATTGTCAATGCCAGCGTACCCAAAAGAGCATTCCAAAAACTCCTCAACACTGTGTGTTTCTCCAGTAGCGATGACATAATCGTCTGGTTCTTCTTGCTGCAGCATGAGCCACATTCCTCGTACATAGTCTTTTGCATGTCCCCAATCTCTCCTTGCTTGTAGGTTTCCAAGTCTTAGCTTTGGGAAATTCTCGTCTTTCCCAGAAGCAACAAATTTTCCAATCCATTTTGTTATTTTGCGCGTGACGAAATTTTCTCCCCGTCGCTCGCTCTCATGGTTGAACAGAATCCCGCTAGAAGCGTGAATCCCATAGCTGTCTCTGTAATTTCTTACTAAATGATGTGCTGCAAGTTTTGCAATCGCGTAAGGTGACTGGGGCATAAAAGCCGTGTTTTCGTCTTGATATTTTCCGCCACTTGTTACGGTAAAGTTTTTGCCAAACATTTCACTGGAAGAGGCCTGATAAAATCTTATTTCATTACATCTAGGAGAAACTCTGATCGCTTCCAGTATATTTAGGCATCCTCCAGCGGTGACATCCCAAGTTAGCGTCGGTTGTTTAAAGGATGTACCAACATGAGACTGAGCAGCAAGATTATAAACTTCATCTGGCTCGTACTTATTAATAATGTCAGAGACACAAAATCCATCCGTAATGTCTCCTTCTACCAAAACAAAGTTTTCGTTTTTCTGATGCTCACCAATTCTTTCCGTTGTGTCCACGCTACTTCTTCTAGCAACGCCAACTACTTTATAATTTTTAGATATTAGCAAGTCAGTTAAGTAACTTCCGTCTTGGCCAGTAACGCCAAATACAATCGCTGTCTTCATATTATTCACCTTTAAAAGTATCACTTGTTAGAAACGGTTGGTCTACTTGACCATCTTCGTATTTAATGTATTCTGATAAACGCTCTTTCTCTGCTGCTGTGGCTAATCGCATTTTTTCCATCTCTACACCTATCTGGGTTCTAAAAGTAGGATCTGATGCAATCTTTTTCACCAATGACGCAAACGTTAACTTAGAATCTTCGATAGCCTTGATTCTTTGTTCCCTAGTACCCTTCAGGTCCTTGAGCATTGTTGCTTTTCGTGCTTGAAGATCCTTATAATCCTTAGATAGCGTCTCTTGCGCTGCTCTTTGCATAGCCACTTGCCGCTCTAAGGACGAGATGTAGTCACGGTCCTGATCTTCTTTATCTCTTTGTTTCTCGGCTATGATGAGAGCCTGAACGCCCTCAATCTCTTCTAGATTTTCTTGTTGTGTCGTCAAGATCCTATTCATTAGAATCTCAAGCTTAATTGTGTCCACGATTTGGATTTCTTCTGTATGAAACACATCGTCTTTGAACTGCGCCCACATTTTTGTGAAGTGGAACTGAAAAAGCTCTAATTCGGAATCAGAGAACTGTGTTTGTAGCTCCTTAAAGTATGGCTTACTTTTAAGTTCCTGATGAGCCTCGATTTCTCTCTTCTGACTTTTAGATAATCCGACATTCGTTTCGATCCAGCTTTTAACCGAGGATACATTCCTACCTAACTGATCCGCTATGTGCTCAGGAGAAAGAGCCTCGCAATTCTGCTCGATAAATTCAATTTCATCTACTGAGAACCGCCCCTTCTTTTTGTCTTTGCTAGTTTCGGACATATTTACTCCCCATCAACAATCTTTTTAATTATACTCTCTATTTCAAGCCTTCTCTTTTTAGATATAGATACACCAGAACACAACCTGAGATAATCAGCCCTCATGTTTGCTGGTATGTTGTTTTTTACTAGCTCTTTTATTTCTAGATCGGAGATTCTGGACAAGATATCCTGATCCTCTCTCATTATACTAAAGTTTTCGATGCTGTGTGCTTCAAGAAGGTTCTTCTTCCTCCTCTGGACATTTTCTGCCTTACCTTCGTCCTGCCGGTAGTAATTGTCTCTCTTAAAGTTCTTGAGTCTGTTGGCTATATGTACAAACAAAAAGTTTTCTAGTGGTCTAGACTCATTATATCTTTCAAGAGCTTCCATGCCTATGATAAAAGCCTCCTGCTTAATATCTTCTACCGAATAAAACGCAAACGTATATTTATTGGACAGTTTATCAGCGACTTTAGTAATAGTATCAACAACTTCCTGTTCTGACATATTACTAGGTATTTTCATTAACTGTCGCCGCCCTCTTCTTCAATAGTTAGTTTCTCAATGATAGCTGCAGCTTCTTCAGTCGCCGGGTCTTCATTTTCTAATTCAGAAGCCACAGACTCCTCTAGCTCCCCGGAAGCGCGCGCCACGAACTCAGATTCTACCTGCTTCGGTTGATTTTTATCGTGTGACATATTATCTCCATTGCACTAAAATGTAAAATTACCTATAATAATAATAGGCTTTTGTAAAAAACTATACACAAAAAAAGACCTAATTTGAAAAATACAAAACAAATAGGATATTAGCAGAGAAGAAAGGGCGATATGGATGGCGAGAAAAACATGAAATTCTGTACCGGGTGTGGTGAATATAAAGAGTATACTAGTGAGTTCTTCCATAATGTAGGTGGTGGTAAGCTACGTTCTAGGTGTAAGGTCTGTCATAATAAATGGAGAAGGGAATACAAGAGACAAAAGGGTCTTACAATGTCTAAAGAAGAAATAGCTGAGCGCAACAAGAAAAAAAGGGAGATGTTCATACAAGAGTGCGATACAAAGGGGCAACCATGTAAGATGTGCGGGGAGAGAAAACCTGTGGGCGATTTCTATAAGTCACATCAATACCGAACAAGTGCAAAGTGTAAAGAGTGTTCTCGGGAGTATGCTAAAAAATACCATAAAGAAAACTACCCCAACAGAAAGCAATATCATAGAGACTACTACCAAAAGAACAAAGAGTACCAACAGAAGTGGCAGAGAAAGTATAAGCGCGAGAATTTGGATAAAATAAAGGCCTATAGAGATAAACCTCATCAAAGAGTGAGAAGGGCGCAGTCAAAAAGACTAACTAAAATCTTAAAGGCTAAGGGTATTTGGAAAAAGAACAGTATCTTGAAATATATAGGCTGCACTAAGGAAGAATTGGTGGAACATATAGAAAAACAGTTCAAACCGGGCATGAATTGGGAAAATTATGGCTTATATGGGTGGCATATAGATCATATACGACCATGCGCATCATTTGACCTCACAAAAGAGGAAGAAATACACAAATGTTTCCATTATAGCAACTTGCAGCCACTTTGGGCCGAAGAGAATCTAAAAAAATCGGCAACTTGGAGCGATGAGGGGCGGTCTGGAAGGATTAGCTAAGACATTGAAATATATTTTCAACTTAATGTTTGAACGCCCCCCGCTAAACCAATAATAGATACTGCCAATGTGACAGAATAGAAAAGTATAGGGTGCCATTATGACAGTAGGCACTGCCAATAAATATATATACTTATCTTGACATTTTACTAAAGAATAATTTGACTCTCGTCGACAATATGTAATAATATAATATACAAATTAATTAACCGAAAGGAAATAAAATGCTAGATAAAATTTTAGATGCAATGGCTTACACAATTATGGGCATTACAGTTGTGTACGGTGTTTACTTTTATGGTACAGAATTAATTAGAATTATTTCTGAATTTTGTTAAGATAGCTATTGACTTTTGACGATACTTAGTATATACTTAAAGCATAACAATTAAACAACGTTCTCGAAAGGAACACAACATGACACGCAACGAAGCAAAATTAGAACTATTCAAAGTAGAACGACAGATTGAAAAGAAGATTGTTGAACACGCCAACGAACTAGGACAGCACAACAAAAATTGTGTTGAGCAAGAATTACAGCTGTTATGGGATAGAAAAGATATTCTAAAAAATATCATAAATAGTTAAAGATAGCTATTGACAAATACCGATAAGTATGGTATAATGATAAGCATAATGAAAGGAAAATAGAATGAGTAAAAGAAACTAT
>MDTC01189276.1_pt1 | contig 11576 bp, 10 predicted proteins | sample 811181 | NCBI WGS metagenome assembly MDTC01 (sample SAMN05326644, study PRJNA326480) | marine metagenome | isolation source: seawater | place: Pacific Ocean: North | collected 2011 | reverse complement strand
TTGATGTCGTTGATGTTGTTGATGTCGTTGATGTCGTTGATGTCGTTGATGTCGTTGATGTCGTTGAATTTGCTGATGTCGTGGTTTATTGTCGTCGGTTTAGTTGCTTTCGGAATTTCCCGGGGGGGATATTGCAGGATCCTATTTTCTTCTCTTTCATATTTCAGTTCTGAATGTTCGTTGTTAGCTACTGGTTTAGCTTGATCTTTAGATCTTAATTCGATTTTTTGCTCGGCTGCTTCTGCATGAAAAAAGTGGGTATCAATTATGTGAGTTTTATTCATCCATGCTCTGATCAAGGCATTTTCCATGTGTGTGTTGATTTTGGCGAAGATACCTTTACTAAGACTATGTAGGTATCTGATCGAAGCCTCAGGTACGATTTCATGGGACAGTCCTACCGATTTTAACCTAGATCGAATATATTCACGGGTTTCAAGCAGATCTAAAGGAGGTATTTTTGTGCAGTGTCTGATCCGTCCGGTAAATTTCGGTGAATCTTCGATCAGGGACTGAATTTTCTGGGTTCCAATTATAGTGAAGTTAATACAGGCCGGAGCGATGCTTTGAATACTAATGAGGTTATGGATCTCTTCTAGCGCTTGTTGATTAGATAATTTGTCGGCTTCGTCGATGATTATCGATAGTAGGCGGTTTTCTGTTGCGATCTTGTCAAGAGCTTGTGCCACATATTCTAGTGATGCTTTTAGCGAATCAACTTGTCCTTGATAGCCGAGAAACTTGGCTAGTTTTGGAATCAGCCATCCTGACTTTGATTCTTGGTAGAATAGGGCAACGACAATGGTGTCGTGCGTATTTACCGAGAGGTTGTTATTGATATACCGGGCGAGGCTCGATTTTCCGTGTCCGTTTTCTGATATGATTAAGTTTAGAGTTCCACTTTGATGGCATAATATATTTACTATATCAAGATCGCATTTCCAGCGTTGAGGAATGTAAGTTTGATCAGGTTCACTGGCAGCTGCGAAAGCGGGCTTTTCAAGTCGCCAATGGTTGAGGTATTTCGTCATGAAACTTTCCCCCAAGAGCATTCGGCTTTTTGTAGATTCTCAGGGCTGATTAATGGGAGCAATTTCTGGTACTCTCGGTTTCTGCCTTCCGATAACAGGCATCTTGCTAAGAGGAGGTTTGATTTTTCACTAAATTGAGGAATAGAATTTATCTTTTTTAAGACTCCTATGCATTGGTCTATTTCATTCAACATTAAATGACATTGAAATTGATCAATGAGAATAGACATAGGGCGAGCTGCTATTGTGTTGATTTTATGGATAACCTTTTTTGCAGCTAGTGGCATAGCAGATTTGATATAGAAATTCATCAGAGTCAGCAAAGCTCCGAGGTTATTTGGTGCCGACTTTAAACAATTTAACAGAGTGCGTTCTGATTCTTTGTGTTGATTAAGTTTTTCGAGAGCGAGAGCTAGAGCTGGGGCTGCGATGCTTCCTAATGCCTGATCAATTGATAATTGCCTCAGTTTTTTAATGGCAGAGATGTTATCCCCTGTAATAATCAGATCAGCGGGCTCTTGAATAGGTGAGTAGTATGAGGTGGACCACTTAAATATTAATTCCTCGAATGATTCTATGAACTTACCGGGGGTAGTTGGCTGATCAATGATTGCGGGTATACCCATTGTTTCGATAGAAGGTATGTGTGTTTTGTTACGGTCAGAAATCATCACGATAGTTGGCCGTAGGAAAGTTATTTCGTGGTACAAACATTGTCGTAAAAGTATGGAGGAGCTTATATCTGAAGAATCCTCGATAATGAGTACGCTTGCGTTACCTGATTTGAGAATATCGATAGCTTGGCCAGCATCAGATACCTTATCGCCTAAGTCCCATTTCCGGCGTTTCATGCGCTCTCTAATTTCAGGGTCCCAGGGCGAGGTCCCCACGCTTAAGGTTATAGCCTTGCGCACGGGCCATTCATGCATTGCTAATGTTGTCAGATCCACAATTGTCCCGTTTTGGTGTGACGGTTATCGAAGATACGTTATCACTTGTTTCAGCGCAGAGTTACGCCATTTAATTGTACCATAATGACGCTATAACGTCTTGGTTGACAGTGATTGTTCCTAGGGATACAAGTGCTTGCAGCCTGTGAAAGTAGAAAAAAGAGGTTCAAATATATGCGAGTACTACTAGTTGGATCCGGTGGAAGAGAGCATGCCTTAGCCTGGAAACTGAGCCGTTCAGAAGTCGTTGATGACTTGCTTTTCTGGCCCGGAGGGGTTTCTATGTCGCACTGTGGGGAAAAGCTCCCGCTAGCTAGCGATAGTTCTTGGTCAGAGCTGGTTAAGGAGTCAATTTCACGCAAAGTTGATTATATAGTTGTTGGTCCTGAACAGCCATTGGCAGAGGGATTGGCGGATTTGTGCAAAGAAGCAGGTCTGCCTGTTTTTGGGCCTGAAAGTGCAGCTGCTGAGCTCGAGTCTTCGAAGGTTTTTGCGAAAGAGGTTATGGCTGCCGCTAATATTCCCACTGCAGCATGGGTCAAGGTAGAAGATCGTGAGAGTTGTCGTCGAGAAGCATTAAAAATGCTCAATGAGAAAGGTGGGGTCGTTCTTAAGGCTAGCGGTCTGGCGGGTGGTAAAGGGGTTTTTGTCTGCTTTAGATCCGAAGATGTAGAAAATGGTCTGAAGAGGCTGTATGAAACTAGTATGAAAGGCGCAGCAGCAAGCGTTGTTGTCGAGGAAGTATTACAGGGGCGTGAATGCTCTTTTTTCACATTCTTGGGAAAAGGTAAACCCGGCACATTAGGCTTTGCCGTTGATTTTAAGCGTCTAGGTGATGGTGATCAAGGGCCCAATACTGGTGGAATGGGATGCTACTCGCCAGTTCCATGGCTTCCTCAGGGGGCTGCTGACCTAGTAAATACTAGGATTGTTTTTCCCCTTATTGCAGAGCTAAAAAGGCGCAACATTGAATATATTGGTTGCCTTTACGTTGGTATTATGTGGTCCGAGGAAGGCCCTAAAGTGGTTGAGTTTAATGTGCGTTTAGGAGACCCCGAAGCCCAGGTTCTGGCTTTGCAGGACAGACGAGATTGGGGCAAGCTCATAGCCGATCGTCTTGGTCTCACGCAATCGAATGGCGAAGATTTTTCAGAAGTCCAGCAGTTGGATCAAGGGCGAAGTGTTGCTATTGTTATGGCTTCTGCTGGATATCCATATGGAGAAGGGGAAACGGTTGCTCCTAAGCTTTCACCGGAAATATTTAAAAATGATGATCCACGGTTGTGTATTTTCGGAGCTTCAGTTAAAGAGCATTCTGCTGAAAGCTGGCAAGCTGGCACAGGTCGTGTTCTGAGCGTTGTTTGTCATCGTGAGGATCTCGAAGGAGCGCGAATGGCTGCTTATGAGCAAGTAGAGTCGATTGCTCAAAAATGGGATGGTGTTCGTTATCGAAAAGATATTGGTTTAAAGGCTACACAGGAAGATCTGGAGAATTAGTGATGGTTAAAGTTCTTATTTTATTAGGCAGTGCTTCTGACTTACCTATAACAGAAAAAGGTTTGTCGACGCTTAAAGAGTTAAATGTGGGATTTTCTTTACGTATTGCATCTGCTCATAGAACGCCAGAAGCAGTGCATGACATTGTGACTGGCTTTGAGAAGTCTGGTGGAAAAGTTGTTCTATGTGTTGCAGGAATGTCAGCTCATTTGGCCGGTGTTGTGGCTGCTATGACAACGTTGCCTGTATTGGCTATTCCGGTTGCAGGACAAGCAACCGCTGGCTTTGATTCTTTGCTCTCTATGAGTCAGATGCCAGCTGGCATTCCCGTAGGAACTATGGGGTTTGGTAAGCATGGTTTTACTAATGCAGCTCTTTTGGCGACTCAGATATTGGCTTTGAGTGATTCTGGTTTGTCCTCTAGCTTTTCTGAGCATAGGTCAGCAATGTCCAAGCAGGTAATGGTTTCTGACCAGGAAAATAGGGTTGATTTTGCAGGTAATTAATAGTGGATATTGAATTTCTTAACGCTTTAAAATCGGGGCTGGTGTGTCTTCATCCCACTGATTCTCTTCCTGGGCTTACCTGTGACCCTGGTAATCTGGAGGCCCATAAAAAACTGTGCGAGATGAAAAATAGGCCAGATCAAAAGAGTATGATTAGTCTGGTGCACTCTTTAGAGGAAGCTCAGAAATGGTGGAAGCCTTTACCCGATCTGTGGGAGAAAACTCTGGGTCAAGTATGGCCAGCTTCTTTAAGTGTTATCTGGTTTGCATCAGATGATTGTCCTTTGAGTTTGGTTTCTGAAACCGGGCAGGTGGCGTTGAGAGTCCCTGGTATTAGTTCTGGGACCTGGTTGAGGGCGATACTGGCTAATATTAGCTTTCCTCTTCCTACAACGAGTGTCAATGTAGGGGGGAGACCTGCCGCTGAAACTTGGGCAGAGGCTGAAACCTGGTGCAGGGAGCATGGAGTGTATGTTCCGAAGAGGCCAGATTTCCAGCCAAGTGGCAGTTCTTCTACCATTATTGAGATATGCGAGGATCTTTCTTTTACAGTTAGAAGGTCAGGTTGTTTTCCGGCAGAGAGACTGCTGGCATATGGAGTTACATGTAAATGAGGCGACTTGATGAAAATAGTATTAGGTAGTTCATCTCCTAGGCGTAAGCAGCTTCTCTCAGATCTTGGTCTCAAATACTTGTGCATAAAGCCAGGATTTGAAGAAAAAAGAGGAGTGGAAGAATCACCACTTGATTATGTTTGTCGGAATGGAAAATCTAAAGCTCGATGGGTAGCCAATTCTCTTGGGGAGTCCATCAAGAAAGAAGATCATTTAATTATTAGTGCAGATACCGTCGTTTTGCTGGATGGGCTGGTGTTAGAAAAACCAGGTTCCTGTGAAGAAGCAAAGGCGATGCTTAGTGCTATGTCAGGCAAAACCCATACCGTGGTAACTGCATTGTCTATACTGTTGTCTGGCCCTCAGGGAGAGAAGGAAGTAACTCAATCAGTAGAAACTGAAGTTACTTTTGATCAACTTACGCAGCAGGAAATAGATTGGTATGTGGCGACGGGAGAGCCTATGGATAAAGCCGGTGCCTATGCCATTCAGGGCATAGGCAGCTATATGGTCAAAAGTATCAATGGTTCTTGGACAAATGTTGTCGGCCTTCCCCTGTCAGAATTCATTAAGATTATGAGTGGCCAATTTGGCTTTGATCTGTCGGATCTTCGTCGGATATTGGGTTAATTCTTTTATATTGATGAGGGGTAATCGACCTGCGCTCTGAATCGTGCTAACTTCCAAAGAAACAAGCCCATTTTTCGGACAGAGTAAAACAATAAGACATAATAGAGAGAACGATATGGTTAAGCTTTCCAAAGCCTTCCCAAAAATACAAAAGATGTTAGCTCAACGGATACTGATGCTCGATGGAGCCATGGGTACGATGATACAGCAATATCACTTGGAAGAAGAAGACTTTAGAGGCGACCGTTTTGCAGATCATAAAGATGCACTAAAAGGAAATAATGATCTTTTAGTTCTGACGCGACCGGATGTTATAAAATCAATTCATTTAAAATATCTGGAGGCCGGTTCAGATATTATAGGAACCAATACGTTTAGCGCTACTTCTATAGCTCAGGCGGATTATGACCTATCTGATATTGCCTTTGAACTAAATCAGCAGGCGGCAATTGTTGCGAAGCAGGCTGTAGCAGAAATGACCGCTACTGATGGGAAAACCCGTTTTGTTGCCGGAGCAATAGGTCCGACAAACGTTGCAGCATCGATGTCTCCGGATGTCAATGATCCTGGGTTTAGGAAAGTAACTTATGATCAGTTGGTCGATTCATATTATGAACAAGTAGAAGGTCTGGTGGCTGGCGGAGTTGATCTGCTATTGCCTGAAACTTCCTTTGATACTTTAAATATGAAGGCGTGTCTTTTTGCTATCGAGAAGTTTTTTACAAAGCATGGTGAGCGTATACCTGTGATGATCTCGGTGACTATTACGGATCAATCGGGTCGTACTTTGTCCGGTCAAACCATTGGAGCTTTTTGGCACTCGATTAGGCATGCGAAACCCTTGAGTGTAGGTGTGAATTGTGCTTTGGGTGCTAAAGATATGCGGCCCTATATTGAAGAGCTTTCAAAGATTTCTGATTGCTATATTTCTTGCTATCCAAATGCAGGTTTGCCGAACCCACTTAGTGAAACCGGCTATGATGAAACCCCAGAGGTAACTTCAAAGCAGCTACTGGAATTTGTTGAGTCTGGTTTAGTTAATTTAGTAGGGGGCTGCTGTGGTACCACTCCTGATCATATTAAGGCAATCGCTGAAGCAGTTGGCGATAAGCCTCCAAGAAAAAAGCGCTCTTTGGAAGCTATGACTAGTTTTTCTGGTTTGGAGGCTTTAAATCTTGATGGCACGACACTGTTTTTGATGGTCGGAGAAAGAACTAATGTCACCGGATCACCGAAATTTCGTCGTTTGATCAAGGAAGGTGATATTGAAGCTGCTTTGTCTGTTGCCCGACAGCAGGTGGAAAATGGTGCTAACATCATCGATATTAATTTTGATGATGGCATGATCGATGGTGTTGCTCTTATGACCAGGTTTTTACACATGGTTGCTGGAGAACCTGATATTTGTCGAATCCCGATCATGCTTGACAGTTCTAAGTGGGAGGTTCTGGAAGCTGGCCTAAAGTGTGTGCAAGGTAAATGTATTGTCAACTCTATCAGTCTTAAAGAAGGTGAAGAAGCCTTCCTCGAAAAGGCTCGTTTGATCAAACAATATGGTGCAGGCGTTGTGGTCATGGCTTTTGATGAGCAGGGGCAGGCAGCGACTAAAGAAGATAAAATTAGAATCTGTCGACGAGCCTACGAAATTCTCACGGAGGCAATTGATTTTGATCCATGTGATATTATTTTTGATCCAAATATATTGACCGTAGCCACCGGAATGGATGAGCATAATAACTATGCTGTCGATTTTATCGAGGCTGTTAGTGAAATTAAAAAAGCTTGTCCCAAAGCCCTAACGAGTGGTGGTATAAGTAATATTTCATTCTCTTTCAGGGGAAATAATGTAGTGAGAGAGGCGATGCATTCTGCCTTCCTATATCATGCTGTAAAAGCTGGTCTAGATATGGGGATAGTCAACGCAGGTATGCTTGCTGTTTATGAAGATATAGAACCCGAGTTACTCAGGAAAGTTGAAGATGTCCTTTTGAATAGGCATCCAGAGGCTACCGAAGCTCTTATTGATTTTGCTGAGCAGTATCAAGGGAAGAATCAGGTTAGAGAGGTGAAGTCTGAAGACTGGCGATTAAAGTCAGCGGGAGAAAGACTAAGCCATGCGCTCGTGAAGGGTATTAGCGATTATGTAGATGCAGATACTGCTGAAGTCTTCGAGGAGTTGAAAGAACCCTTGTTAGTGATTGAGGGTCCGCTCATGGATGGTATGAAAACCGTTGGAGAATTGTTCGGATCAGGTAAGATGTTCCTGCCTCAAGTGGTTAAAAGTGCGCGAGTGATGAAAAAGTCCGTTGCGTATCTCGAACCATATATGACTTCTGAAAATGATTCAGGAAAGACCGTAAACGGCAAGTTTCTCATTGCGACTGTAAAAGGTGATGTTCATGATATCGGTAAAAATATTGTTAGTGTTGTGATGGCTTGTAATAACTTCGAAGTCAAAGACCTTGGTGTTATGGTGAGGTGCGAAAAGATACTCGACGAGGCATCAACAATGGATGCAGATTTGATAGGTATGAGTGGCTTAATCACACCGTCTCTAGAAGAAATGATTGAGAATGCAAAAGAGATGGAGCGGCGTAAGATGACAGTGCCTCTTTTAATAGGGGGTGCGACAACTAGTAAGGCTCATACAGCTATTAAAATTGCTCCTCATTATTCTGGTCCGGTGGTGCATGTTACCGATGCTTCTCTGGTAGTAGGGGTATGCAGTCATCTTATTGACAAGAAGAAGAGAGAGGCTTTCTTCAAAGATCTTAAAGAAGATCAGAAAAATATTAGAACACGGTTTGAAGCGACTTCAAAGACAAATACCTTAACTCCAATAGCAGATGCCAGAGCGGGTGGAGTGCAAACTGACTGGCAGCAGGCCGTTATTGATACACCAAATTTTGTTGGCGTTAGGGAGTTTTCAACAAATTTAGATGAAATAATTTCTTTCATTGATTGGTCGCCATTTTTTTGGGGATGGGAATTGAAAGGGTTCTATCCAAAGATATTTGAGTCAGATAAATGGGGCGAGCAAGCTCGGTCGTTGTTTGCGGATGCTCAGAAGCTTCTTGATCGGATTAAGAAAGAAAAAATATTTCAACCCCAAGCTGTGATCGGGATATGGCCAGCTCATAGTATAGGTGATGATGTTGAGCTATTTCGTGACCGAGAAAAAAGTCAATTAGCCTGTACTCTGCACTTTTTGAGACAACAAAAGAAAAAAACAGATCAGAGTCCATATAGATGTCTTGCCGATTATGTTGCGCCTATGGAATCTGGGAGAGAGGATTTTATAGGTTGTTTTGCTGTTACCATGGGCAATGGGGTTGAGAAATTTGCAAAAGAGTTTGAGCAAGACCATGATGACTACTCCGCAATTTTGGTGAAAGCATTGGGAGATAGGTTGGCTGAAGCCTATGCTGAGTATATGCACAAGCATGTAAGAGAAGTTTGGGGCTACGGCCATCAAGAAAATATGACGATAGATCAGTTAATTCGCGAAGATTATCGTGGGATTCGTCCTGCCCCGGGGTATCCTGCTTGCCCTGATCACTTGGAAAAATTAACTATCTGGGAACTTATGGATGTTGAGACAAAGATAGGTATAAAGTTGACTGAAAGCTTTGCAATGACTCCAGCCAGTTCTGTTTCGGGTTATTACTTTCATCATCCTGACTCAGCTTATTTCCGGGTAGGCAGCATTGCTAAAGATCAGGTTGCGGATTACTGTTCAAGAAAAGGTATTAGCCAAATCGAAGGTGAAAAATGGTTAGCGCCGATTCTGGGGTACGTACCTTAAGCCATTGTTTTGGTTCAGGCTTGTTCTCTGGCTGGATCAGTATGTCTAGGTTTTGGTCTTAGGCTAGTGTCTTGACACTTGTTAATATGTAAGTATCTGCAATTTTTGGGTTAAAATACTTCTGGATCTGGCATGCGACTTGCTATTTATTTGAGAATATCTAGTGGAGTGCAAGACTATGGGTAGGCGCAAAATACGAAAGGTATCGGAAAGAAGATCTCCGGCACCGACTGTGTATCAGCAAAACACAACTATTGCTTCGATTAAAGAGACTGTTCCTCAAGCTCGTGTTTGGGTTCCTTCAGGTTTAGCGGATCCTGAAGCAAAAAATCCGATTACTAGGGCTGGATGGAGCAGAAAGCAGAAATTTATGGTGTTTCTGTTAGTCTTGAGCATACTGTTTGCTTCATATCAGACGATGAGAGTTTTAGAGCGAACGAATCCAGGTAGTCAAATTTATAAAAAAGTAGTTTCTATAGGGCATAGGATTGTTCTTGTGGGACAGAAGTTGGCTGGCACCTATGAACCTTCACGCAGGAATTAGCTCTCCTGGAAAAATTCGTAGGTGTGCACAGCTATAGATTCCTGAGGCCAAGGTTTTTTCGAATTTCCCAAACTTTAGCCAGCTGGTTGACTGAAAGTGTGGAAATGTTCCCTAGGGTTTTAGCTATCGTGAGGGTTTGTGCAGCGTGTTCTGCCCTTTCAATGCCGTTCAGTGCTTCCATAAGATCTCTGCCATATGATATGACTCCGTGCTTGGACAGGATAATGGTGTTGTGGTCTGAAATATGAGGCTGAAGCATGCTTGCCATAGCTGGGGTTCCGGGTGGTGCCCAGTCAGCAATGGGGATGTTTCCTGTTCCTAATATGACTTCTGGAAGAGCCTCAGTTGGAAGGGCTTTATGCTCTGGAAAAGCCAAAGACCAGGCGATAGCATGGGGAGGGTGGGCATGGATGATAGCCCTTACATCTGATCTCTTGTTGTATATAGATAAATGCATATGCGTTTCACTTGAAGCTATGCCTTTAATGGGATCTCCATCAGGTGTAATGATAGCCAGCTGTTTTGGTTCAAGGAAGCCTTTGTGTACACCCGAAGGTGTGATAAGGATCGTTTTGCTATCAAGGTGGTAACTCATGTTGCCATCGGCGGCAGCTATATACCCTTTATCATAGAGGATTTTAGCAAGCTTAATCATTTGCTGCTCGATTGTTTTTTGCGTCATCGGAGCTCCTACCAGGGAAAAAGTCTCGAAAGTAAATTATGTCGTCACTTTAAAGGTTTACAGAGTAAGTTATGAAACCTAAACAATCCAACAAAAATGATTCACATTTTGGCTTATACTACCATATTCCTTTTTGTAGCTACATTTGCCATTACTGTGACTTCGCAAAAACTGCCCGTCATGATGAAGGTTTGCGCCAAAAATACATCGTTGATTTGATGGATCATACTAATCTATGGTTTTCGCATCCTGCTATTCATGCCAAACAGCAGTTCACATCTGTGTTTTTTGGTGGGGGTACCCCCGGAATTTTTGGGAAAGAGCTTGAATCTTTGTTTGATATCTTTACCCCGCGACTGAGCCCGGGAGCAGAAGTCTCTTTGGAAACTAACCCAGACAATATTAACCCCACTAGGTTGCGTGAGTGGCAGAAGTTGGGTGTTACAAGGGTTTCCGTTGGGGTTCAGAGTTTTCAAGAAAAAGGTTTAAAATTTCTTACCAGGCCAGATCAGGTTTCTAAAGTCATGGATGAAGTGATTGCTTTAAGATCTGCTTTCGAAAATATGAATATAGATCTTATCTATGGTTGGCCCGGTCAAACTGCGTCGATGTGGGAGGCTGATTTAAGGCTGGCCGTGGATCTTGGGGTGCCTCATATTAGCCTTTATACCTTGATTTATGAGCCTGGAACAGTGATCGGGCGTCGGGAAGCAAGGGGATTGATATCACAGACAGAAGATAGTTATTTAGCTGACTTATATAAATTTGCTTGTGATTTTCTCAAGGAATCGGGCTATGTCCACGAAGAGGTGTCTAACTGGTCGAAACCAGGCTTTAGCTGTCGCCATAATTGGCTCTATTGGAAAGGCAATTCTTGGCTTGGTATCGGTGCTGGGGCTCATGGCTATCTTGCAGAGCTGGGAGATTATGGGAAGAGATATGCTTATGGAAAAAATCTAAAACGGCTTTCTAAAGATCAGATGAATGGGTTTGAAGCTGTTAATATCGAATGGGAAAAGAGGGACAAAACGGCATGGCTCCTGGAGCAAATTACCTGTGGTTTGAGGTGCTCTAATGGGATTGATACCGCTCTTTTAGCCAGTAACACTGGCCTTCGGTTTGAACCTAGGGCGGCGGTATTGAGAGGTCTAAAGGAGAAAAGTCTTGTGGAGTATGAACAGAACAGACTAAAACTGGCACCTCATGAGTGGTTTAGGGAAACAGCTTGGAGTCTGGAAGTGTCTATGTCGTTCGTTTAAGTGCTTTTGATAATGCTCCCGATTCGTTTCGGGTATCTATTATGGAAAGCAAGAGCGT
>MDTC01153407.1_pt1 | contig 11577 bp, 12 predicted proteins | sample 811181 | NCBI WGS metagenome assembly MDTC01 (sample SAMN05326644, study PRJNA326480) | marine metagenome | isolation source: seawater | place: Pacific Ocean: North | collected 2011 | reverse complement strand
TGGCTAAAACAATATATGAGCAATTAATTTTGATTTTTCCCGAAAAAAAGAGTTTCTTTGCAGACCAAATTCAGAAAATAATTAATAAACACAAATAATGGACATCATTTTATCTACCATCGTTCTTTTGTCAAGTATCTTATTGATACTAGTGGTATACGTTCAAAACCCGAAGGGTGGAGGTTTAAGTTCTGATTTTGGCTCACCAGGACAACTTGGTGGGGTTAAAAAAACCAATGAGTTCATTGATCGATTAACCTGGTCATTGGCGGGAATAATCGTTTTAGTGAGTATCGTAATAACGGTTCGGCAACCTAAACCAAAGAAAAACGAAGACACTCAAAAGCAACAGACAGAGCAACCGGCTCAAGCCCCAGGAACAACCAAATAAATCGTAATTCTTGACCTACAGTGTCATGATGTCATAATTTTATGACATCTTTTGCCGAAAAAAAAGGAAAAGCCGAAAATATGTCCTGAAATCCTGTTTGGCATAAAATTCGTTAGACAGCAAACAAAATTAAATCATTTAAAATGTCAGTAAAATTTAAACCTTTAGCAGACCGAGTTTTGATTCAGCCGGCGCCTGCAGAGCAAAAGACAACCAGCGGAATTATAATTCCAGATACAGCAAAAGAAAAACCACTTCAAGGAACTGTCGTGGCAGTTGGACCGGGAAAAAAGGATGAATCAATGACCGTGAAAGTGGGCGATTCCGTATTGTATGGTCAGTATTCGGGAACAGAGTTAAAAATAGAAAATGGAGAGTATCTGATCATGAAGGAATCAGATATCTACGGAATTTATTAATCATAATAATATAAAAATGGCAAAAGATATATTTTTTGATGTAGAAGCAAGAGAAAAGTTGAAGAAGGGTGTAGATGCATTGGCTAATGCAGTTAAAGTTACTTTAGGTCCGAAAGGACGAAATGTAGTGATTGGAAAAAAATTCGGTGCACCCCAAATCACGAAGGATGGTGTGACTGTTGCAAAAGAAATTGAGCTGGAAGATGAGGTAGAAAACATGGGTGCTCAAATGGTTAAAGAGGTTGCTTCCAAGACAGCTGATATTGCTGGTGATGGAACTACCACAGCGACTGTACTTGCTCAAGCAATTATAAATGCAGGGTTAAAAAATGTTGCGGCTGGTGCCAACCCTATGGACCTAAAAAGAGGTATCGATAAAGCGGTTAGTGATGTCGTGAAAAACCTTCGTAAGCTTTCAAAGGAAATTGGTAGTGACAACAGCAAGATTGAACAAATTGCAACAATTTCTGCAAATAATGATGAAACAATTGGTGCTTTAATTGCGAAGGCAATGCAAGATGTTGGTAAAGATGGCGTGATTACTGTCGAAGAAGCTAAAGGTATTGAAACAGAGGTTGTTACTGTAGAGGGGATGCAATTTGATCGGGGATACCTATCTCCATATTTTGTGACCAATACAGATAAAATGATCACGGAAATGGAGAATCCAATGATTCTTATTTGCGAGAAGAAGATTTCTTCAATGAAGGAGCTCCTTCCAATTCTTGAGCCAGTGGCACAATCCAGTAAAGGATTAATTATTATCGCTGAAGATGTCGATGGTGAGGCACTCGGTACACTTGTTGTAAATAGAATCAGAGGATCATTGAAAGTTGCTGCTGTAAAAGCTCCGGGATTTGGTGATAGAAGGAAAGCAATGCTCGAAGATATCGCAATTCTTACCGGTGGGCAAGTAATCTCTGAAGAAAGAGGTATGACCTTGGAGAATACGACTATAGATATGCTCGGAACAGCAGAAAAGGTCGAGATAGACAAAGATAATACAACTATCGTGAATGGTAAGGGTAAGAAAACAGATATCACATCGCGAGTTGGACAAATTAAAGCACAGATTGAGGCAACAACCTCTGATTATGATAAGGAGAAACTTCAAGAGCGTCTAGCTAAGCTCTCAGGCGGTGTTGCAGTGTTATATGTTGGTGCGCCAACAGAAGTTGAAATGAAAGAGAAGAAGGATAGAGTAGATGATGCCCTAGCAGCAACCAGAGCTGCCGTGGAGGAAGGTATTGTTGCTGGAGGAGGAGTTGCTCTACTCAGAGCAATTGAAACTTTAGATAAAATTAAGACTGCCAATGAAGATGAAATGACAGGAATAGCTATTGTTAAGAGAGCTGCTGAGGAACCATTGAGACAAATCATTGCAAATGCTGGGCAAGAAGGTGCGGTGATCGTTCAAGAGGTTAAAGCAGGAAAAGACGATTTTGGGTATAATGCTCGAACAGAACATTTTGAAAATCTTGTAAAAGGAGGAGTTGTTGACCCAACCAAGGTAACGAGAATAGCAGTGGAGAATGCAGCATCAATTGCGGCAATGCTTCTGACTACAGAATGTGTTATCGCAGATCAGCCCGAAGAGGCTCCGGCCGCCGCTGCAATGCCTCCTATGGGTGGTGGTATGCCTGGAATGATGTAAGTTCTTTTTTATTTCCTTCAGGAAAACTACATTTAGTTAATAATTTAAAGCCATCTTAGGATGGCTTTTTATTTTTAATTAGTTTGGCCTAAAATTTGGCTTATCACTTCTAAATGAAGAACTTTATTGTTTCCATATTTATTTGCTTTGCTTTATCCTCTTGTATTGAGATTTTGGATGATGTCACGTTTAATCGCGATGGTAGTGGAGAGTTCAAGTATACCATAAATCTGAGTTCGAGTAAACTAAAAATAAATTCTATTTTAGCTCTCGATAGCTTAGACGGAAAAAAAATGCCATCTAAACTAGAGCTCCAAGATAAAGTTGCTGACCTAGTCGGAGTTTTAAATTGTCAGGATGGAATTCATGAAGTGGCAATAGAGGCGAACTATGATAATTATGTTTTTAAAGTTTCACTTCGTTTTGACAATGTTGAATATTTGCACAACGCCTTGAAAGAGACAATCGAGGCGACAGGTAATAATCCAAAAGATACAATAAATTACAACTGGGTTTCTTGGGATGGACTGACCCTAACTCGTCAAATCCCTGATCTAAGCTCATTTCAATTTCATTTGGTCAAACAAGAAGACCAAGAGCTTATGCGAAATGGCGTGTATACTTCAATAAGTAGATTCGACTCTCCTGTAGAACACATTGAAAACGCGGCAGCTATTTTATCAAAAAATAATAAAGCTGTAATGTTACGTAATTCCTTATTTGATGTATTTGGAAATCCTTCCCTAATGGATAATACAATATCCGTTAAGTCTACTGATAACTAGAGATTTATTCTTAATTTTACTTTTAAATTCTTCTCATGTTCACATCAAAAAAATTATTTTTTTTACCATTTTTGCTTTTTGCTCACTTAATTTTCGCTCAGCAAAGTGAAGCATTAATCCCAAGACATGCTTCTACTGTTTTTAGCATCAATAACATTAATCTGCTCAAAAAGATTTCAATAGATGATTTGGTGGCGTATGATTTTATGGATGAGCTTCATCAGGAGCTATTTGATGGCTCAACAGCAGGTAAAACATTAAAAGATGCTGGATTAGATTTTGACCAACGTTTTAATATATTTTATGGAAAAGATAGGATTTACGAGCTTACGGGTTTTTCATTTGGAATAAATAACAAAGATGAGCTTTTTCAAGTATTTGATGATTTTGAATTTTCTGAAACTCTTGAGAATGGTGCCAAACGCTATAATTCTTTATTTAATACTTTGATTATAAAGGAAAATTCTGGCGTATTATTACGCTTAAGACCTACGGATGACTACCTGCTTAGGGTCACTGATTCCCTCAATTATTTCGAATGGGATGAATGGAGCACTGATTACAGTGAAGAATGGGAAGGATTAGAGGTAGAAGAAGTAATTGGCAATGAAGTTGCGCCAATCGAAGAGAAAGAAGACGCGGAATTAAATAGTTTAACGGAATATATAGAGTCCACTCAACAGAATCAAAAGAATAAGAAGACTTATTGGGAAATACGGGATAGTATTCAAGTTTCCATGCAAGTAAAAGGAATAAGTGATTTAATTAAAGATTTAATTATAAATGAAAATAACCTTCAGACTGTCGATAAAAGATTTGAGACACAGCTGGCAAAAGATGCAGAAGGAATCGTTTTCATTGATAATTCGCGAAACTTCTTGAATCAAGGTGGATTGTGGTATTTCCAAACGATGTACCCAATCATGAATGAAGATCTTAAAGAGCTGTATTCCAAAAATTATATGGTTGGATATTTACATTTAGATTCAAATCAAGTTCATTTTGAATTGACAGCAAATTATGGTGAAGAGCTCGGTTCAATATATGCAGAGATGAACAACAATCCATTTAATAAGGATTTTGCGAAATACATACCAAAGGATGCAGCTGCATATTTTATCTATAATGTAGATTTGCGTAAAGCCTATGAAAAGGCCTATGACATTTTAGTTCCTTTGCTCAAGGATAAAAAAGATGATAAAATGGTCATGAATTTATTGGCCATTCAGCTTTTAGATCAGCTAGTGGATAAAAAAGCTATTTTTGGAGCCTATAAGGGAGGGGTTTTCGCAACGTTCAATGGAATCAAAACCATTTTGACCAAAAAAATTGAGTACGATTGGAATGATGAAAATTTTGAATACACCGAAATTGAAACTGAATCTGAGGAGGATATCCCTGTATTTACAGTTGGCTTCGCATCTGAGCGAGCGGATCTTTGTGAGTTAGTTTTGTCAGATTTATCCCGACTTACTTCGCGCATTGAAAAGAAAGATGGGTATTGGATCGTCAAAGATGCAATTTTTGACGCGGCACCATTGTATATAGCATGCACTGATCAGTTACTGTTGTTTTCTAATGATACCTACCTGATTGATCAGCATATCAATGGATATGGTAGAGAGGCCATTGCTAAAAGAGATTTGAAGCGTATAAAGAAATCTGGGGTTTTATATGCACATATGGATTTGAATAGATCAATCAATCAATTTCCTCAAGCACTTCTTGATGAAAGACAGAAAAATGTGTTAAATAACCTCAAAAACAATTCGGGTCGAATTGAGCTGAACTCTAAATACTCGAACCTGACGAAAACTGATTACTCCTTACGTTACAATTTTGAAAGCTCATCTAGCCAGGCGACTCAATTTCTGGATATGATTAATGCGATGTTCATTTTATCCAAATAATTTTCGGTGTATAAAAAGCTTGCATTTATTTTGTTTTTAGCCTTTCTACTGGGCACCCTATTGTATTTAAAGCCCTTGGATAGCCCTAAAAAGCAGTTTGAAAAAATAGAAACATTTCTTCCGGAGGCAGATCTAGCTGGAAGTATTTATTTATTGGATTTTTTAACAGAATCTACTGATTTAATGCTTTTTAATGAGATTTCGCAAAGGCAATTTTTGACTTCCGAATTTGTCTTGTCTTTGGCAAAGAAATTTGGGTTAGATGTTCAGAGTCCTGTCTATGTTTTCGCAAATGAAAGAGGGGATGTAGGAAGTGTAGTACCTCTATATACAACACAGAAGCTTAAAAGTGCATTGGATCGAATTTCACTAGAGAATAATGTAAAGGATACATTGATAGGTCAGGACCGCATATATCATTTATCAGATTACCAGGTACATATTTTTCATAGAGATCATTTTTTATTTATTTACTATGGTGATTATTTCTATGAAATATATCAGGAATCTATTGCAATTAAAGAGAGGGAAATAGCTGATGTCTGGAAAGGTCTTTTTTCCAATCCTATATTCCCCAATGAGAATCTTGTACTTTATACTGAGTCTGAAGCCCTAAAACAGTTCGGTATGGACCATGCCTACATGGCTCACGATAGTGATTCTTCCGGATTTTTTTTTAAGAGCTGTATCAAGGTTAATGATTCAATACCTTTTTTTGTGAAGGACTCCGGCCAGGCAATAAAATTTTCTTCTCGCTCTAAACGGACGATTGATTTACACATGAACACTGCAGACCTTTCAGCCGCTATTAAAGGATTATTAATTGAAAAGTTATCATTGCTCACTTCAAAAATAAGCTTTCCAATTTCTGATTTCATTGAGATATGGAGTGGTGATTTTTGTTTTGAGGAGGGAGGATTCTATCTGGTTTCTGAAAAATATATTGAGACTGAATTAGATGATAATTTTCAGCCAACACAAGTTGAGAAAACTCGATACAAGAATGTACCACGATATTCTTTGATGTTCACAGTGCATCAGTCTGCAAATGAATTGATTGACAAGTTATTGTTAAAAGGGATTTTAACACAAGAAGATGAGCAATATAGATTTTTATTTTCTCCTCAGCTAAAGCTTCGACTGCTGGATGACCGAGTGATATTCTATTCTACTGTTCACCCTCCTCGGAGTTACATATCTTCAAAGAATAGGATTGAATGGACTTATAAGGGTACAGATTTCGAGTTTCAGGTAGATAGTCTTTCTGATAAGCAAGTGTTTGGTTCGATTCAGGTACCTATGAAAAGGATTCTAGAGTCTATTGAGTTTCTGTAATCTTTTTATCACTCAACCTTTTGATGGTTTTGTGAATGTGTGAAATGCTACAACTAAACATTTCAGCAAGTTCTTTGAGGCTTTTACCTTTTCTCAGATGTAAAATTTCTTCTTTTTGTTTTTGATTAAGAGGATCGGGTCTTCCGATGGATGAATTACCTCCCGTTGGCCCATATTTCGCTCTTCGCTTTTCCCACAATGAGCTATTGTCTCTTTTACCCGTTCGAAAACCTATTTTAATAGACTCACTAAAAGAACACCACTTCAAATTCGATGCATGATTGTTCTCTAAATTGCTGTCCAAATGTATAACCACTTTTTTTTTTCTTGGTTTATCATTTTTAACAAATACGGAAGCTACTAATTTGTGTGGATAAACGGTTTTTCTTATTCCCTTATCATTAATGAGATCGGTCATTAAAAAACCATTTCCAGGATGTCGCCTAAGCTGTTTTTTCTTAGACTCAAATTTCATTTTGCGACCATTCTTAAATGTTTTGGTGCGTTCTATGGATTTGATTTCACCATCATCAGAAACTCTATAGTCAGAAAAACCTGGAATTTTTACCCACTTTTGCATATGAACTAAACACAAAAAAAGATAAAATGTTTAGTATGAATTTGAAAAAATATAGCTTTCAGATGTAGCTTTTAAATGACTAAGTATATCTCTAAGTTCTTGCAGATTATTGGATGTTACGAGCTTCATTTTTGTTTCTCTGAAATGCTCAATTCCTCTAAAGTAGTTTGCGTAGTGTCTTTTCATTTCTGCAATCCCCAATTTTTCGCCTTTCCATTCAATACTGGTATTTAAATGCTCTATAACCGCTTCAACTTTTTCTAAGAAACTAGGCGCATGGTGATGTGAGCCGTGTTCAATAAAATGTTTAATTTCTCTAAAAATCCAAGGGTTTCCTATACTTGCTCTTCCAATCATGACACCATCGACTCCGTACTTCCTTTTATATTCAACTGCTTTTTCAGGAGAATTAATATCTCCATTGCCAAAAACGGGTATATGCATTCTTGGGTTGTTTTTTACAGCGGCAATTAGCGACCAATCAGCTTCTCCCTTGTACATCTGCTTTCTCGTTCTACCGTGAATAGAAATTGCTTCAATGCCAACATCCTGGAGACGCTCTGCAACATCGACAATATATTTTGTGGACTCATCCCAACCGAGTCTTGTTTTGACTGTAACAGGTAGACTTGTAGATTTTACAATCTCAGCAGTCATCTTTACCATTTTTGGAATATCCTTCAGGATTCCTGCTCCAGCCCCCTTACAGGCTACTTTTTTTACAGGACAACCGTAATTGATATCTATAATATCTGGATTTGATTGGGCGGTTATTTCAGTTGCCAATCGCATACTTTCAATTTCTGAGCCAAATATTTGGATCCCTATTGGTCTTTCTTTTTCGTATATATCAAGCTTTTGTTTACTTTTTAAAGCATCGCGAATAAGGCCTTCAGATGATATAAATTCGGTGTACATTAAGTCGGCTCCATGCCTTTTACAGAGGGTTCTAAATGGAGGGTCACTGACATCCTCCATTGGCGCTAGTAAAAGAGGGAAGTGTCCAAGCTCTATGTCTCTAATCTTAACCATTTGTTATTTTTTCGCCTCCAATTCTTCCAAATATGATTTAAGAAGCTGCTCATTTTTTGCATTCAGTACCAAAAGATTTTCTGGCGTATCAATTAGAATAAAGTTTTCTAAGCCATTCACCAATATAGTTTTTTGTTTTTTTGAGTAAACAAAACAATTTTTACTATCAAAGAAATGAATCTCATGGTGGTTTTGAGTATTTCCGTTGCTGTCTTTTTCCCTGATATCTTTAATACTTCCCCACGTACCTAAATCGCTCCATCCAAATTTTGATAGAATCACTGCAACATTTTTATCCTTTTCCATGATTGCATAGTCAATAGATATATTTGAGCATTTTTTGAAAGAAGCTTTACAAAATTTTTTTTCTCCTTCTTTGTTATAAAAATCTGGATTTTCGAAGAAAATATTAAATAATTCTGGACAATGTTTTTCGAAGCTATTTTTTAATACTGAACCCCGCCAAATGAACATTCCTGAGTTCCAATAAAAGTTACCAGAATGTAAAAATTGTTCAGCTTTGTCTAGATCAGGCTTCTCTCGAAATTGCAATACCTTTTTTACCTGTTGCGATTTATCCGCATCATTGAATTCAATATATCCATATCCTGTATCTGGCCGATGCGGCTTTATTCCGAAGGTAATTAGTTTACTCTGACTTGTAGCTACAGAAATTGCTAAGTCAAGATCTAAATTAAACTGTTGCTCATTCGTGATGAGGTGATCAGATGGCGTCACGACAAGGGTTGCATTCGCGTCCTTGTTGAGGATTTTTGCCGTGGCAAAAGCAATACAGGGGGCTGTATTTTTTCGCTCAGGTTCGCAAATTACTTGAGCTTCGTCAATTTTTAATTGTTCGATTACTTTTGATTTATACGTTTCATTGGTAAGAATAAATATGTTTTCTTTAGGTACAGAACCCAAGAAACGCTCAAATGTCATTTGTAGCAGACTTTGCCCAGTTCCTAAAAAGTCTAAAAATTGTTTTGGGTTCTCCTCTGTGGAAAGTGGCCAGAATCGACTTCCAACACCACCTGCCATAATTAAACAGTATAAAGATTTTTGCTCCATTTATAGGGGATTTACTTGAGCTAGTGCATGTATTAAATATACTTTACCGCAACTTAGTTCAGAGCAAAGATACCGCGTTCTTCTCAATTTTCCTTTTTTGAAAGATTTTTTATTCAGGATGAAGTGTGCTCCGTGTTCAACTTGTTCTAAGGGGATTTCATTATTTGGTAAATCAAATTGCAACAGGGCACGACATAAGGTTAGATCTGAGTAAGATGCTGCTTTTGTGTTTTCGATAGTATTCTTAAGGCAGACTTTCAAGGCCTCGGGTAATGCATGCGCTGAAAGCAATGGATGTAGCAATTCCTGGAATTCAAACTTCCATTCTTTGCCATGCGCCTTAACTCTATGATTATATTTTAGATGGGTATGTAAGTGCGCAATCTCATGTAAAGTCGTTATTAAGAATGCATAAGGATTTAAGTTATTATTGATGGTAATCTGTGGGATATTTAATTGATCTCGAGGCACTCGGAAATCACCTAGCTTTGTTTTGCGTGGTTTCACAGCCTTAAATATTACATTTTTTGATCGAAGATGGTTATATACATATGAAACAAATGCTTCCGGGATATATTCCTGAATAGTTTCCTTTAATTTAACACTACTGTTATTGTCTTTCATTTTTGTTCTTAAGTTCAAAAGTAATAAACTAGTGGAGTTCCAATAAATTCCAAGGAAATAATGATTAATTTAGATTTGTGAAGTTACTGTTTCATATTGGAAGGTATTTCTTGATGCTCCGTATCTTGTTTGTGGTGCCATCTAAATGGAATATATTGTGGAAACGAATCGTGTCCGAGTTGCATATTATCGGAATTAATTCACTTCCGATAGTTGCATTGATGTCTTCTTTTATGGGTGGTGTAATTGCGCTACAAACAGCATCGAATATGACGACTCCTTTGTTACCGGATTACACAGTTGGGTATATTACTCAATCCAGCACAATTTTGGAATTTTCACCTACTATAATCTCTTTAATACTAGCAGGTAAAGTAGGCTCTAATATTGCTTCTGAGGTAGGTACAATGAGGGTGACCGAACAAATCGATGCTTTAGAAATAATGGGTGTGAATTCTTTGAATTTTCTTGTACTTCCGAAGATCGTAGGAGCAGTATTGTTTTTCCCTATACTAGTAATATTCTCAATGGCCTTGTCCTTAATTGGAGGTTGGTTAGCGCTTCTTTTCTCGGATTTGACTACCACAGAGACTTATGTTTTAGGGATTCGTTCCTTTTTTAACCCCTTCCATATAACCTATGCTCTAATTAAAACAGTATTTTTTGGTTTCTTAATTGTGTCTATATCTTCTTACTATGGTTATTACGTGCGAGGTGGATCTCTTGATGTTGGAAAAGCATCTACGCAAGCAGTTGTAAGCAGCACAGTTGCGATTTTAATCATGAATTTCTTGTTAACTTATCTACTACTCTTGTAATGATTGAAATCAGAGGATTAAATAAATCATTTGGTGAGGATCAAATATTATTTGATATCAATACCGTTTTTCAAAAAGGTAAAGTCAATCTGATTATTGGTCAATCAGGTCAAGGTAAGTCAGTGCTTGCAAAGTGTATGGTAGGGTTGCACGAGGTTGATTCGGGTGAAATTCTCTACGGAGATGCTGATTTTACACAAATGCGTAGTGCAGAAAAAAGTAAACTTCGTCAGGAGATAGGAATGCTATTTCAGGGCTCTGCATTATTTGATTCCATGAATGTAGAGGAGAATATTGGTTTTCCACTAACCATGTTTACTAAAATGACCGCCAAAGAAATTCAACGAAGGGTAGACTTTTGTTTGGAACGAGTTAACCTTATCGGAAAAAATAAGCTTTTACCATCTGAATGTAGTGGAGGTATGCAAAAGCGAATTGGAATCGCAAGAGCGATTTCAATGAATCCGAAGTATTTATTTTGTGATGAGCCTAACTCTGGTTTAGATCCTAAAACAGCGATTGTTATCGACGGATTAATTCAAGACATTACCGAAGAATTTAATATGACGACTGTCGTGATAACCCACGATATGAATTCTGTAATTGAGATAGGTGAAAATGTATTATTTATCTATCAAGGAAAGTGTTGGTGGCAGGGTGATCGAGAATCTATCATAACAGCCGATAATCCTGAAATCATAAATTTTGTATATGCCTCTGAGTTTATGAAAGAAATTAGAGCAAACATTCAAAATTCTAGAAACTAATTTTTCATAGTTATTAAAAAAATTTATCTTTGCAAACCGCTTTGAAAACGATCAGGGAGGCCTAGGATAAAACCTAGTAAAAACTTATTATTTGCGGATGTGGTGAAATTGGTAGACACGCTAGACTTAGGATCTAGTGCCGTGAGGTGTGTGGGTTCGACTCCCTCCATCCGCACCATTCAAGGTCTCGT
>MDTC01271559.1_pt1 | contig 11578 bp, 17 predicted proteins | sample 811181 | NCBI WGS metagenome assembly MDTC01 (sample SAMN05326644, study PRJNA326480) | marine metagenome | isolation source: seawater | place: Pacific Ocean: North | collected 2011 | reverse complement strand
GAAGATGATAGTGATATCAAAGAAGATGATAGTGATATCAAAGAAGATGATAGTGATATCAAAGAAGATGATAGTAATATGAGTGATGATAGTGAAAAAGAACATGTAAATAATAAATTTTTCAATAAATTATTGAATGATCCAGAGATAGAAGAAATTTATGATAGCTTTTATAAATGGGAAAATATGATTTGCGTAAATAAACAATATGGATTTTATGTTAAAAATTTAGAAGTAAATAGAATTAAAAGGGCTGTTTCTTGTTAAAAATAAAAAAATAAATAAATTTGAAAATGTTTATAGTTATTAAAACATTTTTTTTGTATACTAACTATTGAATGTTTATATGCTAATTTTCGAACCATTATATTTTCCATTAATTATGTTTATGATATTATTTGTTAAAATATTAAATATATTTAAAATAATTCCGTGTATTTTTGCTAATAATTTAAATTATGTTGTATCAGATTTATCAGAAATTAATAATAATATAAATTTTGGAGAACAACAATCATCTCCGGAACCTCAACCTGATATAATTATAAATGATAACTCGATTTTAGTTGAAGCTGAATTATTTCCAAATATTGAACTAATTAAAGAAGAATATGATGAAAAAATAAAAAAATTAATAGATGATATAAAAAAATTAGAAATAATAAATAAAAGTGTAATAACTGAATATATAAATATAACACAAGAATATAAAAATATAGAAACTGAATATCAAAATATAAAAACTAAATATAATATATTATTAAATAATTATAAAAAATTTAATATAGAATATTTAAAAAAAGAGTTATAAAATCTCTTTAAAAAATAATAAAATACTATAAACTGAAAAAATAATAAATTATTATAAATATTAAATTTGATAATATATTTTTTTTAACTTTTAAATTTTTAATTAATATGGTTGAAAAAAAATTAATTATAGAAATAAAAGAATTAAAAGCAGTTATAGCAATGGGAAACCTATTATATGATTTTTTAATTATTTATTCAAATGAATATATACCTCCTCCAACTGATAAAATATTAAAGACAGATTTTTCTAATATAGCATTTAAATATAATATTAATCAAATGAAAAAATATATTATAGAAATGGAATTAATAAATAATATACTATTAAATAATTTTAATAAATTAGATGATCCCCCAATTTATACAAAAGAAAAAGATGAGTTAGATAATTTATTAGAATTATGTTATCATAAAGATATTAATATATCAAATATAAATTTATCAGATATTTCAGATAACTCTGATTTAGAACTAATTTATAAATTTTAATTTGAAAATGTATTAAATTACTTAAACCAAACAAATATGATACCATCTAAAGTTTTTCCATCAAACCATTCATCTTCAAATGATGATATTGTACATAATATTTGTATAGGTATTATAATAGGAAGTTGTATTTACATTATTATGACTGTTTTAATATTAATATTAATCAAAATAAGTATAAATGAAGATATAAATAATACGAATAATACAACTTATATTGATTAAAATTAAGATATAATATTATATAATATAATGAAGGAATGTCCTATATGTTTAAAAGAATTTAATAAAAATGATTTATGTTTAACTAGTTGTAATCATGAATATTGTAATGATTGTTTAAATATATGGTTTAATACTAATAGAACTGATTGTCCAATATGTAGAAAATCAATAAAAAGTTTTATTTATAATAATGAAAAAACAAAAATAATACATATATCAGAAAACATAAATAATGAAAATATAGATAATCAAATAAATGAAATAAATAATATATTTAATACATTAGGAGATATTATATCTTTGCGAAAATTAAATTTAAAATTAAAATATATATTAATATTTTCAGGTTTCTTTAATATATCTTTTATTACTACTTCAATATATTTATATTTAGATAAATAATATTTTTTTTATTTAAAAATATAAATGTTTTATTAATTATATATTAAATGAAAGTATGTTATTATTATCAAACATTTGTAGGATTAGAAAAAATAATGAGTCATTCAGAAGATATAACAAATATTATTATATCTTCTATACATTTTGGCAAAGATAAAAATGGAGATAAATCAATTTATTTAAATGATAATAATCCAAATAATAAAATTTTTGATAAATTATGGAAAGAAACAAATGAATTATCAACTAAAGGAATTACTATTACTTGTATGATTGGTGGTGCAGGAGGAGCATATTCAGCTTTATTTTCTGATTTAGATATATATTTTCCTCTATTAGTAGATATGATTCGAAGTAAACCATGGATTAAAGGAATTGATTTAGATATAGAAGAAAGTGTACTATTAACAGATGTTAAATTATTAATAAATAAAATAACTTCTGAATTTGGAGATGATTTTATAATAACTATGGCTCCAGTTAGTAGTTCGTTAGAATCAGATAATCCTGGAATGGGTGGATTTAATTATAAAGATTTATATAATTCAGAAGAAGGTAAATATATAAATTGGTTTAATACACAGTGTTATAATTCATATTCGTTTGAAACATTTGATAGAATTATTAAAAATGGATATTCTCCAGATCATATAATTATGGGAATGGAATCTGGACAATTTACAGATGATTCATTTGTAAATATTATTAAACAAATAAAAAAAACATATGAAAATATAGCTGGAGTATATGATTGGGAATATTTAAATGCCCCCTCCAAATAAAAATGACCCTTCTGAATGGGCTAAATTAATGAGTAATTTATAATTTTACACCTTTTAACATTTAAAACGCTGAATATTTAAGAAAATTTAATAACAATCCCACAATTATTATATATATTATATATATATATATATATATAAATGATAAACATAAAAAGTAAAGAATTATTAAAATATTTTATATTTATTGTAATTGGTTACACTATTGCCAAAATTTATAGTTGTAGATGTGAATATTTCAATGTTGGTGGACAAAATCATGATGATTATGATTATATTTCTATTTCTGATATTCCAGATAATACATGCTTAAAATATCCGGAAAAAATAAAAGAATTTATGGATAGTTGTGTAATTATTTCTGATAATTATGGAGAAAGAATGTCAGATTGTGACTCTTGTGGAAATGCTGTAAATGAATATTTTGATATTAATAAATGCAATGATCCTAATACAAAAAGAGTATATAGGGAATCATTACTAAATTTATGCAAAACTAGAAGATGAAGCTCAAGAGCTTTGTTGATAAGCTAGAAAGCGCTGAATTGCTCTTTAAAATTGCTCTTAAAAAAATTTGAAATTTTTATATCTCTCAGTTGTATTACATATAACAACTGAGTACCTCAGCCTCACACGTCTGCAATGTCTGACACTGACTGGTGCCAAGAACGAGAATCTGCCGCAGAAGCTCAAGAGCCAGACTGGTGGCTTGAAATAGTTCGTGAGCATCCGGAACTGGCTCAAGAACGTGAATCTGCCGCAGAAGCTCAAGAGCCAGACTGGTGGCTTGAAATAGTACGTGAGCATCCGGAACTGGCTCAAGAACGTGAATCTGCCGCAGAAGCTCAAGAGCCAGACTGGTGGCTTGAAATAGTACGAGAGCATCCGGAACTGGCGGTAGAATAATTTATAACAACAATAATAATAATTTATAACAAAAAAAATGAACGACAATAATAATAATAATATTTTTTATGTAATTATTAATTTATAATAATTAATCTATATTTATTTTGTAAAACCAATCTGAAAAGAAAAACTGATTATACTTTTTAGGATTATTTCTAACTATTTCTTGGAAATTTGCTTCTGCATCCCAACCATTACTACCACCTCCATTGTGATAAAATAGTAAATGTGAATCTAAATCACAAGAAATAATTTCTATATGACCCATACCCATATATCTATAACCTATATCAAAAACTTTCTTCTGATTATTTTTACAATATTCAGTAAATATTTCTATTGCTCTTTCTAAACTCATTATAGTCCATTCACCTATATATATTTCTTTTTTTGTATTACCAAGTATATCATAGATAAGTTTTATATTTCTATTAATACCATCGGGAATATTTTCTATTATTTCATGATTAATATCAAATATTTCATTTTTACTATCTTTTAAAAAAAAAGGTTGATTTGTAGAATCAAAATTTTCAGAAGAAACTTTACACTTTTTTAAAACATTCAAAATACCATTGATTTGTTTAGCTTGGTTCCTTGTAATCATAATTACTAATATACTATAATAATATTTAAAGTTTTATGTTTATATTTATTTTAATTTGAAATTAATATTGCTCTTTTTTATAAAAATAACATAAAATGGAAGAAACAAACAAATATAAAAAAGAAGAACTGGTTAAAGTATTGGGTAGTGATGAACTCACTTGGAAAATTGTAGATATTAAATCAAATGAAGAATATGATTTTATTTATAGTTTAAAATTAGTTGAAGGAAATGCTATTTTTGAAGATTTACCATGGATACCAGAATGTTTATTAGTAAAAAAAGAATAAATTTATCTTTAAAAATAAAATTATTTTAATATTTTTTTTAAAGAGCTCTTTTTAAATTAATTTGAAGATAAAGTTATTAATCACAACAAACAACAAACAACTTTTAACTTTAAAATATGGGAAAGGATCAGCTTTTCATTAATGGAGAAGATGTAAGTGATGATTATAATTTTCCTCGACACGACCCAGATATTTTGGATCGAGAATATAGTTATGAAGAAATCAAAGAACTGATTATTGAATATCCTTGGTTAGGAGCAGCACTTGAAAATTATTTAGAATCTGAAGAACTATGTCATAGAGAATTTTATGCTAAGATTACAGAGGAGAACAAATATTTAATTCGTTTTCCAATTATTATTGATTTTCTTATAAAGCATGAAGATTTAAGGGAAAATGAGGCATATGAAGAATGGCGTTATGATGATAGTGATTATGAAGAAGACGATGCTTCAGAACTAACTGAAGTTGATAATATTAATGAACGATTACAACTATATGCATTAAGAATTCTTAAGCCAGTAAAGATAACAGACCCTTCAACGTCTGAAGAGGTAGAAATTACTTTAGAAAATTTTAGTAGTTTATCATTTGATATATTAAGAAAATTTAGTGAACAATATGGATTACTAAGTAGTAGTCCAAATAATATTAAGAAATATTTTGAACAACGCGATACTATTATAGAATATTTAAAGAATGATTTAAGTGATATATTTCCTAAAAAGTCTGTATCAGAATTATCTGAACAACAGTTAAAAAATGGAATATTTTACATTCAAATGAAGCAATTAGAATCATTTAGAGAAGTATATGGAGAAGATGGTACATGGTATAATAGTGTTCGAATCTATTATGGTGATGGTGGTAGCAAGTTAGATTAAATTTAATAATTGTCTTCTAAAAAATCAGTTAATTTCTTAGATATTATAATATCAATATTTTTTTTAGTCGGAGTATAAAAATATTCAATAAACTCATCTGGATAATTATTGTAAAATTCCATTAATTTTGGATTTAAATAATTTTTTTTACAAATAGATGAAGTGTGATGTAATTTAAACGCAACATTTTCAATACATTTTTTCATAACATATTTAGAATCTTCATCAAAATATAATAGCTCTTTTATTAATTCTAAATTAGCATTCCAAGTTCTGAAATTTTTTGTAGTAAAATCACCTAAATCTTTCAAATATTTATTAACATCTTTTGATTGAATATTATAATCTTTATTGTTTTTTTTATAAGAAAAAATTCTTTTCTTTTTTTTAGATCTTTTATTTTTTAAACTTTTGACTACTTTTTTATCTTTAACTATACATTCATTTTCAACACCTTTTTTACCTATAAAATTAATAATTATATTACCATTTCTTTCTAATATATGTTTTTTTTCCAAAGTACTAACTCCGTATGAATTATTATCTTTAGTATATTTATCATTACCAATTCTAAAATTACAATCAATAATAATTTTTAAAATCATAGCAATCTCTTTATTTTTGCTATTTTCTTTTGAATTTAAATCTTTATTTATCTGATTGTAAATTTTTTTATAATTATAACCAAATTCTATTAATTTCTCAAACTTTTTTTTACTTTGTTTTTCTGTATGTTTTTTATTATAAATATATTGAGGTCTATCTTTATCATCATATCCAATTGCTAAAATTTTAGATTTTTTATTTTTATTAATTTGTACATCATCATATGCAGGAGGTATATAAAATCCTTCTAAATATTCTTTTATTGAGTTATATGTAATTATATTATTATTTTTATCATAATATTTATGTGTATATTTTTTATTTTTTTTAGATGATATTTTTCGAATAAAATAATTATTCATTAATATACTATATCTTACAAAATAAAATATACCCTTAACAGTTTTTGTTTTATTTTTTCTACTATAACTGGTAAATATTTTTCTGAATTAATACTATGTAATTTTTTCCCATATTCATACATTAATTTTTTAAATTCATCTAAATTTTTTTTAAAATAAACAAGAATATCATACCATTTAATATTATCATTCCATTCTTGTTTTGTATCTTTATCATCCAACATATCTGCAATAGGTTTTAATAATTTTTTTAATACATCCATAACTTCCTTATCGAATTTTAATTTTTTAACAGTATTCATAACATAAATATATTCATCATAATCATAATCTTCTTCATCTGTCATAAAAAAATCAGATTCTTCATCAGAACTATCAATTAATTCTCTCATTGGTATTTGTGATGGTACAAATTCTTCAATCATTTGATTAGTTTTTTTAATTTCTTTACATAATTCATAAAATTTTTCTTTATATTTTTCTTTTTTACAATATTTTAAATCTAATCCACATAAATGTTTAACTTGTTTACAGGTTAATTGGTCTGGATATCTTTCTAAATCAACTACATTATCATATATTTGTTCTGTGACTTCTTGTGGAAAGAACCCCATTGTAGTTTTATCTAATTTTTGAGGAAAAGGAATTCGAGAACGTTTTGTAGGCATTTCATTTTGTAATTCTGGCTCTGGTTGTAATTCTTGACTATACACACTTTGTGTTCCAGTACTTAATCCTAATAAACCTGTTAATTCTTGTTTTGTTAATGATTCTGCCATTTTTTCCATATCTTCTGAACTTCCACCTCCTTTTAAACAATATTTATATGGAGCACAACTTGCTTTTTTTGAAAATGATTTAATTTTTTTTTCTTTACAATTATCTTTTGTATATTTTCTAGGTAATTTAAATTTTTTATTATCTTCTTCCCGAATACATTGTTTATCTGTATTTTTTATATTATTATCACAACATTTTTTAATACTTTTTTTACCCATATATATATATATATTTAATTAGAAAATATTTAACTAAAATGAATATGTTTATCATCTATATTTTTTTCATATACAATTATTGGATAATAATTATCAATTAAAGCAAATAACGAACTAGATATTAATCCTAATAAAATAGCAAAATTATAGTTAACTTTACAAGGGGATAATGTGTATGAAAAAATAGCTACTATAGTAAATTGGACAACATACTTCAATAAATTATTTTTGTTAATATACATTTTTATAATATATAATATATTTAATTTAGTTTAAATTACTTAAAAAAAATATATATAATAATATAAAAGTTAATAATGAGTGTAGAAAAAAAAGAAGATTACCTTGATACAGACCCTCCTATTAATGGACAAAATTTTGTTTGTTTATCATTTGTTTCTCCGGAACAATTAATTAAAAAAAAAGAAGGATATAATGTAGCTAAATTTCTTCAATCATATGCTAAAGATAAGGGTATGGAATTTAAAGAAGTATATGAAGATTATGAAAATTATTGTTATAAATTTAATGAAGAATTACAAAGAGATTTTGATAAAGAAAATGAATATCAAACGAGTATTCGTGGTGTAAAAGTTAGAGGTGTTTATTCTACTAAAGAAGAAGCAGAAAGAAGGGCTCAAAAACTTCAAAGAATGGATGACACTTTTCATGTTTTTGTTGGAGACGTTGGAGCTTGGTTGCCTTGGGATCCTTGTGCTGATAATGTAGAAAGTGAGGTATTTGCTGATTCTGCATTACAAGATTTGATGTCTAAATATAAAGAAAACAATGTTAATAAAGATATCTTCTATGAAGAAGATAAGCGTGATAGAATCAAAAAAGCACAAGAAGATAATTTAAAAAAAGAGAAAGAAAATGAATTAGCAATATCTGAAAATGTAACTATCTCTGAAGAACCTATTTCTGAAGAAAAAGAAACATCATGTGATGATTGTCCAGAAAATAAATGTCCCGAGTGTCCAATTAAATCCAGTGAACTATCTGGTTGTTCAGTTGAACCAGAACCGGAACCTGAACCAGAACTGGAACATGAATCAAACCTTGTAAATAATAAAGTAGATGAATCAATTAAATCTTCATTGGAAGATGCAGACCCCTGGTTAAAAAATAAAACAGAAAAAACGGATTAAAATAATATGATATATTATATTATGAATACTTTATTAAATTTAGTCTTTTTAACAATATTTAGTGTATTTTTATTTTATTGGTTTCAAAATTTAATAAAAAAAAATAAAAAATTTTTATATGTTCCATATAGTTCGGAAATAGGTAGACCTGATGAACAAATTGGGTCCGATGAACAAATTGAGTCAGATGAACAAATTGAGTCAGAAGAAATTGAAAATGAATTAATACAAATTGTAAATACGAATGAATCTGTTACTGAAGAAAATATAATACAACGAAATAGTATATTTGAAAATTGGGATATTTATATATAAATTTATTAGAATAATATTTATATATATTTATATATATATGAATTATAGTGATATATCTAAAGATATATATTATAGTGATGATTTTAGTTATTTAAAACAGGATGATAATAATAAAAAAACAAATTTAGATGTACAAGTATTATGTAGTGTAGATACTTTATATAATGAAGCAATGAGAAATGATTCAGAAAAATATAAACAAGAACAAATAGAAAATAAAAAGAAAAATGAAGAAAATATAAATAAAATGTTTTTACATAATAAAAATTATTATAGTGAATTAATGGATCAATATAAACAAGATGTAATAATTTCATTACCACAAAAAAATATAGATATTTTAAATTCTATATATAGAACAAAGTATGATGTTGGAATACTAAATAATGTTCAATTTGGTGAAAATGTTACTTGTAATGAAGAACAATTAAAAGCTATTAGAAATTGTTCTACATCTTGTTCAAGAAATGAATGTAATTATGAAAATTTATCTGTTATATTAGGTAATTGTAGAATAAATGGAATACCACAATCATATGGTGAAACTTTTTGTATGAATGAAAATAATAATTGTTTAAGTATTCAAAGACAATATATTGAAAGTTGTAGTAAAGATTGTTTTAGTTGTGATGCAGATACTTCTGACATCACATTAGGAGGGTGTTTAATAAATAATATTCAACAAATATACGGTGATACTTTTTGTTCAGATGTAAATGTTAATACATGTTCTAGAGAACAAATTGATTATTATGAAAGATGTAAAGAAAATTGTAATTCTTGTAATAGAATTGCAGCTGATACTTTTATGAATAATTGTACTATAGATGGACAGAGACCGATTCATAGTCACAATTATTGTATTAATTGTAATTCTTATATTAGAGGTGATCCAACAAGTTGTGTATCTATGAAAACATTAGATAATAGTATAACTTGTAAATATTCTCCGGCTGGTACTGAAGCAATTGAAGCTTCTTGTAAACCAATAAATAATCCAAATGTTTCTAATTATTCTGAATTTGATGGAACTAAAGAAAGTTGTCCCGAAGATCAAAATTATTATTTTATTCCAGCAACTCCAGAATCAGTATATTCAAGAAGTGAAAGTTGTTCAAAAATAATTAATTGTAATTATTTTGGTAATGACCCTTATTCTTGTGTATCAACAGAATCTAATACTGAACAATGTGTATATAATTATGGAAATGAATTCGAGACTACGGATTTAGGGAGGGATTGTGATAATTGCCCAGACATCTCTCCTCCACTCACGACCTCCGGACAACAGGTTTCTAATTTAAAGAGAAGAACTAATATAATACCATTTACGTGCGTTAATGAAAATAATGAATTATATTATAATATTGAATCTAAACCAACAACTAATCAAGAAAAACAAAAATATTACTATGATAATGGAATATGTATGCCTAAAGGGCGGCTAATGCCAGAGCCCCAGATTGTATCTACAGAAAGCGGGTCTTTATCATATGGACCTATTGGAACATATAATGAATATAATGTAAATCGATTATTGAGTAAGTTTTTAGATGATAATAAAGTTATTTTTAGCTCAAGTAAACAAGATATTGTATATACACCTTGTGATGATTGTACACATAGCAATGTAAGATATTCTTCATATATATCAGGATTGGAAGATTACACTTGTCAAGAAATATATGATCATACTCTAGGGTTTTGTCATCCTGATTTTTGTGAATTAAGACCAGATGTTTGTCCTGAAAATGAAGGATACAAATACATATTTGGACAAATAGACCCATCTGATTCAGAAGGTCAAAGTTGCTCTTTAACTTTTAAACCAACTTAATAAAATCTTTTAATTTCATTTAAATAATTATTATTAGTATTATTTGTTTGTGTATATATTAATTTTAATATACTTCTTGTTCCATTATTAACTGGTGAAACCATATGTTTTAATCCTTTCGCTTTAACTATTAACATTGAATTTGGTTTAGTCCATATTGAATGTTCTGTACCTTTTTCATCAATCCATTTAGTTAAACTATCTGAATGATTATGAATTGTATATATTGCTTCATATTGTGGTAGATCATATAATAATGTATCAGAATGCCATTTCATTCCTGAACTACCAGTTGGATATATTCTATATTCAATTGGAAAATCAGATTTTATAATATTATAATTTTTTGTTTTTTTTCTAATTAAATCTAAATATTTTTGTGAATATAATGTATCATAAATATATTTATTATTATCTATATTTAATGGTAATACAAGTCTAAAATTTTCATCTCTAAAAGTTCTATTATCTTCTTCTAAATTATTTAATAATTGTTTATATTCATAATTTTCTAAAAAATTTTCAAGATATATTATTTTATCACTGTATATTATATCATTTTTTAAAAGTAATTTTATATAACTATATATAAATAATATTATCATAATCAAAGAAATTAAAAATAAAATTATTTTAATGTATTTTAAATATTTATTAAAATTATATTTCATATATTATATATTATAAAATAAATGGAATATTTTATTAATTATGGAGGGAATAGTGATAGTTCAAGTGATTCTGATTTAGAATTTATATCAGATGATTCAAGTGATTCTGATTCAGAATTTACATCAGATGATTCAAGTGATTCTGATTCAGAATTTACATCAGATAATTCAGGTAATTCTGATTCAGAATTTACATCAGATAATTCAGGTAATTCTGATTCAGAATTTACATCAGAT
>MDTC01166537.1_pt1 | contig 11578 bp, 7 predicted proteins | sample 811181 | NCBI WGS metagenome assembly MDTC01 (sample SAMN05326644, study PRJNA326480) | marine metagenome | isolation source: seawater | place: Pacific Ocean: North | collected 2011 | reverse complement strand
TTGGCCAAGTGAACCCCGATGAAGACGAGCACGGCGAGATAAATGGCCACGGCCACGTAATCCCAAGCGCCGAAACCTTCTCTCTCGGTGGGCAAGCCCACCAAGACATCCGTGGTTCGTGTTCCTGGAGAGAATTCTCCCGAGGGGATGACGAGATGTTTTTTCTCTATGTCGCCTTCGAGTAGCAGCTGCCACTGCACGGCTTGGGTGGTAACGGGAAAAGGTTTCTTCACTTCGCCCATCTTCGTCCAGGTATTGGTGATGGTATGATAGGCCAAGACATCGGAGGAGAACCCCGTGTGCTCTTCGTGAAGCTGTCGATGCCTTGCCTTGAGTTCGACCAGTTCGGAGTTGGTGCCGTTGTCGTCCACGGCCTGTTTTTCCACGACTGCAATCCGGGCGTTCAAGTTCTCGATTGCGAGTAAGCGTTGACCATCCGCGCCGCCAAACACCATTACGTGGGCCACGCCTGCGGAGGCGCCGGTGCCCGCCATCACGCAACGCGGCTTTCCGTCGCCCGCCGAAACGTCTGCGAGTTGCGTCCAAGATTTCTTTTCCGGGTCGTATTTGTAGGCGTCGGTTAAAAGCTCGGTGGGTTGTCCGGGTTTTGGCGTTCGTCCGCTGAAGAGGAAAAAATCGTCGTTCTGGGCAGCGGCAACTGGTAGAATGCGAGGTGGTCCGGGCCAAGGCGACAATTCTTTCCATGCCAACTCCGCGTCTGGTTTGGAGAGGTCCATGGCCCAGAAGTTATTCGTTGAGTTGCCATCCAAGGCCTCTTTTCCGCCGGCGATGTAGACGACGTCACCGACTTGCGCCCCTGCCATGAAGGCGAGGGGCCGTGGAAGCTTGGGGAGTTGCTGAATTTTTAGTCTTCGCTCCTCGCGTTGCCATTGGAGGCGGTAGACGTTTGCGTGGCAGCGTGAGGCGTCACAACCACCAATGCAGAGCAACCCCTCCTTCGTGGAGATGGCCACGCCGTAGGCGGAAGGTTTTGGAAGATCGAGGTTCGGAGAGGTGAACCATGCGCTGCCTGGTTTCCCGTTGGCGTCTTTTTCCAAGACGTACACGTCTTCCCACCACACCTTCTTGCCTCCAAGCCATGCCGGTCGATTGGGGAAGTTTGCTCCACCGGCAACCAACAGCGAACCATTGTGCGTACCAGAAAAAGGTCCGGCTAGACCTACTTGTTTCAATTCCCCGTGGGCAGGCGGCAGGGCGGGCAGGTTCGACCATCCGTAGGCGTCGAAAACCTTTTCTTGAGCTACCGCAACCGGCAAGCGCCCTACGCAAATGAAGAGGGCGAGTGGAAGGAACAAGCTAGCCGAAATAAGCCTCATGCATCCAGTTCAGGTTCAGGTCATATGGGCTCCGATGGCGTCGGTGTAGACGGCGTAGAGGCTCTGGCTGGCGGTCATGAAGAGACGGTTGCGCTTGCGACCGCCGAAGCAGATGTTGGAGCAAATCTCCGGCAGCAGGATCTGGCCGATGCGCTTGCCATCCTTGGGTTCGAAGACGTGCACGCCGTCGTAACCGGCCCCGACCCAGCCGGCGCTGGCCCAAACGTTGCCATCGACGTCGCATCGTATGCCGTCGGCTCCGCCGGTCTTGTCGACGTCACCGACCTTCATTGTCATGGAAGCGAACTCCCGGTCCTTCTTCAATTTTTCGCCGTCGACGTCCCATACCTTGATGTTTTTGCCGGCTCCCGTGTCGGAAACGTACAGCTTGTCCAGCTTGGGAGAAAAACAGAGGCCGTTGGGCTTGCCTATCTGGTCGGCCACCTTGGTGATCTTGCCGGTCTTGTCGTCTATGCGATAAACCGCTTCCTTGAGAAGAAGAGGTCCCTTGTTCCCCTCGTAGTTCCACATGCTGCCGTAACCCGGATCGGTGAACCAGATCGAGTTGTCGCCCTGGTGGACGACCACGTCGTTGGGGGCGTTGAATGGCTTACCCTCGAATTTGTCGGCCAAGGTGGTGGTCGTGCCATCGTATTCATAGCGTACCACGCGGCGGTTGCCGTGCTCGCAGGACAATTGGCGTCCCTTGTAATCGAAGGTATTTCCGTTGCTGTTGCCGCTTGGCTTGCGAAACAGAGTCACCTTGTTGTCGTCTTCGATCCAGCGCATCTGGATATTGTTGGGTATGTCGCTGAATACCAGGTAGCGACCTACGCCGTTCCAGGCGCATCCCTCGGTCCATAAGGTGTCGGGGTTGGTGTACAGGCGACGAATCGGCGTGTTGCCCAACTTGTATTTGTTGAATCGCGGATCCAGCGAAATAATGTCGGGGTCCGGGTAACGGGTCGGGTTCTTGCCGGACCAGTCGCGGGCCAAGAGGGAAGTGACTCCCATGGTGGAGGCGGCGGCAAGAAAGGATCGGCGACCGGGAGCAGGACAGTTGGCGGGGAGTGAGGAAGGCTCTTTCATGGCTGATGCGTTGTGAAGTTTGTCCGTTGGCTTGATACAGGTGCACGAGGCGCTGCACATCTCGCGACGTTTTAGGCTCCTGCGCAAGCCCGAAGGCGCAAGCTCGCCGATTAATCCATTTCCAAAGACCATTGCCACATGTCTTGACGTCTGGGCATCGCCTTGGATGCTCGTTCGTTCCATGAGCGATCCCTACCAACCCGATTCCCAACGATACGATGGGCGCATGCCCTACCGCCGCTGCGGACGCTGGGGCATCCAGTTGCCTGCCATTACCCTCGGGTGCTGGCACAATTTCGGCGGGGATACCGTGACTGACAACCAGCGAGCCATGGTCTACGCGGCCTTCGACGCTGGCATCACTCACTTCGACTTGGCCAACAATTATGGTCCGCCCTACGGCTCGGCCGAGATCAACGTCGGGAAAATCCTCAAGGGCTTGCCTCGCGACGAAATACTCATCACGAGCAAGGCGGGCTACGACATGTGGCCCGGTCCCTATGGCGAGTGGAGCACCCGAAAGTACCTGCTTGCCAGTCTCGACCAGTCACTCGAGCGCATCGGCGTGGACTACGTCGACTTCTTCTATTCCCATCGCTTTGATCCCGACACCCCGCTCGACGAGACATTGGGCGCCCTCGACACTGCTGTGAACCAGGGCAAGGCCCTCTACGTCGGAATCAGCAGCTACTTGGCTGACCAGACAAGGGAGTCTGTTCGGGTCGCCAAGGACCACGGTTTCGTCCCCCTTGCCATTCACCAGCCCAATTACTCCATGCTGAATCGCTGGATAGAGAATGGATTGATGGACGTTTGCGGTGAACTGGGCCTTGGCATGATCGCCTTTTGCCCGCTTTTCCAGGGCCTGCTGACCGACAAGTACCTCGATGGCATACCCGCGGACTCACGTGCCTCCCTGGAGCATTCTCCGCTGCGCAAGTCGGAGGTGAACGAGCAAAACTTGCGCGTGATCAGGGAACTGAACGATCATGCAGGGGAGCGTGGCCAGACCTTGGCCCAGATGGCTCTTTCCTGGGTGTTGCGTGACGAACGGGTGACCAGCGCCTTGATCGGGGCGAGCCGACCGGGCCAAATCATCGAGAACTGCAAGGCGGCCAAGCAAACCGACTTCTCCGACGACGAACTCGCCAAACTGGATCGCATACTGGCCAAGGCGAACCTGCCGAAATCTCTTTGGGCGAAGGAATAACCCAGCTCCGTTCCTCAATTACCGGGAGCAAAGTCCTCGCGGGCGTGTTCCAGAACGGGAAACTGCTTTCTCCACTCTTCCAAGGCGCCTAGGTTCAGTTCCGCCGATATGACGGTCTCCACATCGCCGGCATCGGCCAGAATCTCGCCATGCGGATCGACGATTATGGTGCGACCGCAGTATTCAAGGGAGGGGTCGTTGCCGGTGCGGTTGACGCCCACCACGTAGGCCAGGTTCTCGATTGCCCGGGCTCGCAGGAGCGTTACCCAGTGCTCGATCCGAACTGCCGGCCAGTTTGCTATGACCGTGAACAGGTTGGCTCCCCTTTGGGCACCGATCCGAAAGATTTCTGGAAAGCGCAGGTCATAGCATATGAAGGGGCAGGCCGTGAAACCGCCCAGCGGGAAGGTGATCACTTCGTCACCTGCGTCGTAGCTCTCGTGTTCCCCGTAGATGGCGGCCGGGTGCGTCTTGGCGTAACAACCGATCCGCTTGCCCTCGGGTGAGAAGGTCACCGAGACGTTGCGGCCCTTTTCGTTGGAATCGGAGGGGATCGTCATGCCCGAGGTCACCCACGCCTCGTGTTTGCGGGCCAAATTGGCGAGGAAACTTTCGGTTTTCTCCGGTTCGTCCGCAGTGGTGAGGGGAACGTTCATGCTGAAGCAGGTCGGGAAGGTCTCCGGCAGCGCGACCAAGTCGCCCGGAGACACGCCTGCGTCCGCCACCAATCGAGTCGCCTTCTCGTAGTTGGCTTCCTTGTCTTCCCAGACTTGGTCAAGCTGTACGGCGTACGCCTTCATGATGACGAGGATGGAGAAGGGGCAAGGTGATGGGGAAGCATGAAATTCATCCGACCAGCGCCTCCAATCCCGACTCCAGCCGATCGAGGGCTTCCTCGCAGGTGGGGCAGTCGAGGACCCCGTAGGCGATGCGAAGGTAGCATACTTTGCCCAAACCAAAGGCCGAGCCGGGAATGACCCCCACCTTGTGATCCTCGATCAGGCGGCGGGTAAGTTCCAGTGCTGGCAGGTCACTGTTCACCTTGAGCAATAGGTAAAAGGCGCCTTGGGCTGGGGCGGCCGTGGCGAACGCGCTCCATCCATCCAGTCGCTCGAGCAACAATTCGCGAACTTCCCTCGTCTTGGCCAGTTGCTCCTCGCAGTAGGATCGACCAACTTGCAAGGCGCCGACGGCTGCGTATTGGGAAACCACCGGCGGGCAGATCAAGTTGGTGTCCTGTATTTTCTTCATTGCTTCCAGGAGCTGTGTCGGCGTCACCATGTAGCCGATGCGCCAACTCGCGAAACCGTAGGCCTTGGAGAGCGAAAACAAGGAGATGACGTGCTCGTCGGCGTTCTCGATGGACCCGGGCGAGAAGTGACGCGCTCCATCGAAGGTGAAGTACTCGTAGGCCTCGTCGCTGACGTGAAACAGGTTGAATTCCTGGCACAAAGAGGTCACGTCCCGCAGGTCTCTTTCGGGGTAAACCGCTCCCGATGGATTGTTGGGCGAAATCGTCACGATGGCCCGGGTGCGTTCGGTGATGGCGGAACGCAGGGCGACCAAGTCGAGTTGATGGTTGTCCAGAGTCGGCGCGATGACGGGTCTGCAGCCCAGCATTATGACGGCCATCTCGTGGTTGAAGTAGTAGGGGGCGGGCAGGATGATTTCGTCCCCGGGGTCGGTGATGGCGAGGATGGCGTTGACGAATGCCATGTTGGCCCCCGCGGTGACGAAGATCCGCTCCAGCGGATTCAAGGTGATTCCGTTTTCGTCTCGTAGTTTGTTTCCTATCAAGTCGAGCAGGGGAGGAATCCCTTGGGCCAGTTGGTACTTGTGGTTGTCGGGATCCTCACGAAATCGCTCGATCCCTTCGTAGGCCGCTTCCGGCGGTCCCCAACCGACCACTCCTTGACCCAGCGACAAGGTGCCCGGGTTGTCCCGCGTCCATTCCCCCACGATGGGGATGACCGGCGGTTGAATCGCCGCCGCCCGAGCCGCTTGAGAAAATCGCTCGGTGGATGCCAGCTCTTTCATTAGCTAGTTCCCAAGCCAGCGATGTGTGTCTAGACTTTAACGAGATTGGGTTTTGTAGCGGACCTTTTTCCCGTTCCGCGGATTGCTCATGGTATAGCTTTTGCCGTCGGCGGCCACGGAGAGCTTGAGGTAGTGGCCCTTGCACCCGTCGCGGTCGGTCAAGTTGGCGATGAAGTCCTCGATGGTGTTGTTCTCTGGATCCTTTTTTCGCAGGTTCTTGTGCACCTGCCACATGGCTTGGATGGACTTGCATCCCTTGAGGGCGGCAAAACTGCCGGCGCCGCATCCCTTGGTGTGGCCGTTGTTCATGACCGAGACGGTGGGGGCTAGACTGTTTATCATGACCGGATTGTTGCTGGAGTCTAGGCCGTGGTGGTTCACTTGGTAGACGTCGACCGTTCCGATCACGTTGAGCGGGGTGACCAACTTGGCCTCGACGTTCCAGGTGAGGTCGCCGCTGTCGAGAAACCGAAAATCTCCCAGCTCGAAAAGCGTGGCCACGCTGTTGGCGTTGTCCGACAGATCTTCCGGTTTGGCCGGCACCGTGGCGGTCAGCGGGTTCTTGGCCAAGCGAACGTTTTTTGGTGGCTGAATGACCTTTTGATTGGCCACCACGCAGGTTACTTTCAGCTTGGCAGATCCCTTGGCTTGTTTGAGGGGATAGACATAGCCGGGAGTGACGACGTTTCGGCTGGCCACCTTCATGTCGCGGTAGGGTTTAATCAATTGCGGAAAGATGGGATTCTTGCGATGCCGGTCGGGGTTCTTTGCCGGTATGCCGTTGTCGTTCACCACGCCGATCGGCATAAGGTTGGCCAGCATGGCGGCTCCCCCGTAGTGGTCGCCGTGGAAATGCGTCGTTATGAGGTGATCGATCTTCTTCAAGCCGGCCACTTGGGTGGCTACTTTGTGAATGCGGCCGGCGTCGCGGGTACCCGGGTTGCCGGTGTCCACGAGGAGCGATTCGCCGGCAGGCGTCACCACCAAGGTGGCTGCCCCGCCCTCGACGTCCACCCAGTACACGTCGAGCGTGCCCTTGGCGTTAAGAAAGGAAGTCGCGAATAGGAGAGAGAGGAAGGGTAAGATTCTCATGGAAACAGTTATTGCCATGAGAACGTGGGCTAGGTCAAGACGTCCGTCAATATACGGGCTTTCAAGACCCCGCTGAGCCGCCAATCCAAACCTTGGAGCTTGATGGTGAAACGTTTGTGGTCGATGCCGAGCAAGTGCAGCATGGTGGCATGGAGGTCGCTGACGTGAACGACGTCCTTGACGGCGTTGTATCCGAGTTCATCGGTTTCGCCATAGTTGATACCGCCCTTTACGCCTCCACCGGCCATCCACATGGAAAAGCCCTTGATGTGATGATCGCGACCACTTCCGCCTTTGCCTTGGTACATTGGAGTGCGGCCGAATTCACCACCCCAAATGATGAGGGTGTCGTCGAGCATGCCACGTTGCTTGAGATCCTGGACGAGGGCCCAGGTGGGTTTGTCGGTAAGGCCACAACAAGTGTTCATGAACTTGACTAGCCCACCGTGATGGTCCCAACCGCGATGGTAGAGGTGGATGAAGCGCACGCCGCGCTCGACGAGCCTGCGGGCGAGTAGGCAATTGGAGGCGTACGAACCATCGCCGGGCTTGGCCCCGTACATGTCGAGGATGTGTTTGGGTTCGTCGGAGACATCCATCAACTCGGGAACGGAACTTTGCATGCGGAAGGCCATTTCATAGGCCGAAATGCGAGTGGCGACCTCGGGGTCGTTGAGTCGCTCGTTGCGGTGGCGATCCAGGTCGCCTACGGCGCCAACGAGACGACTTTGGGTTTCAGCCGACGTGCCGGCGGGCCGACGGACGTAATGGACGGGGTCACCGGCGGAGTTGAATTCCACGCCTTGGTATCGACTGGGTAGAGAACCAGCTCCCCATTGGCGGGAAGCAATGGGTTGTGGGTTGCGACCACCGACGCTGGTGAGGACGACGAATCCGGGCAGGTCCTGCGACTCACTTCCGAGGCCGTAGTTTACCCATGCACCCATGGAGGGTCGCCCGTTGATGGCGGTGCCCGTGTTGATGAAGGTATGGGCGGGATCGTGGTTGATTTGCTCCGTCACAACCGAGCGGAGGATGGAGATGTCGTCCGCCATCTTGGCATGCCAAGGCATGAAATCACTGACGTATTGGCCGCTTTCTCCGTGCCGCCGAAATTTCGTCATGTGTCCTTGAACCTTAAGCTCCTTGCCTTGGAGTTGGGCGATGGGTTGACCCTTGGTGAAGGATTCCGGCATCGGTTGACCATTCATTTGGTCGAGCGTCGGCTTGTAGTCGAACGTCTCGAGGTGGGAGGGCCCTCCCGCCATGCACAGGAAAATAACCCGTTTTGCCTTTGCCGCATGGGCAAGGCGAGCAGGGTGTTTGCCTGATGAATCACTATCGGCCCGTAGCAGATTGGCGAGCGCGGCGGAACCGAGGCTCAAGCCGGAACCAGCGAGAAAGGAGCGGCGATTGATTTGCGAGGCAAGCATGTCAGCGACGGGTGTTGGTTTCAGCGAGGTTCAGGATAACGCGAGCAATAGTGGTCCAAGCCCCGGCTTTATCCTTGGATTCTTGGTCGACCAGCAATTTTTTGAGAGTATCTCGCTCGAAGGCATCCGGTTTGCGAGAGACTGCCTTGTGAAAGGCAAGGTCGAGTTTCGCGTCGACGGTGTCGCCGCCCTCGGCGAGGATGTGTTGGGCAAAGGCTTGGGCGGCCTTGAAGAAGGTGGGATCGTTGAGGAGGACGAGAGCGGCGAGGGGAGTGTTGGAACGAGGACGTTGGGTGGTGCATTCCTCGCGTCGCGGGGCGTCGAACGCTTTCAACATGGGGTGAAGAAACTGGCGTTGCCAGTGAACGTAGAGTCCGCGGCGCCATTGCCGCTGGTCGTTGTGGTGGGTATACTTTCGGGTCGGAAAATTTAAGTGGCGATAATATCCGGCTGGCTGATAGGGCTTGACGCTGGCTCCGCCAATTTTCCGCACGAGGAGTTCACTGATGGCCAGCGCGTTGTCTCGTATGGATTCTGCCGGAAGACGCTGGGCAATTTGGAAACGTATGGTTCCCTCATCCGTCAGGGATGCTTGTCGATAAGAGCGACTGAGTACAATTTCCTTGATCAGGGCCTTCATTTTCCAGTCCTTTTCGAGGAGGCTGATGGCCAAATTATCGAGGAGTTCGGGATGATCAGGCGGTTGCCCCTGTCCCCCGAAATCGGTTAGGTCAGGAGCTAGTCCTCGCCCGAAAAGCAGGTACCACAAGCGGTTTGCCAGTACGCGAGCGGTAAGCTTGCCGACGCCGTTTTCGGTGTCGGTGAGCCAGTTGGCGAGATCTAGTCGGGTGAGGCGCTTGTTCGATTCGATTTGGCCGAAGAAGTCCGGAATTGCCGGCTCAACGACGAGACCGCTTTCATCAAGCCAGTTTCCACGTGGCAGGATGCGGGTCACGCGTGGCTTGGTGGCCCGGGTGACCATGGTTTTGCGGGCTAATTTCTTGAGGGCGTCGCGCTCGGCCTTGAGTGCCTTTATTTCTTTTTGAAACTTGGGCTCGCTGGTTTTGGCCTGCAATGTTTCCTTGTCGGCGATGGTCTTTTCCAAGGCTGCGAGCCGTACCCGGTCACTACGGTTGAGCACGCTGATTTCCGGTTCACGGCGGGTGGGGAGGCTGTTGGTGCCGTTCTTGAGATGGGCGATGTCGTCGACGTCGGCGAAGAATGCTGACAAGGAATAAAAATCCTTCATTTCGTAGGGATCAAATTTGTGTTCGTGGCATTGGGCGCAGCCCATGGTGGCGCCCATCCATACTTCGGACAGGTTTCGCACCCTGTCGGCGGCGTACATGGCAATGTATTCCTTGGGTTGCACGCCACCTTCGTGGGAAGTCTGAAGCAAGCGATTGTAGCCTGTGGCGATTATTTGGTCGGTGGAGGGCTTCGGAAGTAGGTCGCCGGCCAGTTGCTCCCGGGTGAATTGATCGAAGGGCAGGCCATCGTTGAAGGCATCGATCACCCAGTCACGGTAAGGTGTTATGCTGTGGTCTTGGTCCCCGTGGTAGCCAACGGTGTCGGCGAAGCGCACCAAATCAAGCCAGTAGGATGCCATGCGCTCGCCGTGATGCGGGGAAGCGAGCAATTGATCAACGAGCGCCTCGTATGCCTTGGGATTTGGGTTTGCGGCAAATGCTTCCGCCACCTTGGGTTCGGGAGGCAAACCGATGAGGTCAAAATGCAGACGCCGAACGAGTGTGACGGGATCGGCATCAAGGGCAGGTTGTTGACCATTTTCCTCGAAATGCCTCAAGGTGAAGCGATCGATCCAGTTGACGGGCCAATCAGTTTTCTTGACCTTGGGCAAATCGTGTTTCTGCGGTGGGACGTAGGCCCAGTGCTCGGCCCAGGGAGCCCCCTCGGCAATCCACTGGGCGAGAAGCTTTTTTTCATCCGCCGAAAGCGATTTGCCGGAATCGGGCGGGGGCATGAGTTCGTCCTCGTCCTTCGAGTTCAGGTGGTGGACGAGTTCGCTGTCAGCGGGTTTCCCCGGGACGATCAATCCTTTCTTGGGATCTTTCGCCGAGGCTTCGACGTCGAGGCGCAACTTGGCCTTGCGTTTCTTCTTGTCGGGACCGTGGCAACGGAAGCAATTGTCCGAGAGGATGGGTCGCACCTCGCGGTTGAAGTCCACTTCGCGAGCATGTGTGGTCAAAAGACCTGCGACCAGCAGCGGGAATGTATGCAAGACGTTCATTTTTCCAGCTGCTTCATATTGTGTGCATGGAAGTTTTTTCCAAGCGACAAATGCCGCAAACACATCGAAGACAAGACAGGCGCAAAGAAACGAAACTTCCCCCTGAGTACACTCTCAAGGCACGAATAATCGACTTTGAGGTATTGTTTTACTCCACCACGTGCATGACACCTCGCATGAGCAGGTGATGACCGGGGAAGGTGCAGATATAGGGATAGTCCCCGGGGGCAGGGGCGATGAAGTTGATGGTGGCTTCCTGTCCATGGTCGAGCATGGTGGAACCCCACAGAACATTGTCGGTTTCTGGACGAAATTGCTTGGCGAAACCCTCGCCTCCCAATGCGATGGCGAGGGCGGCCACCTCGTCAGCGGTTCCGGGCTTTACGAAGAGGAGGTTGTGCGGTGGGAAATCACTGTTCTTAAAGGTTACGGTGACTTTTTGGCCCGTACGCGTGGTAAATTCCTTGATGTCGTATACCAGCTTTTCCTTGATGCATGAAATGACGATCTTGAATTCGTCTCCCGCGATAGCAGCTCCGACGTCGACGAATCCTGCTCCCGCAACCTTCATGTCGAGCGAGTAGAAACCGGTACGGGCAGTCACGAAGAGGGTCTTGCCGTTTTTCCCCCCGAAGCAAACGTTGGAAGGTTTTTCAGGGAATTCAATGTCGTCGATTTTCTTGCCTTGGGGATCGTAGACTTTCACCGTGCCGGAGGTGAGATAGAGGTTGCCCTTGTTGTCTAGGGTCATGCCGTCGGAACCCGACTCGACGAACAACTTCTTCCCGGAGAGGGTACCTTCTTCGCCTTCTTCCACGACGTAGCGAAAGGTCTTTCCCTGTCCTGGGTCGGCCACGTACAGGGTCTTGCCGTCGGGTGTGCCGACCACGCCGTTAGGCCGCTTCAGTTCATTATCCACGCGCATGACCTGATCTCTGTAGGGCGTGACGTAGTAGAGGTGCTCGGCGTCTTGGGAGAGTTCCTTTTGCCCGTAATTAGGATCAGTGAAGAATACGCCGTTGTTGGGATGTATCCAAAGATCGTTCGGTTTGTTGAATGGGCGTCCATCGTACTGGTCTGCCAGCAATTCCTTTTCTCCTCCATCTTCCAAATAGAACGAAGTGACCCG
>MDTC01266319.1_pt1 | contig 11579 bp, 9 predicted proteins | sample 811181 | NCBI WGS metagenome assembly MDTC01 (sample SAMN05326644, study PRJNA326480) | marine metagenome | isolation source: seawater | place: Pacific Ocean: North | collected 2011 | reverse complement strand
CAAGGTAGAATGGAGTTTGGACCAAGAGCACTTGGTGGGCGTTCAATTTTAGGTGACCCGCGCTGTCGAAACATGCAGCAAGCATTAAATCTCAAAGTTAAATATCGAGAGAGCTTCCGCCCATTTGCGCCGTCCATACTAATTGAGGATGCGGCAGACTGGTTTGAAATCAATAAACCAAGCCCGTACATGCTTTTTGTGACCGAGGTTAAAAAGAGCCGCCAAAAGAAAATGACTGCGGTTGAAATGGATTTATTTGGAATTGAAAAACTTAACATAGCGCGCTCTGACATTCCTGCCGTGACACATGTAGATTACTCAGCAAGGGTTCAAACAGTACATAACGAGACCAACCCTCGCTATCACAAACTGCTCAGAGCTTTTAAAGATAAGACAAAATGCCCTGCGCTGATTAATACTAGCTTTAATATTAGGGGTGAACCGATCGTCTGCACTCCGGAGGATGCCTTTCGGTGTTTCATGGGTAGTGAGATTGACGTATTGGCGATAGGAAATTGTTTTCTTGAAAAGGAAAAACAGAATCATTTTCTTAAAATAGACTACAAGGATGCAATGCAACTTGATTAATGGTAGGGAATTTTCACCTTCTCCACTATCGCGGAAGATAATGTATGTCTCAGGCAATTAAAATTGCGCCTTCAATATTAGCAGCTGATTTTTCAAAACTTGGAACCGAAATTCAAGCGCTTGATAAAAGCGGCGCAGATTACATTCACATTGACGTAATGGACGGTCATTTCGTCCCGAATATAACAATGGGGCCTGTGGTCGTAGAAGCCCTTCGTCCTCATTCCGAAAAACCCTTTGACGTTCATTTGATGATTGAACCAGCGGATCCGTTCCTAACCGCATTCGCCTCAGCAGGCGCCGACATTATAACAATCCATGTGGAGGCTGGTCCGCATCTAGACCGTAGTCTACAGCACATTCGCGAGCTTGGAAAACGGGCAGGGGTGTCTTTAAATCCTGGCACGCCAGCCTCCGCTATTGAATTTATCTTAGACTCTGTCGACCTGATATTAGTTATGACCGTAAATCCGGGTTTTGGTGGACAAAAGTTTCTTCCTTCACAACTCTCGAAAATTACTCAGATCCGCAAAATGATAGGGTCGCGGGAGATCGAATTGGAGGTCGATGGAGGAATCAACCCCAGCACTGCCAAACAAGTTGTCGAAGCGGGGGCAAACGTTTTAGTGGCAGGCAGCTCAATTTTTGGCAGTACTGATTACGGCGGCAGCATAAGGGAATTGCGCCAAACAGGGTCATAACGCTTCAATTTTGATATAAATTCCATTATCACTCTAGTTACCTTGATTGCGGAATTATTCTTTCTGTGGTTCAACAGTTTTTGTTTTTTTAAGTTTTTGACTTGTATCTTTTAACTTTCGTAGCCAGTGGCAGGAAAAGGTCATACTTATCCCAAATTTCAAATCCGCAGACACCAAAAATAATCGCATGCGCCTGCAACAGCTCAGCTTGGTACTACGCCTTCATTATTTTTGGGAAAAAAGGTGGTTTTTAATCGCGCTGGCAATCGGCACTGGCATGTTATCATTGCCGACCCCAGATGGTCTCACCCCCCAAGGACATGCTGTTTTAACGATGGCGATAGTCGCAACAATTCTTTTTGTTACAGAACCCATCCCATTGCCGAGTGTTGCTCTTCTCATCATAGTCGCTGAAGTGATTCTCCTAGGTATCGACTCAACTACGGTAGCAAAAAGCCTTATGAACGACTCCGTTCTATTCATCATGGGCTCTTTAATGCTAGCCGTTTGCGTCGTGAAGCAAAAACTCGACAAGCGCATAGCTTGGTACATTGTTCGAATGACTGGGACAAAGACTGTTAATGTCTGCTTCGGAATATCTGCGGTCTCTGGAATATTAGCATCGTTCATCGGAGAGCACACAGTCGCTGCCATGATGCTTCCGGTGGGTATTACCCTTATCTCTCTTACATCAGAAGACCCCAAACGCGTTCGTAATTTAGCGGTTGTCCTGCTGTTTTCGATTTCCTACGGCTGCTCTGTTGCCGGCATTGCAACTCCATCTGGAGGGGCGCGAAATGCGATTATGATCGGTTATTGGAAAGAGTTTTTCTTCGACCCGACAAATCCTGAAACACAAAAATACTTGATCAGCTACCTTAAGTGGATGATCTACGCCTATCCAATGTTTCTTATACAATTACCTCTTGTGACGCTTGTTTTAGTGCTATCGTTTCGACCTGAATTCAGAGACCTCAGCCGTGCTGTCGTCAAGCTCAGATCGCAGATCGAACAAGAAGGCGCGATGAGCGGCGGTGACTGGCTATCGATAATTGTATTCTTTCTAATTCTCGTGGGCTGGATATGTTTTTCGGATCAGCTTGGCATGGGAACGATTGCCATTCTTGGTGCAGTTTGTTTCCTTGTCCTCGGCATGGTGAATTGGCAAGACGTGAACAACGGTGTGAACTGGGGCGTGGTGCTTCTCTATGCTGCCGCAATATCTATGGGATTACAGATGAAAGATACTGGGGCAGCAATCTGGGTGGCCGAGAGCTTTCTGGAAACATTAAAACCACTCGGGGCCGATGAGGGGGTTGGCCTGTGGGCCGCAGTTTCTGTGCTCACAACGGGAGTTACCAATACCATGTCTAACGGCGCAGCCGTTGCGGTTCTGGGTCCAATAGTACTTAATCTGGCAACAGCTGCAGGCGAGAGCCCAATTTTGTTGGGCTTCGTAACTACAATCTCATCAGCCTTCGCTTACTTGACAGTTGTTGGAACCCCTGCCTGTACCATCGTTTACTCATCAGGTTATCTCAAAACCACGGATTTTCTTAGTGTCGGCTGGAAAATGGCATTACTATCAACCATTGTAATGCTAGTAGCGGCTTGGTTTTACTGGCCAGCTATCGGTGTATAGGAAAGCTAGGACTAAGGGATTATGGAATTAACAGACATAGAGCTTGAAAAACGGCGGGAAGGGGTACAACCTTTTCGCGTTCTTTTTTGTATAGACGGTTCTGACGAATCGTACCAAGCTCTTCAATATTCAACAGCTATGGTGCATCCACTTGAAGCCGATATAGTCCTCTTATACGTGCGCCCCGTCGACCACGGCCTTCGAACTGGAGGCTTACAGATCAGCGTTGCCCGACAAAAAATGCTCGACTGGGGCCTCGAGCTTCCCGGGATTCGTTACCTCAAAAAAGCGCGTGATAAGTTAATAGAGTGGGGCGAAATGGCTGATGATTGGGATTACCACCAGGCACATGCTGATGTTGCTGGTGATCCTTTGGGTAATAACTCAGTCGAGTACATCACTAAAAGCGGTCGCGAAGTTGTACTTGAACTGAAAGTATCCTCCGGGATCGCGATCGGCATTCTTGAAAGGGCTGAAGAGTCCCCATTCGATTTGATAGTTCTCGGTGCATCTGAACGTTGGCAAAGCACCAACTTCAACCCTTTTCGCGACCCGGCAGTTGCAGAGAAAGTTGCTGTTCACGCTACTTGCTCGGTTTTGATAGCTCGTGCACTACGCCGGACTGGCCATGGCCACCTTGTTTGTACAGATGGATCAGAACGTTCAGAAGTCCTGGTTAACAATGAGGCCTTACTTGCAAAAAAGTCAAATTTTCCTCTGTCCATCATATCCGTGGCACGAGATGAGGATGAAGTTATCGTCGCAAAAGAATCAGTTTCAAGAGCCGAAGCCATTATTAGGGATTTAGGCGTTGAGATAGAGAATACTTACACTCCAGTTGGTGATCCTGTGCGCGAAATTGTAGAGGTAGGCAAAAATTATTCATTAATTGCTTTAGCTGATACTGGTAAGACCGGGCTCAAAAAATTCTTCATGGGTAGTGTTGCATTTCAAGTAATGGAGCATGCGGAAAATTCGGTCTTAGTAGTGCGCTAACTGTACCTTTTAGCGTAACTAAACTTCTGGTGGGATATTTAAACTCGTACCTGTAGACTTATTAAATGAAAGTGCTTGGCCACTAGGAAAACATGACACTGCGCCACAAACTCTTTCGAAACCTAATGAGAACTCCTGTATATAATGCAATACTGGGGTCTGGAGGGCAGAAAAAAGTACGCGCCCCAAGTACAATCAATTTTCCCTGGCCTCAAGATCTTTCAGTTGCTAATGCCATAATGCAGGGTCGATTCGCACTAGCTGGGGTTACCTGTGCAATAGACGATAATATATGGAAAATCGATGGCCCAACTGAGGCTTGGTTTGAGGCAGCCCACGGATTTTTTTGGTTAAACGATTTAATTTCCCTCCAGCACCCTGACACACCGGGAAAAGCAGCCTTTCTAATCGATAAGTGGATAGATCAACATTTAGATTATTCTATAAAAGTTTGGCGGTCCGACTTCACGGGGCGTAGAGTCATCAATTGGGCATGTTTTGCAACTCAGCTTTTTGAGGTAAGCGGCCCTAGTTTCCAGGATCGGTTTTGTGAGAGTATTTCGAAGCAGATTAGACACCTCAAAAGAGCCGCACAATTCGACCGCGATGGAGCTGCACGTATTACCGCCCTCGTTGGATTAATTGCAGGCGAGACTGTTCTTAGCAACGACGGAGAAGTTTCCGGGCGTTCTGCCAAGGCTCTCAAACTCGAGTTGGAGCGCCAAGTCCTTGCTGATGGAGTTCACGGGTCACGTTCACCAGAGGCTCATCTCAATGTACTGTGTGATTTAATATTGCTCCGCGAGCTTTTGGTGAATACTGGGGTCACAGTACCAGAGTCACTTTTCAACGCAATTGATAGAATGACACCGATATTGAGATTTTTTCGCCATGGTGATGGTGCACTTTCTCAGTTTAATGGAGGTGGAGAGACTTCGAAGGATTTGATTGATCGTGTTCTCGAGGTAGCCGCATCAAATGGCAAGGCACCAATTAGAGCTCCCCACGCAGGTTTTGAGCGCTTAGCAGCTGGCGATATGACAGTGATCTTAGATACCGGCACACCGTGTCTTTTCCCATCTCTCAATCCCTTTGGGCATGCTGGCTCGCTTAGTATGGAACTGAGCGTTGGCACAGAACGACTTATAGTTAATTGCGGCTGCCGCTTAAACCTCAATTCAGATTGGCGTTGGGCTTGTCGTTTCACGGCCGCACACTCAACATTAGTCGTAGCCGAAACTAATTCCTGCGAACTTATAAAAGAGGGAGGTGCAAGAAAGGCTCCTGTAATTGTTGATACTGACCGGGGCGAGGCCGATGGTAATTGTTGGTTTAGCGCTAGCCATGATGGATATATGTCACGGTTTGGGCACACTCATCGCCGTCGTTTGTACATTGGTAAATCGGGTTTGGATTTAAGAGGTGAGGATACACTCACTGGCGACAAAAACTTACCATTTAAAATACATTTCCATCTCCATCCGGATGTTGATGTGTTGCTCCGGCAAAACCGTACATCGGCCCTAATTCGAACAAAGTCAGGTTCTGCTTGGCGTTTTCGGACTTCTGGTGGAGCGTTAAATCTCGAGGACAGTGTTTACCTCGGTGGCAGAGCGTTTGCAAAACGGTCACAACAAATTGTGGTCACTGGCAAAACACTTGATGCAGCAACTACTATAAAATGGGCACTACAACCTGAAAATTTAACCTTGTAGGAATTAGAGGGACCAATAACGCACTCCATCCGGAAGCTGAATACCCCGCCAAATGCCCTTAATATCAGCTAACAACCCATCCGAGTGCAAGAGGCCTGCGGGATCAATGTCACGGAATTCCGAATGAGGAACCGCACCGACGATCGCGCCATAAGTCCCCGTTATCTGATCCAAAAGCGAAATACCATAAACCTCTTTCGTTTCTAGGGTATTTGCCAATGGATCATAAACATCAACTTCAAAATCGAGCTTCTCAAGCTCCTTTACGAGGTCTGCGACCTTTGAATTTCGAATGTCGGGTACGTTTTCCTTAAACGTTATACCAAGAACAAGTATGCGGGTCTTGGCTGAGCAAAAGCCAGCAATCCTTTTGGCTAAGGCACTACTCATTCTGTCATTTATCCGCCGACCCGCGAGCAAAATCTCCGGGGTTATTCCGGCATCTTCAGCAATGTGTGCAAGGTAGTATGGGTCAACACCGATACAATGTCCGCCAACGAGGCCAGGTCTGAAATCTAAAAAATTCCATTTGGTGCCAGCCGCCTCTAGAACATCATGCGTTGATATGCCAAGACGATCAAAAATAAGAGCGATTTCATTTACAAAAGCTATGTTTATATCACGTTGCGTATTCTCAATTACCTTGGCCGCCTCAGCAGTACGAATGTCAGCAGCGATATAAATATTATTCCCGTTTACAGATCCATAAATTGCTTTAAGAGTGTTAGTGACGGCATCATTTTGGCCAGACACTATTTTTGTAATTTGATCTATCCTATGGGTTTGATCGCCTGGGTTAATTCGTTCGGGTGAATAGCCCAAGAAGAAATCCTTGCCCGAAACAAGACCTGAAACACTGGACAAAATATTACCACAGACATCTTCTGTTACTCCGGGATATACGGTACTTTCGAATACGACTATTGATCCCCGTCTCATAACACTTCCAACCATTTTTGATGCGCTAATAAGAGAGCTTAGATCGGGTTTTGCATCCTGATCGACAGGCGTCGGAACTGCTATAATAAAAAGTTCATTATCAGCTATATCACTAGGGTCACAGGTCAGATTAAGCCGTGCGATACCCAATTGAGTGCGCGATAGTTCGCCAGTGTTGTCAAAACCTGCCTTGATCTCTCGTAACCGCCCCTGATCTTTATCAAACCCTGTCACTTTGTAGTTAGATGCCAACGCTACAGCTAATGGCAATCCCACATAGCCTAGCCCAATAACGGCTATCGATGGCGTTTTTAAGTCTGAAATTTTAGAAGCACCCATTGAACCTTGCCTTCCAAGGAAAATCGATAGCGGCTACATTTCGAAACTTCCACCTACTCGGTTGATGATTACCTGTCAAATGTAAAGGATACATGCACTTGACGTTCAGGGCCTGAACGGTTTATGTTCAGAGGTTGAACGCCTTTACGATGGAAAAATGTTCTACCGCTACTTTTTGCTCTAGAGAGAGAGAGAGGGGTGATGAATAGCATCAAGACTTCAAACGAACCAGCAAGTAGTGAGTCCGAAATTACACTTGGTCTCCTCAATGCCGTACATGAAAATAGTTCCATCACACAACGATTAGTTGCTCGTGACCTGGGAATTGCTCTCGGCTTAGCGAATGCATACTTGAAGCGATGCATCCGGAAAGGGCATATAAAGGTAAAGCAAATTCCTTCAAATCGTTATGCCTATTACTTAACCCCGCAAGGGTTCGCTGAAAAAACTCGATTAACTGCGGACTATCTAACTTATTCATTTACTTTTTTCCGTCGAGCAAGACAACAATGTTCGGCTGCTCTCCAGGAATGCGAACACCATAATTGGAAGCGTGTCGTTCTGGCTGGAGCGAGCGAACTTTCAGAGATACTCACACTTACAGCGGGAGATACCAACGTTACAATAGCTGGGATTGTGGATAAAGGGTTCAAGCATAAAAAATTCGCAGGTCATGAAGTATTTTCTTGTCTTGATGAAATTGTCCAAATAGACGCTGTAGTAATTACCGATGTTAATAACCCTCAAGACTGCTTTGACCGACTTCTGGACCAATGGCCGCGGGACAGAATCATCACTCCCACCATTTTAGGCATAGTGGATGAAAAAAATATTTCAGCAGAATACCCAACAGGAATGTCAGCATGATAAACTGGTACGTAGTTTACACGCGTCATGGTGCCGAAAAACTTGCTGAAGGGCACCTAACCCGACAGGGCTTCAAAACATATCTGCCGTTATGCCGTAAAACCACAAGGCACGCGCGTCGGGTCGCGCATGCGTCCAAGCCTTTATTTCCTCGTTATCTTTTTGTCGCAATCGATGTATCAAGACAAAGGTGGCGATCTATTAATGGTACTTTTGGCGTAAGTTGTTTGGTATCAATGGGTAATCAACCGCAGGCGCTCCCGAATGGAGTGGTCGACGAGCTGAAAGCGCGCGAAGCGGGCCGAGGATTAATCGAAATTTCACCAGAAACCCGGTTTAAGGCAGGCGAAACAGTACGGCTCACAGGTGGGGCACTCATAGATCAAGTGGGCCTTTTTCAAAAGCTCGGAGAGAAAGACCGGGTAAGTGTGTTGCTCGACATGTTGGGGCGTAAATTAGAAGTCCAGGTGCCGCTTCAGTCTGTCTGCGCGTACACTTAATACTTACTACCATTCAGTTGGCCAGCGTACAACATGAGGTTATAAGAAAGGTATGGAATGGCTTTTCCCTGCCTTCATATCGGCGATAGCGGCTAGCCTCGTTGTCACCAGATTGGTGCTGAATGAACTCAAGCGCCGTTCGATCTTAGACTTGCCCAATCAAAGAAGTAGCCATCAGCACCCCACCCCTAGAGGCGGAGGTATCGCCGTGATGACAGTCATAGCGATGTGTTGGGCAGTACCAGCCTTAAATTCACCCGTATCTGCAGCGCTCTTAGTTGGAGCCTTATTGCTAGCTTTTTTATCATGGATCGATGATTTAAAGGCTGTGAAGATTATCATTCGTTTGGCGGCTCAATTTGCTGCCGTAGCACTTGGGCTCTTCTTTCTCGACAACGAAGGATACCTTTTACAAGGCGTAGCTCCAAAATGGCTTGATCGGATATTGGCAGCTATAGTCTGGGTCTGGTTTATAAACCTTTTCAATTTTATGGACGGCATAGATGGAATTGCCTCAATCGAGACAATGGTCATTTCCTCCGGTCTCGCGATTTTGAGTATTACATCCCCATCGCTTGCACCAGAGCCTTGGCTATCACTCAGCGTTCTCGGTGTAACCATGGGTTTTCTGAAGTCGAATTGGCCCCCGGCAAAATTATTCCTTGGCGATGTTGGCAGCATTCCGCTGGGTTACATACTAGGGGGACTCCTCCTATTGGTTGCTATGAGAGGGGCTTGGCAGGTCGCGCTAATCCTTCCACTCTATTTTCTCCTAGATTCAACAATCACGCTGTTTCGCCGATTAATAAGGTTCGAGCCATTCTGGCGTGCTCACAAAGAGCATTTTTATCAACAAGCAGTAAGTGCCGGGAAATCGCACGCAGAAGTTACGACTGCGGTGGCCATTCTTGGGCTAATCCTTGTTGGGCTTGCTCATCTCCAGTTTGGACAGCCATTTTTGCCAATTCTAGCTGCAACAACTCTAACCGTCAGTGTAATGATGTGGATGGTCAAGTGATGAGGAATGTTTTAGTAACTGGCGCCGGTGGTTTCGTGGGACGGCATTTGACGCCAGTCCTTGAAAATGCAGGCTGGAATGTGAAAGGTGTGGGCCGCCGCGAAATAGGTGATCTCGAACTTGACATGGACTGGCGGCAACACCTAAACGGCATCGACGCAGTGGTGCACCTAGCAGCTAAAGTACATAGGTTAGGTGAAAAAGGTAATGATCCTGCCGTGAACGAATCGTATTTCCGAGCTAACTGCAATGCAACGATGAATTTGGCACAACAAGCAGACTTAATGGGTGTAAAAAAATTCATTTTTATAAGCACCGTTAAAGTGCTTGGCGATCAGAATGATCGCCCATTCGACAGTGATGCAATGGTCAACCCCAGCGATCCCTATAGTCGTTCAAAAGCCGCCGCTGAAAAGCTTCTTCTCCAAAAGATCAAAAACATGGGTACTACAATCATTCGCCCTCCTTTGGTATACGGTCCGTATGTGCGAGGAAATTTCCAAAGGTTGATGCGAATCGTGGAGGTTGGCCTGCCTCTTCCTCTTGCAAACATTAAAAATGCAAGGAGCTTATTATATGTTGGTAACCTCGCGGACGCTATATGCGTCGCCCTTGATGCACCTCCAGGCATTTATTTGCCGAGTGACAACGAAGCCGTCTCAACCGAGACCCTAATTCGAACACTCGCCGCTGCTCTGGATCGTCCAACTAGATTATTTCCGGCCCCAATTGTATTGCTAAGGATCGCAGGCTATGTCACAGGGAAGGCAGATATGATCCATCGTCTTATTGGGTCTCTTACTGTTGACGGCAACATCCCAGACTGGCATCCACCATATAGCTTTAAAGAAGGCATAGCCGAAACTGCGGCTTGGTGGCGAACAACTAAGGAGAGCGAAAATCGGTAACCTTGTAACAAACCACTACCATCGCTATTAAGCTTCTAAATGGTTTTATTTCCACGATTTAACCGTGCTCGCATAGCGCTTGTGCACGACACGACCATGGCGACAATATCCTTGCCATTGGCACTCTATTTGCGTCTAGGCGATGAGTTCTGGCTAGTTATGAATTCGGAAATTGCTGTTGCTAATGCTGGGTTCTCAATCACTGCTGTAGGCGCTTTTGTTTTTTCTAAAATGTATCGGGGAATTTGGCGTTACGCCTCAATCAACGACCTTCTAACGATTACTAAAGCTGTGACGTTAGCGATAATAATCTTTTTCTCTATTTTGTTTGTTTTGACCCGCCTCGAAGGCATACCGCGCTCGGCCCCATTAATACAATGGTTTTTACTTATGGCGTTGCTGGGTGGTCCACGGTTTTGTTATCGATTGATAAAGGACGGCCACGTGGGCGATATGGTTAATAAAATTTCACACCGCCGAGTTTCAGTTCTGTTGATTGGTGCCGGTGATTCCGCTGAGACGTTTATTCGCGAACAAGCTCGTGACCGAAACTCCGCATATCATATCATTGGCGTTATAGACCAAGACAATGGTCGAGTTGGCCGTGAAATACATGGGGTACCTGTACTAGCTGAACTCAATGACTTGGATAGAGTATTAAAAAAATATTCAGATGTTGGTCTGCAGCGCATTATTCTGACAAACCGAGATCTGGCCGGTGAAACCGTCCGCGAAATGTTAGAGATTGCAGAACAACATGGAATTACGATGGCGCGGTTGCCGCTGCTCACCGAACTTAAAATGGACCTTGAAAGCACCACCGAGATAAGACCAATTGATCTTTCAGACCTACTTGGACGACCACAAGCTGTCTTGGACAGGGGCGCAATTAAGAAGCTCGTTGCAGGGAAGAAAGTTTTGGTTACCGGTGCCGGTGGCACAATTGGCAAAGAGCTCGTGCGCCAAATCTCAGATTATAATCCTGAACATATTACGCTTCTAGATAATGCAGAGTATAATCTTTACCAGATCGACATGGAACTTGGAAATCGCCATAAAAACCTATCCCGAAAAGCTGTACTGGGAAGTGTACGTGATCGAAAAAGGATGGAAAGTATTATCTCTCAGCTCAGGCCAGAACTGGTGTTTCATGCGGCAGCGCTGAAGCATGTGCCACTGGTTGAAGCAAACCCGCTAGAGGGTGTTTTGACCAATACAATCGGTAGTCAGATCGTAGCCGATGCTTGTCAACAAGCAGACGTCGCGATTATGGTACAAATTTCCACTGATAAGGCAGTCAATCCCACCAACATTATGGGGGCAACAAAACGACTTGCAGAATGCTATTGCCAATCACTTGATGTTG
>MDTC01155142.1_pt1 | contig 11579 bp, 10 predicted proteins | sample 811181 | NCBI WGS metagenome assembly MDTC01 (sample SAMN05326644, study PRJNA326480) | marine metagenome | isolation source: seawater | place: Pacific Ocean: North | collected 2011 | reverse complement strand
TTTTCTCCCTTGATAAGGTCGGGGACTGTACCGTATATGGCGGAAGAAGTACCATTCAAAAAGACACCGAGGACTGGAAGGAGAAAAAAAGCATAAAGGCTTGGCATTGCAACAATGGCAAGGATCATCAAGGCTGTGGCGAACTCGGTAAGAGCGATTGTTCGGGTCACGCCAATCCGCTCTGCAATCACACCTACAGCCATCTTTCCGCACATACCACCGAATACCGTCACCAGAACTGCAAGTGCCGACCACTCTGTTGAGACGCCTTTCTCGATCATTAAAAATGCCGCAAATGTTAAGAAACCGTTCCTCGTGGTATTGTCCAATGCAGTAATAGCGCCGAGCAACGCAAAACCTTTTGGATGTTTGACCCCCCATCCCGAGGTGCCAGCACCGGTGGTTTTTGATGATGGTTTTCTTGGCCTGTTACCAATGGCAGACGCTTTGAGAAAGAGCCATATGACGAGCGCAGTCACTAGTGCGATAACACCAAAAGAGTAAACCGGTGCTTGCCATTTGTAGTTGAGGCTCGCAGTAGCAAAGAGTGTAGTTCCCAAAAACAGAAATTTTCCGATATCGCCAAAAGCGTTGTATGTACCTAAAGCAGCGCGCTGTCCTTTTTTGGGATAATTGCTTGAAAGAATAGCAGAGGATAATGGATGTTGAAATGCACCCCCACATCCTGCGAAGAAAATAAATGTTAATATGGCCCCAAAATTATTTGCTGAACCAAGTCCTAAAAACCCAAAGCCGGCCAGTGCAGTTCCAGCTACTAAGAGCGGTCTTGTTCCTGTGCGTTCCGACCAAATTCCAACTGGTATTTGAAATGCTGCGGTGGCTGTTTTGTGAACTGCGCGTAAGAGACCAACTTGTGCGAAGGAAAGACCAAATGCATCGCGCAATAATGGTAGTAGAGCGTAAAGCATATCTACGAGGCCATCATGCACCACGTGAGCTCCACAGGTAATACGGAGAGCCGATTGTTTTTTACTTTGAGCCATTTGTTGACTATCTCATGATCAGATCTCCAATACAAACTTGTTGCATCGTTTAAAGAACCTGATTTAATAAAAGAAAATGGTATACAACTCCAAAAGAAAGCGCTCTGCTTAAAATCTTCCTGGCAAAATAATTTCGGACAATTTCAATGATATCTCTCTCAAATTTTGACTCAGCTGATGGGTCATTCGCTACTGACAATGATTTTTTAGCAGAAGTTATATTGGGGTTAAGTGGTGCGGTGAAATCGTTACCTTGTAAATATTTTTATGATGAAGTTGGGTCTAAATTATTTGATTCAATTTGCGAATCTCCCGAATATTATCCGACACGAACCGAGCTCAAACTGATGAAGGATGTGGCTCCAGAAATAGCTAATGCTATTGGGTCAAATGTAGATTTAATAGAGTATGGAAGCGGCGCGTCAAAAAAAATTAGGTATGTTCTTGATGCGCTTGAAATGCCGGCATCTTACGTGGCAGTCGATATTTCGCGAAATTTTCTTATGAAAGCTAGTCGTTCTGTGGCTCAGGATTATCCGGGAATTGCTGTGCATGCAGTGTGTGCAGATTTCACTAAGCCGTTTGACTTGCCAAAGGGCTTGGGAATTAGGTCACGGCGTTCAGTGGGTTACTTCCCCGGTTCAACAATAGGTAACTTTACTCGCCCTGAAGCAAAAGAGTTTCTTAAGGCATGTGTCGAAACACTGGGTCCTGGGGGGGGTATGCTTGTTGGCGTAGATCTCAAGAAAGATCCCATGACCTTAGAGGCCGCTTATAATGACGCTGCTGGTGTTACCAAGGCTTTCAATCTGAATATTCTATCCCATATAAACCGGGAATTATCGGGAAATTTTGATCTCCAATCTTTTGGTCACGTAGCATTTTATAATAAAGAATTGGGGCGTATAGAGATGCATCTGGAAAGTTTTAAAAAGCAATCCGTCACGGTAAGCGGCATCGAATTTTGCTTTGGACCAGGCGAACGAATTCATACAGAAAGTTCGTATAAATATGATATTGACGAGTTCCAGACGTTAGCATTGAGCGCAGGCTTTGTCCCTTCTAAGGTTTGGACCGATAGCAATAAATTATTTAGCGTTCACTTCCTTCAAATTTAAATAATTTTTTCAGAACGTAGCGCTTCTATACGTTTTCTATCGTACCCAAGGTCCTTTAGAATAGTTTCGGTGTCAGCGCCCAACTCAGGAGCAGGATGTTTAGGGGTAGGCTCGTCAGTATGAAACGGCGCATCGAGAAGGCAGAATGAAGTGCCGTCATTGAGCTTTAATTCCATGTGGCGCCCTCGCTCGGTGACAAAAGGGTTATCAATCGCCTGTCCAACGTCAAGAATTGGAGCGGCAGGAACAATACCGGAAAATATATCAAGCCATTCTTTTGTTGTTTTTGACGATAGCTCGTTGTCGAGCAAGTCTTGAATTTCTCTCTTTCTTGACTCACGATCTTTGAATGTCGCATATCGGCTATCTTTACCCCACTCAGGACGTCCAATTTTTTCACACAGTAGCGGCCAAAATTTTTCTTTGTTGCACATGATATAGATCCAGCCATCTTTGGTCGAATATTGAGCGCATGGTACCAGTGAAGGGTGCCCCGATCGTGGCTCGCGACCTTGTATATGACCTTCATTGAGATACCAGGTGGCGAGGTAACCAAGATTTGAAAGTGCTAAATCAAAGAGATTAGTATCGATATTCTGACCTTTTCCAGTTGCGCGCGCTGAAACTATTGCAGATACGCATGCAAGTGCCATGGTTTGGCCAGTCATGATGTCAACTAATGACAGACCCATTCGAGAAGGTGGAGTTTCAATTTCTCCAGTGAGAGAAAAGTAGCCTGCCTCTGCCTGCATCAGATAATCAAACCCTGGCCAGGATTTGCGTGGCCCCGTTCTTCCGTAGGCGGTAAGAAAGGCGCACACAATTTTTGGGTTAACGATCTCCAATGACTCATAAGTAAGCCCAAGTTTGGAGGGTACGTCCCCCCGTAAATTAGCGCAAATTGCATCTGAGGTGCGAACTAGATCCCTAAAAATCTCCTGACCAACACTAGCCCCAAGGTCAAGCGTGACACTCTTCTTATTACGATTAAAAGCCTGGAAAAATTGGCTCGATGCGGTGTTCGATCCATCACCTAAAAAGTAGGGGCCAACGGCTCGCGCCATATCTCCGCCATCATGTGGATTTTCCACTTTTATGACCTCTGCTCCAAGATCAGCCAGATATTGCGTGCCACATGGCCCCGCGCCATATTGTTCAACTGTAAGAATACGAGTTCCTTTGAGCGGCAGCATGTTAGATGGGATTTCTTTCAACGAGTTGGCGTGCGATAATGATTTTTTGGAGTTCGTTGGTCCCCTCCCCAATTGTCAACAATGGTGCGTCACGATATAGGCGTTCTACCGGGAATTCTTTTGAATAACCGTATCCTCCATGAACTCTCATAGATTCTATTGAACTACTTATGGCAGCTTCAGTCGCAAAAAGCTTTGCCATACCTGCTTCCATATCACAGCGCTCCTTATTATCAAATGCTTCTGCTGCCCTGTGAACTAAAAGTCGAGCAGCTTCGGTGCGCGTAGCCATATCTGCTAGCATGAGTTGTATCGCTTGATGTTGGCATATCGGTTTGCCGAAGGTTTCCCTTTGTTGCGAATACTTCACAGCTTCGTCTAACGCTGCTTGGCTCACGCCGACACCACGCGCGGCTACGTTTATGCGGCCGAGTTCAAGGCCGCCCATTACCTGTTTAAAACCATTTCCCTCAATGCCCCCAATTAGATTTTCTGGTGGAACTCGGCAATTCTCAAAGAATAATTCTGCACTGTCTATACCTTTGTAACCCAATTTTTCGAGTTTGCGAGTTGATTTAAAAGATTCCCCTTTTTCAACTATAAAGAGGCTCATTCCTCGATGCCTTGGTTTTGCATTAATATCGGTTTTAACTAGGACAGCGAAACAGTGGCCATGAATTCCGTTTGAAATCCACATCTTTGTTCCGTTAATAGTGTAGTCATTACCGGTCCTGACAGCACGGGTACGAATGGCTTGTAGGTCGGTTCCACAACTTGGTTCAGTTAAGGCAAGGCCACCACGTACCTCACCAGAAGCAAATTTTGGAAGCCATTTCTTTTTCTGATCCGCCGTACCAAAACGCTGCACGGCTGAAGCCATAATAAGATGCGAGTTAAAAATGCCTGACAATGACATCCAAGTTTTACTCACACGTTCAACGATTTTTGCATATGTGAGGCACGATAGACCCAGTCCTCCATATTTTTCCTCTATTATTGCACCAAATAGCCCCAGGTCCGACATCTTACCTACTATCTCTTCCGGCCAGATATCTTCTCTCTCAAGTTTCATAACGTGAGGTTCTACATCGCGTCTAAGGAAACGGTCGATGGTATCAAGTATTAGGTCATCATGGTTAATCTTCATATTTTCTTTCTTCATCATCAACTGTTTGTCCGGCTTTGGGAACTAATATACTTCTTTTAAATGTCATAAATTCAGTTCCATCCGACTTTAGGCCTAGGGTGCGAATACCTACTATTCCTTGACTTTTACGTGATTCACTCTCGCGTTTTTCAAGCACTTCGCTTTCTGCATAGATTGTGTCTCCAACGAAAACTGGTTGGGTGAGATCAATGTCAGTCCAGCCAAGATTGGCAATCGCTTTTTGGGAAGTGTCTGACACACTCATCCCCACAACTATGGAAAGTGTAAGGCATGAGTTGACAACGATCCTACCGAACTCGCTCTTTGAGGCATATACCGTGTCAAAATGCAGCGGATGTGTATTCATGGTAAGAAGCGTGAACCAGCTATTATCTGCCGATGTTATGGTGCGTCCAGGCCGGTGTTCATAAATATCCCCGACAACGAAATTTTCGTAATACCGTCCGATATCTTCACGGTAACGATTAGGGCCAGTCTGTTTCCGCCTATAACTCATCCTTAGATTTTATACTTCAACCCCCATTAAATGCTATTCAATAACTCGTTGTATTAAGAGAAACATTTATTCGGTTTTTCCTATGTTCATTTCTGATAACGCAATTTTAAAGTCCTTTAGTAAGATCGTGGCATGCCAAGAATATTTTGACCAATGTATGCGAGTATCATGTTCTCAGAAACAGGTGCTGTTCTATATAAACGAGCTTCGCGCCATTTTCGTTCTACGTCATACTCACGTGCAAACCCGAAACCGCCATGAGTCATTAAGCACGCCTCCGCCGCCTCCCAGGCTGCTTTCGCTGCTTGATATTTGGCCATATTGGCCTCAGCACCACAAGGTTTTCCTGAATCAAACAATGCGGCTGCTTTGCGGGCCATAATGTCAGCCCCTTGTAACTCAGCCCAGGATTTTGCAAGTGGGAATTGGATGCCTTGATTCTGACCAATCGGCCTATCAAAAACGACTCTCTCGTTAGCGTAACTTACTCCCTTATCGATAAAAAATTTACCGTCTCCGAGCGACTCACCTGCGATTAAGACACGTTCTGCATTCATACCATCCAATATGTATCGAAATCCTTTACCTTCTTGACCAATCAAAGCATCACCGGGGATATGCATATTATCAAAGAATACCTCTGTGGTATTATGATTAATCATGGCATCTAATGGTTTTATTTGACACCCATTGCCTGTTACCTCTCTCAGGTCGATCAGGAAACATGAGAGCCCATCAGTTCTTTTTTCGCATTCTTCAGGAGGGGTAGTGCGAGCTAAAAGTAGCATTAGGTCTGAGTGAGCTGCTCGGCTGGTCCAAACCTTTTGACCGTTAATCACGTAGCCGTTGCCGTCCCGCTCAGCCTTTGTTTTCAACTGAGTAGTGTCCGACCCGGTGTTTGGTTCAGTAACACCGAAAGCTTGCAGCCTAAGACTACCTTTTGCAATTTGAGGTAAATATTTTTGTTTTTGTTCATCAGAACCGTGACGAAGGATCGTGCCCATTGTGTACATCTGCGCGTGGCATGCTGCTGCAGAGCAACCACTTTCATGAATTGCCTCCAATATAACGGCTCCTGCTCGGATAGGGAGGCCAGATCCGCCATAAGATTCCGGGATTAGGGCTGCTAAAAATCCACTCTGCGTCAGAGCATCTACAAAGTCTGTGGGATAACTGCCATCTGATGGTTGATCTTCGAGATCGCGCCAGTATTTTCCCGGGAAATCTGTGCATATTGCTGCAACAGCGTCGCGAAATTCGGTGTAATCGTCTTCAATTGTCATTTCCATGATACTGTCTCTCAAATTATATTTCTAATTCTGAATTATTTCCGCTTATATCTGTGATTCTCTCTTCCTAAATTTTTGTAGATATGAAAGAGGAAACAAGAAGTCTAATAAGATCGTGGGAGCCCAAGAACGTGCTGTCCGATGAAATTCATGATCATATTAGGAGATATTGGAGCATTTCGTGAAAGCCGGGCATCACGCCACTTTCTCTCCACATCGTATTCTTTTGCAAAAGCAAAACCACCATGTGTAGTGAAACATGTTTCGGCGCAGGCCCATAGAGCTTCAGAGCTAAGGTATTTTGCACAATTCGCCTCGGCACCACACCTTAAACCTGCTTCAAACATTGCAGTTGCTTTGCGAACCATCAGATCAGCTGTTTGTAATTTGATATACGCATCCGAGATTGGAAATTGGATTCCTTGGTTCTTGCCTATTGGACGGTTGAATACAATGCGTTCATTGGCGTATTTAACTGCTTTGTTTAAAAGAAATCGCGCATTGCCTATACTTTCTGCTGACACGAGGCAACGCTCAGCGTTCATGCCATCAAGTATGTAACGAAACCCTTTCCCCTCTTCACCAATTAGCGCGTCACCCGGAATATTTACATTGTCAAAAAAAACCTCGGTTGTGTTGTGATTAATCATCGCGTCAATGGGTTTAATTTCCATGCCGTTGTTCTTCGCGTCTCTCATGTCTATCAGAAATACAGAAACCCCGTCGGTTCGTTTTTCACATTGTTCCTTAGGCGTGGTGCGGGCAAGTAAAAGCATAAGATCAGAGTGGCCCGCTCGGCTAGTCCATACTTTTTGACCGTTGATGATGTATCCATTGCCGTCGCGCTCAGCACGGGTTCGAAGTTGAGTGGTGTCAGACCCAGTCGTAGGCTCTGTAACACCAAATGCTTGTAGTCTTAATTCCCCAGTGGCTATCTTTGGTAAATAACTTTGCTTTTGGTCATCTGATCCATGGCGCAGAACCGTCCCCATTGTATACATTTGGGCATGACACGCAGAACCTTGGCAGCCCATCTCGCAGACAGTTTCGAGGATCACGGAACCGGCCCGTAGCGAAAGTCCCGATCCGCCGTATTCAGGAGGAATAAGAGCGGCAAGGTAGCCAGCATCAGTGAGTTCCTGAACAAATTCGGTTGGATAACTTGTGTCCGGAGTTTGATCCTCAAGATCCAGCCAATATTTGGATGGATATTTCTCACAGAGTTTCCTTACTTCAGACCGCAATTCTGGAAAATCTTCGTCATCTAGTACTAGCTTAATTTCTTGTTCATCCATCATTTTACTCCGCCGCCGCCGAAAGCCTTGTTGCCTGTGAAAAATTTAATGGTAGGCCTGCCTTTGCCAGACCACCACAAAGTTGTTCGTCGGGTAATTCACGGGTGATAATATCACGAACAGTACACAGTTTCTTTAAATCAATACCTGTGCGTACTCCCATGCCCTCAAACATAAAAGCCATATCTTCTAACACTACATTCCCAGTTGCTCCGGGCGCCCAGGGGCATCCACCAAGACCGGCGAGGCATCCATCGAAACGCCTTATTCCTGCCTCATAGGCAGCGAATGCATTAACCACACCCATGCCGCGTGTATCATGCAAGTGGATAGTTACCGGAACATCGACCACATCTAAAATTTCCGCGCACAGTGCCTTAATTTGGCTGGGGTTAGCATAGCCGACAGTATCAGCAAGCGATATCTCATCAGCTCCAGACTCTACAAACTGCCGGGCTACAGAGACCACAGAGCTCGAATCAATATCACCCTCCAATGTGCAACCAAACGCCGTTGCGCAACCGGCAAGGAGTGTCACTCTTTTGCCCGTTTCCTCTGCCCTTCTATCGCGACATTCAACAATGGCTTTGAACTCTTCCACCGATTGGGCAGGGGTGCGGCGAACATTTTGAAGATTATGGGTCTCGCTTACTGAAGTAACATAATTTAGTTGATCTACACCTGCCTCTATGCCTCTTTCAGCGCCTTTGAGGTTAGGCATAAGCGCACAAACGTTAAGGTTACCCATCTTTTTTGCTTCTTCAATAACTTCAAGTGCATCTGCAAATTGAGGAATCAGTTTTGGAGGAACGAAAGAGCAGACCTCAATATCAATAACTCCAGCTGCGGCTTCAGCGGAAATCCATTCTTTCTTTGCCTCGGTTGGAAAGAAAGTTTTTACATTCTGTAGACCATCACGTAGACCGACCTCTCGTATATACACATCGACATCATCTCGATTGAGCTCCTGGCTCATTATTAATCTCCCCAATTTAACACCTACTTTGTATAACACATATAACCCGCTTGCTTGATTCCTAGCCTTGCCACTCATCATAAGTCAATCATCGGTATGGCTATCCTTATTGCAATTGTTGCCGTAGGTTGTGGATAACGGAGGATAGAATATCCAATGGTGACTGGCGTGCATAGGACGGCCCCATTCAGAGGAATTGGGCTAATGGTTGTGAGCGTTTTCTTTATGAATTTGAACAATGCGCTGCTCAAATGGCTCTCGGGTATGTATCCGGCAAGCCAAATTATTTTTATGCGTTCAACAGTAATGATATTAATAGTGCTCTTGATGGTTCCTCTATTCTCAAGCTTTTCAATTCTTAAGCCAAGTAACAATTCGGGTCACTGGTATAGGGGTGTGCTAAACCTGTTAAACGGTATTTTTTTCGTTCTTGCTGTTACCTATCTTCCTCTAGCAGAAACAGTGGCACTCACTTTCGCAGCGCCGTTGTTTCTTACAGCGCTTGCGATACCATTTCTTGGCGAGAGGGTTGGATGGCGACGTTGGATGGCGGTATCTTTCGGGTTCCTTGGAATTTTAATTGTCGCTCGACCCATTGGAGGCGCATTACAATTAGCAATGCTTTTTCCTCTTATTGCGGCACTGACGGGTGCGATGCGCGATATTGTTACTCGGAAACTTACAGCAGAGGAGAGTTCTCTCTCGATATTTTTTACATCTAGCTTAATTTCGGTTGGAGGCTCACTTCTTGCTTCTTTATTGGACGGTGAGCCTTTTAACTGGGTAATGCCCGGATTTCACGATACCGTCCTCGTTGTTTTAACAGGTTTATGTGTCGCGGCAGGACACTATCTTATGATAGAAACATTTCGCTTTGCGGAAGCCAAAATTGTCGCCCCTTTCCGATATACTGGCATTGTATGGGCTACTATTTTGGGTTTCATCGTTTGGGGCCAATTGCCGGACAAGTTTGTTGTTTTGGGTGTTTTAATAATAATCGCGAGCGGTCTCTACATTTTGCACCGTCAACGTTTATTATCAGAAGTTAAGTCGCCCTAACGGATGGAAATCCTGGCGAAGCAAACGAAGCCTCTGAAGGGAGGAATAGCCTTTGCAATTATCAGCGCTATGCTGATAATCTAAATAATGCGGTTCTAAAATATCTAACCGTCGATTTACCAGTTGGCCAGGTAATATGCGTTCTACCTTTCTAATTGTTGTACCACTTTGGTTTTTGTTTGGCTTAATGGTGGTTTTGCTTCGCTCAAAGTGAAAAATTGCGCAATGCACCTTGTACGAGGGGCGATGGTATCCGCTAGAATACTTTTTTTACTCTCGGATTAGCCTACCTACCACTCGCTGATGCAGTTGTAATTACATTCGCTGGCCCCCTGATTCTTACTGCTCTGGCGGGACCACTATTAGGTGAAAATGTCGGCCGTCGGCGCTGGGGCGCCGCAATTGTCGGTTTCGTTGGAATAGTTTTAATAGTACGCCCTGAAAGTGACTTCGCTGGGTTTGCTGCTTTGCTGCCTTTTGTTTCTGCATTTTTAGCTGCAGGGCGAGACATTATCACTCGTGGAATGACTGAAAAGGAGTCCTCATCAGCGGTAATGGCAACTACGTTTGGTCTGATGATTGTTATAGAGCTTTTTACAATTCCTCCGGGCATTATAACGGCAACGATTTTTGAAAATCCCACACCGGGGCTCGGCCCTTGGTTAACGCCTAGCCCATTTGATTTGTGTGTTTCCTTTTCTGGAGCATTGCTCGTTGCAGGGGTGCATTATGCGATGATTGAAGCGTTGCGGTTTGCGGAGGCATCGACGATAGCACCGTTTAATTATACCTCCATTGCCTGGGCTGGTCTCGCCGGGTATGTAGTTTGGGGGCATTCCCCTAATATTTTTGCAGTGTTAGGAACATGCATTGTTATTATGAGTGGACTCTATATCATGAAGTTCGAATATTTGCGTCACAGTGCACGGCAGAAAATTTAAGAAACGTGTTTGTGGGCTGAGGAGGAGGTCATGGCAGCGCCGAAAACAATTTTCGAAAAAATTTGGGAGGCACATGAAGTCGTGAAACGTGACGATGGGCAGTCGTTGTTATATGTGGATCGTCACATACTGCACGACGGCAGTTTTCATGCATTTGGCATGTTGCGCGATTCGTCTAGAACGGTGCGACAGCCGGATCAAACATTTGGAACACCCGATCATTATGCATCTACCACCGAGCGAACTTTAAGCGAAATGACTGACCTTGAAGCTCGTGAGAAGGTTGAGCTGCTTGCAGCTAATGCAAATGAATTTGGCATTCACCATTTTGGGCTCGAAGATATCCGTATGGGTATCGTTCATGTTATTGGTCCAGAATTAGGTATAACCCAACCCGGCATTCTTCTTTGTTGCGGAGACAGTCACACCTCTACGCATGGTGCTATGGGGTGCATTTCTTTTGGAATTGGTGCTTCTGAAGCTAGTCATGTTCTTGCAACGCAATCCATTTGGCAAAGAAAACCCAAGTTAATGCGTGTCACTGTCACTGGCCAGCTAGGGTTTGGGGTTACCGGAAAGGATGTGGCTTTAGCTTTAATTGCTCAAGAGAGTGCCGCTTGTGGTGTAGGGTATGCAATCGAATATGCTGGTCCATGTATTAGTCAGCTCGATATTGAAGGCAGGCTTACCCTTTCGAATATGACTATTGAAGCAGGATCACGCATAGGGCTTATCGCGCCAGACGATAAGACAATTAAATTTCTAGAGGGCTCAGAATTCGCGCCGAAAGGCAGGAAATGGGAGCTTGCTGTTGAAGCCTGGAAGGACTTGCCGACAGAGGAGGGTGCTGAGTTTGACAAGGAAGTGATATTAAATGGCTCAACTATTGCGCCAATGATTACATGGGGTACAAGTCCGCAACATGCCATCCGTATAACTGAGCCAATTCCTGATCCGGAGGCAGAGCCTGATAATGAAAAGCGTGAGGCAATGAAGCGCGCGCTAACTTATACTGGTTTGGAACCAGGTCAGTTAATGAC
>MDTC01119010.1_pt1 | contig 11582 bp, 8 predicted proteins | sample 811181 | NCBI WGS metagenome assembly MDTC01 (sample SAMN05326644, study PRJNA326480) | marine metagenome | isolation source: seawater | place: Pacific Ocean: North | collected 2011 | reverse complement strand
GATTAAAAGACCAAATAACTATACCGTTCAGTTAATGGGTAGCTATGACAGACGAGCGATTCAGCGCTTTGTTGATCAGGCCTCACTGGGGAATAATGCAGTTATCTACGAAGCTTCTTTCCACGGAAAGCCATGGTTCACTCTAATCTACGGTGATTACCAATCGGCTAAAGCAGCTAAAGAAGCCATTGCTGTTATGTCGTCGAATCTGCGCGAGTTACACCCTTGGGTTAAATCGTTTAAGTCTATTCAAGATGAAATAAAGCAAAACGCTGTTGGTTAGTTTTTTTTAAGTTTAGGGCTCTTCTGAGCTTAGAGCTCTTTTTTGATGGTGTCTTTTGCTCGTTTGCCTTAGTGATTACTAAGCTGTTTTTTTTATACGCATATTCATGCGTAAGTTAATATTTTTTCAAGAAAATGCTGCGATATTCTATTCAAAGAGATGAGGATTATGTAGACTGTTTGCGATCTATCAATAACATTAATTAAATCTTAAACAGTGACATCAAATTATGCAGCTCAGAACGATTAAGTTAACTGGATTTAAATCTTTCGTCGATCCAACCATTATCACTATTGAGGGTGATATGACGGCTATCGTCGGCCCAAATGGCTGTGGTAAATCGAATGTTGTTGACGCTATTCGCTGGGTGGTTGGTGAGACATCGGCAAAACAATTACGTGGTCAGTCCATGTCGGATGTGATTTTCAATGGGACGTCATCACGAAAACCAGTGGGTAAAGCGGCGGTAGAGCTGATTTTTGATCAAGCACAAGGAGCCTTAAGTGGAGAGTATGCCCAGTACTCTGAAATTTCTGTTCGTCGCGAGGTTGAGCGTGATGGTGTTTCTCGCTATTTTATCAACGGTGTTGTCGGGCGTAGGCGTGACATCCTTGATCTGTTTCTAGGCACAGGTCTTGGATCACGGAGTTATTCCATTATCGAGCAAGGGATGATTTCGCGCTTGATTGAAGCTAAGCCTGAAGATTTAAGGGCGCATTTAGAGGAAGTCGCTGGCATTTCAAAATATAAAGAAAGGCGTCGCGAGACTGAAAATCGTATGGGTCACACCCGGGACAATCTTGATCGCTTGAATGATGTTCGTGAAGAAGTTGGAAAGCAGATGCGTCACTTGAAACGACAAGCAAATGCAGCTAAGCGTTATCAAGAGTTTCAGAACCAGCAACAGCGACTATCTGCAGAAATTAAATCTGTTGAGTGGGACGGTTTCAATAGGGAGTTATCAGAAAAGTATCAGCAGATTGAGGGTTATACGTTACAAATCGATGAGCTGACTGCAGAGCAACGGCGTATAGAAACGACTATCACTGCGACAAGAGAAGAACAAATTGCTGCTTCGGATCAGCATAATGTCATTCAAAAACAGTTTTATGGATTGGGTGAATCTATTGCTCGGTTAGAACAAAAGATTCAACATCAAGAACAGCAAACCCAGCAATGGCAAAAGGAATCGTCAGATGCCGAAAGAACCTGGTCTGAACTCAATACCAGTGTTGCTGAGCAGGAGTCTATGGTTGCTGAGTTGATGGATGAGTCTGCTCATTTATCCCCTCAAGTAACTTTACTGGAGGAGTCAGTTCAGACACATGCCACTCATCTTGAGCAATCTGAGTCAGCGTATCAAGCATGGCGCTCTGCATGGGATCAAGGCTCACAGTTGTGGTCTAAGACGACGAAAGAATTAGAGATTGCCAGAAATACTATTTCGCATTATGAACGTGAACAATCCACGCTTCAGACACAGTCGATGCGCTATAAAGACGATCAATCTCGCTTGTCTAAGCAGTGCTCAGAGAGTGATTTAGCCCCTTTGGAGCGCAAAGCTCAACAGGCAGAGAGTGCTCTAAATGACTTGCAAGAAAAGATGAAGAAGACCTCTCAAAGTATTGTTAATCAGAGAGAATATACATCTCAAGTAGAAGATGAGCTCTCCGACGAACGACATCAGTTGCAACAACTCCAGGCACGCCACACCGCTCTTCATTCTTTACAAGAGTCTGCCTTAGGGCATGATGATAGTCATGCTATCGAGTGGCTGAAAGCCAATCAACTTGAGCATACAAAACGTTTAGGGCAAGAGCTCAAAGTTGTTTCGGGTTGGGAGTATGCTGTCGAATTGGTTTTGGGGCACCATGTGGAAGCTCAGTGTGTTCCACGGGTTCATGACTTACTGCAGAGCACTCAATCGTTATCACGAGGTTCTTTGACTTTACTGGAGCAAGGGGAATCGGCTAGTTCGCCGGTTTCGGGTAATCGATTACTTGACAAGGTTACATGTGCTTGGTCCCTAGACCATTGGTTGTCTAATATCTACACTGCTGAATCCATTGAAGAAGCTCAGCAGAGGTTGAAACAGTTGGCTTCCCATGAATCAGTCATCACTCAAGAGGGTATTTGGATAGGTAAACATTGGATAAAGGTATCCAAGCAATCTGATTCAGATGAATCGGTGTTGGTGCGTCAGCGTGAGATCGATCACCTGCTTGAAAAAATAGAGCAGGCCAAGCACGATGTTGAAGAGTTTGAGCAGACACTTCAGTCAGCTAAGTCGCATTTAATGAGCTTAGAAGCCGAGCGAGAAATAGATAATGAAGACTTTAAAGCGTTAACAAATTCGCTAGGTCAATGTCGTTCTGAAGTGAAGGCACAACAATCGCGTTATGCAGATTGGCAACAGCAAAAGTTGCGAGTTGAGGAGTCTTTATTAGATTCTGAGAAACGTATTGTGCTTCTTCAATCTGATATCGAACAGCATCAACAGCAAGTCGCGCAGTTGTCCGTGCTAGAAACAGAGCAAATAGCTGATCGAAAACATCTTGAGCATTCTAAATTATCAATCGAGCAAGCTCTCACAGAAGCGCGTCGGTTATCACAATCCAGTCAACTAGAGTTCGAGCAAATTCAGTCAAAGATGACCTATCAACAGCGTCAGTTATCTTTGCTAAAGCAAACCATTGAGCGTGAGCAGCGTCAGCTAGAGCAAGTTTCACAACAACGTTCACGTTTGAAAGATCAGTTATCAGCAACGGATTCACCTCTGCATGGCTTACGGAATGAATTACAACAACTGTTGGATCAACGATTGGTGGTTGAGAAAGCGCTACACGTTGCAGACGATCAGCTGCAGGGGTTTATGAACCAACTCTCAGCGTTGGAGCAACAGCGCAGTAAAACTGATAAAACCTTCAAGTCGCTGCAGCAATCTCTGCAAGAGAGTCAGATAGGTCAACAAGCACTCGCCGTTAAACAATCCACCGTGTCAGAGCAACTGGTAGATTTAGGTTACGATCCGAAAATATTATTAGCTGAATTAGCGACACCAGTGAACTTAAAACAGATGCAGCAGCAGCTAGAGGTGATACAGTCGCGAATCGACCGCCTAGGCCCGATAAACTTAGCGGCTATTGATGAGCACGCGAAACTGAGTGAGCGTGAAGCATATCTAGAGCAGCAGCATGATGATTTGACAGAGGCCATGGGTATTCTTGAGGGCGCTATTGCTAAAATCGATAAGAGTACACGGGCAATGTTTCGTGATACATTTCAGGCAGTGAACCAATCTTTTTCTGAGCTATTTCCATCAATTTTTGGTGGCGGTAAAGCGTGTTTAGAATTAACTGAGTCAGATTACTTAACTACAGGTGTTCAGGTGATGGCTCAGCCTCCCGGTAAACGTAACGCCACCATTCACATGCTTTCGGGTGGTGAAAAAGCATTAACTGCAATTGCACTGGTTTTTTCCATGTTTAAATTAAACCCAGCACCTTTCTGTATTCTTGACGAGGTTGATGCGCCCTTAGATGATGTTAATGTGGGTCGCTATTGCAATCTACTTCGTGCAATGGCAGGTAATATTCAATTTCTTGTGATTAGTCATAATAAGGTGACTATCAGCATGGCTGATCGTTTGGTCGGGGTTACCATGCAGGAGGCAGGAGTTTCTCGCTTGGTATCTGTGGATATGCAAGCCGCGATAGAAATGGCTGAAGTATAAGGAACAGGGAGGTATCATAATGGGGTTAGTTTTTTGCTTGTTGGGTGTGATTGTCGTGTTGGCATGCCTATTGCTGCGCTTAATGATGCAGCGTCAGTCTCGTCAGAATCATCGCGCTTCGCGTGGTTTCGGAAAAACAGCACGCCCCGAGCGTTGGGCACCGTCTGATACGCGTGACGAAACATTTTCGCGCAAAGACCCTGTTGTGTCTGATTCTTCAAAAGCTCAGAGTGCCGATAGTTCTTCTGATCATTTGATGGGACAACAAGCAGATAAAGTCGAGGAAAAACTCAGCGATGACGCCGATGTTGTTTTGGGCTTATCGCCAGAGCCATTGCATAATGATAAAACAACTTCGCCATTTCAGTCCCCATCATCCGATGTTGAAGCTCCGATCATTAGTCTAGCTTTAATAGCATCACGAGACCGGCCTTACGGTGGATATGAGCTACTTCAAGCTTTACTATCGAACTCACTGCGCTTCGGTGAGCAGCAAATCTTTCATCGTTATCAATCTCAACAAACCGATTCAAATATTCTGTTTAGTTGTGCCTCGATGGTAAAGCCAGGCACTTTTGACTTATCAAAGATGGGTGGTTTCTCAACACCAGGTTTGGTGCTATTTTTTGATGCTCAGACGGTTAAAGATCCTAAACAAACATTTGATTTATTGCTACAGACTGTTGATGGATTAGTTGAGGATATGGGTGGGAGTGTTTGTGATGATAAGCAGCAACTATTTACAAAGCAAACGTTGTTGAATATTCATCAACAACTCGATCATTACATCAAAAGTAATCAGACACTTGATTTATTCGATATTTCACGACATTGAGAGCTGTGATGTCCATTCAGCGTGATAAAGATCGTCTCATCAGCTTGCGTGCCCAACTACTAGAGCACAACCGTCACTATTATGCATACGACAATCCAGTCATTTCTGATGCAGAATACGATGCTCTATTTCAAGAGCTTTTCGCATTAGAGGCGAGCTTTCCTGATTTGGTTTCAGAAGACTCCCCTACACAGCGAGTGGGTGTTAAACTGCTGGAATCGGCTAAACCTATTCAACACATTCAGCCATTGTTATCACTCGATAACGTTTTTACAGAAGAGGATTTATTGGCTTTTGATGAGCGAAATAAGCAACGCCTAGGAGTCGCGTGTCCTATCGAATATGCTTGTGAACCAAAGCTAGATGGTTTGGCAGTTAACCTTCTTTATATCGATGGAGAATTAGTCACAGCGGCCACTCGTGGTGATGGAAAGCTTGGTGAAGATGTTACGCATAATGTTCGAACGATTCACTGCATTCCACTCTCTCTTATCGGTCAGGATATACCGCATTCATTGGAAATTCGTGGTGAGGTATTTATGCCAATCGCCGGTTTTCATGATTTAAATCAGAAAATGATGGATCAGAAATTAAAAGTTTTTGCTAATCCAAGGAATGCAGCAGCAGGAAGTTTACGGCAATTAGATGCTGCTGTGACCGCAAAACGTCCTTTATCATTTTATGCCTACGCCCTTGGAGATGTTAGCGAGGATTTGAGTTGGTCTACTCATACGGAGATTTTAACTCAACTAAAATCATGGGGCATGCCAGTGTGCCCACTAAATCAGACTGCTAATTCTGTCGAAGCTTGTGTGTCATTTTACAATCGAGTTTTACAACAGAGAGAGTCACTTCCGTATGAGATTGATGGTGTTGTCTACAAAGTGAATGATTTATCTCAACAAGAAGAGCTAGGATTTGTTTCAAGAGCACCACGCTTTTCAATAGCACATAAATTCCCAGCTCAAGAAAAAACTACTCGAGTTATTTCGATTGACTGTCAGGTGGGGCGTACTGGAGCAGTGACTCCGGTCGCGCGATTAGTACCCGTATCGGTAGGTGGTGTGACAGTCAGTAATGCAACGTTACATAATTTTGATGAGTTGGCAAGAAAAGATGTGAGAGTAGGCGATACTGTTGTTGTTAGGCGTGCTGGTGATGTAATTCCCGAAATAGTGTGTGTGATTGATAGTCTTCGTGTCGAGGGGGCTGTTCAAGAGAAGGTACCTCTCGTATGCCCTGTTTGCGGTTCTGATGTTATTAAGCTGGATGATGAAGCAGTTGCTCGTTGTATGGGTGGTTTATATTGTCAAGCTCAGAGAGTTGAATCCATAAAGCACTTTGTTTCTCGAAAAGCATTGGATATAGATGGCTTGGGTGAAAAATTAATTGATTTATTAGTCGAAAAACAATTAGTGAATCATGTCGCTGATCTCTATACCTTAACGATTGATCAACTCAGTCAGCTCCCTAGAATGGGAAAGAAATCCGCCTCCAATGTTATCGCAGCTATTGATGCGTCAAAACATACTTCACTAGATAGATTTATTTTTGCGTTAGGTATACGAGATGTTGGGCAAGCTACGGCGTATCAACTGGCAGATCATTTTCATGAGTTAAAGTCATTAATGAGTGCCTCACTTGAAGAGTTAGAGAGTGTGACCGAGGTTGGACCTATCGTTGCATCACGTATTCAATACTTTTTTTCTCAAGCACATAATATTGAATTAATCAGAGCTCTGATGGATTTAGGAATAGTTTTGTCATCACAGGATCATGAAAAAGATGTTACTTTATCTGGAATGACGTTTGTTATTACTGGGACCTTTGAGGGAATCACTCGAGATGCACTGAAAGGTAAGTTGGTGGCGCGTGGAGCAAAAGTGAGTCAAAGTGTGTCATCTAAGACATCTTACTTGATAGCCGGTAGTCGTGCTGGATCAAAGTTGGATAAAGCAAATACATTGAGAGTCTCTATTCTAAGAGAGGATGATTTAATACAGTTATTTGATGATTAGGTGTGCTAAAAAAAGGAGTAATACGTATGCTGGATAATAAATCTAATTTCATGAAATTTGCTCATCATTTTTGGGAGCAACAAGATTCTTCTGTCATTGATTGTTATGTGGCTAAAGACTGTATAATTCACACGCCACTCACTCAATCATACGGGAGCATGACACTAAAACAGATCGCTGATAAGTGGTTTGAAGCATTTCCAGACTTATTACTATTCTTCCGTAACTGTGTTGCTGAAGATGATCAAGTGGTTTGTCGCTGGCGTGCAAAGGGTACTCATCTCGGAAGCTTTTTTGAAACTCAACCAACTCATCAAGAGGTTAGCTTTGTTGGGGTGACTATGTGTCGTTATCACGAGGGGCTGATTCAAGAATATTGGTCATTAATTGATGTGCATAGTATTTTAAAACAGCTAGGCGGCGTGCGCTCCATTTCAGAGGTGGTTGATTAGAAAAAGGAGATAGCATGGACGTGATTAATACTGGTAGGACTCGGTGGAGCCTGTTGTTAGTCATTGGGCTAATTCAAATTCTATTGGGTGGGGTGACAATCATGTTGCCTCACTTAGTAGCATTCGCTCTGTTCAATGTAATAGGTTGGGTTTTGTTGTTAGCTGGTATATTCCAATTATTCCAACTTCTTGGTCTAAACCTTCAGGCTTGGGAGCAAGTGAGCTCATCACTCGTGCTTGCGGTCTTTTACTGCCTGGTTGGCTTATTTATTGTGTTGTATCCACAGGCAACCACACAGCTGATAGGGACGATATTATCATTATTCTTTTTTATCGGTGGTTTAGTGAAATTTTTCATGGCATTGCAGCTACGTCCAGCTCTTTATTGGCAATGGCTTTTTTTTACTGGAGTAGTTGGCTTATTCATTTCATGTTATTTGTTTTTCTTATCATCAGATTCAAAAGCTGTGTTTCTTGGGTTTCTGATCGGTATTTATTTGATTCTTCATGGTATCAGTTTAATGCTTTACTCTGCAGGGCTCAGAGCTCTGGGCGAATAATCTTGTTTTCTCGGGAGTTTATAATGCAGACTATTAAGCGAGTGATAGAGCGAATTGATTAAATAAATATTAATATTTCAATGAGACTTGTCTATCTGCTTCAAAATATCATAATGGAGACAATGACTGATGAGTACGGATGTGTGTGACAATAAACATACACAGACAAAGCCAGGAGGGCTAAAATGAAGAGAAATATTTGGCTATTAAGGTGTATCAGCGCGGTGCGTTGGTTTTTACTCATTATGCCCGTGATCTTTCTTTTTTATCGTTCTCACGGCCTTTCCTTATTTCAAACTTTTGTGATTCAGGCATTTTTTTCGTTGTGTATATTAATCTTTGAGGTTCCAACAGGATACCTCGGCGATCGTTTTGGATGGAACCGCTCCTTGTTACTGGGGTCTTGCTCTGCTGTGCTGGGACTATTAATACTCACTCAAGTTTCTCACTTCTATTTGTTCCTACTAGCAGAGATGTTTATGGCAGCTGCTTATTGCTTGTTCTCAGGTAGTGATTCAGCATTGCTTTACGAAACATTATGTGACCTTGATCGTGAGTATGAATATTTATCAGAGGAGGGTACGTTGCTCGCTTCTGGCTATATTAGCGAAGGGGTTGCTGCTATTATCGGGGGTGTTTTGGCTTACCTGAGTATGTACCTTCCCTTTGTGCTCAATTTTATTATTTTATTATTTCTAATTCCACTAACCTTAAGTTTAAAAAATCCAACTCGCAAGAGCCCACTACCTCCTGTTAGTTTAGAGATTGACGGTTCAAGGTGTTTCAGAAGGGATTTTATGCAGATTTTTCGCTTTATCCAAAATGAACCTGTCGTAAAATGGGTGGCAATTTACTCGGGCTTCATAGGTTTTCTTGCCCTCTCAAGTGCCTGGCTGATGCAATCATATTTCAAGTTAACTGGGTTTGAGCTTTACTATATAGGCTTCATTTGGGCATTGCTGAATTTTTCTCGTTCTTTAGCCGCAAGTCGCGTAAATATTATTAATTATCGTATCGGTACAAAACAGTTATTTGTGATGATCCCCTTTGTAGTTGCTGCATCGGCATTCTTCATGGGTATCTATGTGTCATTGGTAACTATGTTATTTGGTTTGCTAATTCAGGCTGCGAGGGGGCTTCAGCTACCTCTAGTGTTTACGATTATCAATAACCGAACACATTCTGAAATACGTGCGGCTGTTTTAAGTTTTGAAGGTATGATGATGCGATTATTTTTTGTCATATTGGGTCCAATGCTAGGATTATTATGCGACTACGAGTCTATCCATGTTGCTTTCTTGATGATTGGACTGCTAGCTTTGCTGGGTGGATCTTTAATAAATTTCAAAATAAAATCATTTATGCAGGCGCCTGGAGCTGTTCCTTCTTAAGAAGTGTCTCTGTTGCTCTCTCAACAAGTAATTTATGGATGATTGCTTCGTACACAGAGGTCAGTCTTTCAAGGTCATTGATTAGTACATGCTCATTAACTTGGTGAATAGATTTGTTGATTGGTCCGAGTTCTATAATTTCGCAGCCTGTTGAAGCAATAAATCTACCGTCCGATGTTCCCCCTAAAGTATTAAATGAGGGGGTTACATTGCAAATTTTTTGGATAGCGTCACTGGATGTACTGGCAAGTTTGTTCGGAGGACTAAAGAAGGGTTGGCTCGCATGGTTCCATTCTATGAGGTAATCGATGTCATACTGATTCAGGACAGATTTAATGGTTTCTTTTAATGTTGATGCATCGCTTATTGGGCTGTGTCGCAAATTAAATTCAGCTGTTAGACATCCCGGAATCAAATTGGTTGCTCCAGTGTCTGCATGTATATTATAGATTTGAAAGGATGTTGCTTGAAAGTAATCAGTATGATCGTTCCATTGGATTTGAGTAAGCTGATCCAGTGCTTTGAAGCTCCTATGAATAGGGTTTTTTATGGTATTGGGGTAGGCAATATGACCTTGCTTGCCTTTCACTGTCAGTTTGCCGTATAGAGATCCACGGCGGCCTATTTTTATATTATCTCCCAGAGTTGCTTGGCTACTGGGTTCTCCAACAATACAATAGTTGATTTTTATACGATCCTTAAGTGAGTTGACGAGGTGTTGAGTACCATCTTCAGCTGTACCTTCCTCGTCACTCGTTATCATAAAGCCAAGTGCGTCAGCATGATCGGGGTGCTTTTTAGTGAAGTTGCAACAAGCAATAACCATTGCGGCTAGGGCCCCTTTCATATCGGCTGCACCTCTACCATATAGCGTGTTATCTTTAACGGTTGCGAGAAAGGGCGGTGTGCTCCATTGGCGAATCTCGCCAGGAGTGACGACATCTGTGTGACCAGAAAATACTGTGAAAGGTTTATTCACATTGCCATGCTCAGCCCATAAATTACTGGTATTATTTTTATTAAACTCTGTGATTTTGAATCCTGCTTGCGATAGATGATGAGCAATTAATGCCTGGCAACCATTATCATTAGGAGTGATGGATTCTATATTAATCAGCGCCTTGGCTAGTTCGAGTGTATCGGTATAGTGCTTCATTATGACCTTAAAAGTTCATTGATAGTGGTTTTCTTACGTGTCTGTTCGTCAACGCGTTTGATAATAATTGCCGCACTCCTGTGATACCGGTTTGTTTTTCCAGGTAAGCTACCCGGGATAACAACTGATCCAGATGGTACACGACCATAGAGTATTTGATCATTTTCAACATCGTATATGGGGGTGCTTTGACCAATAAAGACGCCCATAGAAATCACTGAATTTTTTTCGACAATAACCCCTTCGACAATTTCAGAGCGCGCTCCGATAAAGCAGTCATCCTCAATGATCGTTGGGTTGGCATTCAGTGGTTCCAATATGCCTCCTATACCAGCCCCTCCAGATATGTGTACATTTTTCCCAATTTGCGCACATGAGCCAACCGTTGCCCAGGTGTCAATCATACACCCTGTGTCAACAAAGGCCCCGATGTTAACGTAACTTGGCATAAGAACACTTCGTTTACCAATAAACGCGCCGTGACGAACAGATGCGGGTGGGACTATTCGAATTTCGCTATCCTTAAGTTGCTTCTCGTCGTATTGGGTAAATTTTAACGGTACTTTGTCGTAAAACTGGTTAAAGCCAGGCATAAGAGTATTTTTGGTGGTTTTAAATAATAACAGAATCGCTTTCTTTAACCATTCATGTGTGATCCATTTGTGATCATCAAAGCTGGCTACTCTTAGCGTGCCTTCGCTGAGATGTTGGATAGTGGTTTGAATAGCTTGTTGTAATTTATAGGAGGTCTCATCGTGTGAGAGGCTATCGATGCTCTTAAATCCCTCATCGATGATCTCTTTTAAATCATTCATTTTTTTGATCCTGTTAGTCGGTGTCATATGCTTGAGGAGGTAGTGATTCTGGCCTTAGTCAAAATGTAACTTCTATTGAAACTTAAATCAGATATAAATTATTGTCAATTGTGAGGATAAGAATAAAGTATTTAATTCTATTCATAAATCATTGACGAGTGTCTTTTGGCTCAGTATGATTGCTGACTTGTTGAAAATGGAAATTCGGGGTATAGCGCAGTCTGGTAGCGCGCCTGCTTTGGGAGCAGGATGTCGGGGGTTCAAATCCCTCTACCCCGACCAAAGCTATGGGCGCCTGTAGCTCAACCGGATAGAGCATCGGCCTTCTAAGCCGGGGGT
>MDTC01097088.1_pt1 | contig 11583 bp, 6 predicted proteins | sample 811181 | NCBI WGS metagenome assembly MDTC01 (sample SAMN05326644, study PRJNA326480) | marine metagenome | isolation source: seawater | place: Pacific Ocean: North | collected 2011 | reverse complement strand
CCGAGCGCACGGGGTGGGAAGAAGGTGATCACGCTAATGTGAGCTTTGGGAAGAGCCTACTCATCGGAGCGGGGATCTCGATCTTGTTTCTCTTCATGATGTTTCCCTTCAAGTCAACGCGCTTGGGTGAGTTATTCCTGGATCGAGGTTGGGTGAACTGGACGGAGACCTTTCTCTTTTGCTGGGGGATTGTGATTTTGGTGATGAAGTGGAAGAAAAACCAGTCGCAGTCCCAGGCTGTTTTGCTGAATCTCTTCCCGGAGCATTTGGGGAAAGAAATCCATGCGGGGAATGTTGGGGAGTTTATCGATAATATTTACCGGGTGCCGCTGACCTTGAGAGACAGTCTTATTGTGAATCGGATTCGCAAGGCCCTGGAGCTCTTTGAATCCCGGACGAACAACGGAGAGGTGGGGGCCTATTTAAATACGCAGTCGGACATCGATGCGAACCGATCGAGCGGGTCGTATTCTTTGGTGAGAGTCTTTCTTTGGGCCATTCCGATTTTGGGATTCATCGGAACGGTGATTGGTTTGTCGGTGGCGGTGGGATCGCTGGCAATGGGTGACAATGCCGACCCCGAAGCCTTGAAGTCCTCGATCAACAGTTTGACCAGCGGGCTGGGCACCGCCTTTGATACGACATTGCTGGGCTTGGTTCTGAGCATCTTGATGAGCTTCCCTCTGGCTGCGGTGCAGAAGAAGGAAGATGAAACGCTTACTATGATCGATGCTTTTTGTGTCGAGGAACTCCTGCCGAAGCTCAACGACAGCCGGACTTTGGTTGGCGACGAGTTAATTCAGCAGGCAGATAGCATTCCGCAGTTGGTGGCATCCTTGGCCCGGGCGCATGAAACATTCCTCGTGAACCTAAATGAATCGACCCGCCAGATGACTTATGTGGGCGAGTTGATGCAGGATCGCCTGGATGATCACAAGAAGGTTGTTGAGGACTCGTTCACGGATGCGGTATCCAGAATGTCGAAATCCAGTAGTGACATCTTCATCAAGTCGCATTCGCAACTGGAGCTGACCTTCCAAAATATTGCGAATGGGGTCGAGTCGATAAACCGAGCGCTGAAGGATCTGGGTGAGAAGAAAATTCCGAACGAAGCCAAGAAGAAGCGTGGCTTCTTTTCCAAATCATAAGAACCGTGGCGCGGCGAGCGAAAGATTCATCGCAGGGAGTTTCCCTGTTCCCCTTCATGAGCATCCTGGCATGCCTCATCGGAATTCTGACGCTCATGATTAGTGTGATGATGCAGGTTCAACAAATGGAGAAGAACGGTCGGACCGAGGAGGAAATGGCCCGGGCAACCAAGAATCGGGATTGGCAGATTCAAGCCAAAGAATTGGAAAAGAAAATCGCCGAGCTGGATGAGAAGTTGAAGCAGGATAAATCGACGGTGTCCGCGATGGCGAAAATCAAGGAAGCGAGGATTGCCCTGACGATGAAGTTGAAGGAACTCGAGAAAGCAAAGGATCCCAAGATGACCGACGCCCAGTTGCAGAAGCAGGTGGAAAATATGAAAAAAGAGGTGAAGGCCTTGAAAAAAGAACGGCCTCCGCTGGCGAAACGCCTGGAAGAACTGCAGGCTGAATTGAAGAAGCGCAAGGAAACGCCCAAGCCGAAGGAGTCGGTGGTGGTGCAACCTCGCGGAGTGGGACAGGGTGGCGCGCGAAATTTATTCTTCGTAGAGTGCAATTCGACCGGGATCGTTTTGCGTGACGCGAAAGATGGCGAAAAGAAACTCTCCACGGCGGCCATCAAAACGAGCGGAGTATACGCCAAGTATTTGGACCGTGTGAAGAAGACCGAGGATTCCATGGTCTTGTTTCTGATTCGCAAATCAGGAAACGAAGCCTTTCGCTGGGCCGCCGCGACGGCGGAATTAAAATATAAACTTCCAACCGGAAAGCTTCCGATTCCCAATGACGGGAAGATCGATCTTTCATTATTCAAGCGCTAGGAACGATGGGAAGAAGGCGCAAATCGAGTTCAGACGAGGGAGTTAATCTCGACTCCCTCATGGACGCGCTTACCAATGTGGTGGCGGTGCTCATTCTCGTGCTCCTCCTTGTACAAGCTGATGTGAGCCAGAAAGTGGTGCAGTTTTTGGAAGGCCTTCTGCCGGCGACTGAAGAGGAGGTGGCGGCTTCGGAAGAGAAGGCCAAGGAATTAGAATCGGATAAAATTATCCTGGAGACGATGCTCACGAAAGAGCCCCCAGAGCCGGAGGACGTGGAGGCCGAGAAACGGCAGTTGGCCTTGCTTGAGAAGAACGTGAAGACCAATGAGGAGCTGTTGGCAGATTTGGAACAGTTGAAGAAGCTGGAGAAAAAGTCACGGAAAGAGCGGGATGATGAAGCGAAGAAGACCAAGGGAATCCAGGATGAAATTGCACGCCTTGAGGCGCTCTTGGATAAGACTCCGGTGCTGAAAGTTGACCCCACAGTTGTGGGGATTCCGGCGAGTCGTCCGGTGCCGAAGAGTGCGGAGATATACCACGCTCTGGTCATCAACGATCGGGTGCATTTCATCGATCCTTTTACGCCGCTGAAAATGTTTGAGGATGAGTTTAGGCAGGAGAAACGAAACTTTCCGAATGAACGAATTAAGCGGCAGGGTGCAGATCGCTATATTTATCGTTCAGGTCCGATTCTCAAACACTACGAGGAATTCGATTTTAAAAACTCGCGAAACCAGAAAGTCAAACTGGTGGCCAATCCGGTCTCGACAAGAATGCAACTCGTGGTGTCGCCTGACCTTAAGGAAGGCGGAGCCTCTCTCGAAGAACTAAAAAAGAAAGACAGCAACTTTGCGAAGATCGTTTATAAGCTCTCCAGCAATATTAGATCGGTGCTGATGTTTCACGTGCATCCGAATTCCTTCAATACTTACCTGCAAGCGCGTCGGGTGACCGATAAGGCCCGAGTCTCGGCGGGTTGGGAAGTAAAGGGAATGGGCGCCTATTACATCCGCATCGATGATGTGGAAATCAGGAGAGAGAAAGAGCCTCCGCCGGCACCGACGAAGCCTGGGCCGGAAAGGCCTCCAACATTACCGCCGAAGATCGATTAGGGGCCCAGGATTTTGGGTTTTCCAAGTTGGGTGTGGGAGAGTTGCGTTTTCCAAAGCCAAGATTCTGCCTGATGTCCTCCATGTGAGATTGCGTCCTTTTTACGTTTTGGTGAGTAATTCTCGGAGAAATTCTTTTTGAGTGAGATTGGGGGAGTCTTTGCGTAGAAGTTTGCATGCAGCGCACAGTGTTGGCCGTGGTATTGGCACTAGCATTGGTTTCCAGTGCCTCGGCGAAGGAGAAGAAACCCAATATTATTTATCTCATGCTCGATGAGTGGGGATATTTTGAATCGGGCCATATGGGGAGTAAGGATTTGATCACCCCCAATATTGATCAGTTTGCGAAGGATGGCATGAGGTTCACCAATGCCTATGCGGGGGCTCCGGTGTGTGGTCCAACGAGGTGCGTGTTGCTGACGGGCTTGCACTCCGGCCATACCTCGATGAGATCTAACAATGGATTCGCGCCGATTCGCAAGGACGAGCAAACGCTGGCGAGCATGTTGAAGAAAGAAGGGTATGCCACGGGAGGATTTGGAAAGTGGGGAATCGGCGGGCGTGGGACCTCGGGTGTTCCGGAGAAGCACGGCTTTGACGAGTTCTTTGGATATTACGACCAGGTGCATGCGCATACTTTTTATCCAAAATACCTTATTCGGAATAGCAAGGAAGTGCCTCTGGAGGGAAACGAGGGAACGAGTTTTTACGAAGGGAAAACACATGCCCAGGATGAGATTTTCATAGAGTCGATGAAGTTCATTCGGAAGAACAAAGAGAAGCCTTTTTTCTGCTATCTGCCATGGACGCCGCCTCATGGATTGTGGGGAATTGATCAAGATGACCCGTCCTGGAAGTTGTTCAAAGACAAGCCGTGGACCGCAGGGCAGAGAACAAAAAACGACGCCAAGGTCTATGCCGCATTCATGCACATGATTGATCGGCAGATTGGGGAAATCATCGAGACCCTGAAGGAGATGGATCTGGATCAGGAGACAATCTTTTTTCTGTGTGGCGACAATGGCGGGCAGGCTTACTTTTCGACGAAGGGTCGTCCGCATGGTTTCTTCGGGCCGAATCTCAATCCGGAAACCGGCGAGCGTTTTAAGGCGGGGAAGGGATCACTCTACGAAGGTGGCTTGAAGATTCCCTTCCTGGTGCGCTGGCCAGGAATGATCAAGGAATCAGTGGCGGCCGACCATCTGTGTTACTTCCCGGACATTATGCCGACGCTTGCGGAGCTGGGCGGAGCAACTTGTCCTAAGACCGATGGCTTGTCGTTGATGCCGACTCTCATGGGTGAGCCGGGACAGAAGAATCATGAATACCTCTATTGGGAGTATGTCGGCCAGACCGCAGTAAGGATGAAAAACTGGAAAGCCTACAAAGGGAAAAAAGGAGACTGGCAGCTCTATGACCTTTCGAAAGAGGTAGAGGAGAAGGAGAACCTTGCGAAGGAGCACCCGGAGGTCCTCAAGAAGCTTGTTGGATTTGCCGAAGCGGCTCACGAACCAATCCGGCCTGGCGAGATTTATGATCGAGAGTTGATCGATAAGGATCGACTGCAGGCTCCGCATTCCCGGAACAAGAAAAAGAAATAGACTTCTCCTTCAGCGATGAAATTTCCTGTTAAGATACTATCAGTGATCGCAGTGGCGATTTTTACGCAAGCCACTCAAGGCGCGGACCGCCCGAATATTATTCTATGCATGACCGATGACCAGGGTTGGGGTGATGTCGGCTACAACGAGCATCCATATTTGAAGACTCCGCATCTTGACCAAATGCATGCAGAGGGAGTGACCTTCACGCGGTTTTATGCCGGCGCGGCGATGTGTTCGCCGACTCGTGGAAGTTGTTACACGGGCCGGAATCCTTATCGCTACGGGATTACGTTTGCGATGAAGGGGATGCTGGAGCCGAGCGAGGTTCTGATTACTTCGGTTTTGAAAAAACAGGGATATACCACAGGGCATTTTGGGAAGTGGCATTTGGGAACCTTGTCCAAAGAGCCTGGCGATCAAAAGCGCTGGGGCACTTTTGCCAAGTCTCCGGCGCGATACTACTGCCCGCCGTGGGAGCGCGATGTGGATGTTAGTTTTGTGACTGAGTCCAAGGTGCCGACTTGGGATCCATTGATCGATCCGGGTCCGATCAAGAAAGGAGGTTCGCCGTCGAGTGGAAAGCCCTACGGGAATGATTATTTTTCCGGGCCGGGGCAGAAGGTGACGGAGAATACGAAGGGTGACGATTCCCGTGTCATCATGGATCGGGCTCTGCCTTTCATTCGAAATGCGGTGAAGGAAGAGAAGCCCTTCTTTACCGTGATCTGGTTTCACACGCCGCATTCTCCGGTGGTGGGCGGGCCAAAGTATCGTGAGATGTATTCGGACCGGACGGAGCACGAGCAGCATTACTACGCTTGTCTCACGGCGATGGATAAACAAATTGGCCGTCTGCGTGCCGAGCTGGAATCAATGGGAGCGGCAGACAACACGATGCTGTGGTTTTGTTCCGACAACGGGCCGGCCAGACAGGGATCTCCCAGACACGTGGGGACGGCCAAGGATCTGAAAGGTTATAAATTGTCGATCAACGAAGGCGGGATCCGGGTGCCGGGCTTGATGGTCTGGCCGGAGAAAATCAAAGAGCCAAAGACCGTGGTGGCTCCATGCTTCACCTCGGATTATTTTCCGACGATTCTTGATACGCTTGACGTGGATTTGCCCGCTGGGCGGACATACGACGGAGTCAGTCTCTTGCCCTTTGTGACGGGCAAGAAAACGGAGCGGAAGAAACCTCTGGGCTTTCTTAATAAGGACGGCAAGGAAGCCGCGTGGATGGAGCATCGCTATAAGTTGATTGAGGGAAAGAAGACGCCACAGCTTTTTGATATTATCGCCGATCCCGGTGAGTCGAAAAATCTCGCGGGGAAAAAACCGGAAGTAATGCAGCGATTGCACTTGGGCTTGAAGGCCTGGAAAGGCGAGGTGATGGCTGAGTTGAAAGCGACCGAAGCGAACCGGAAGGCGCTTGGGTTGTGAGGGGCTTGTCAGTCCCCTGACTTCAGCACCTTGATGAAGGCGTCCTGGGGGATGTTGACTTTGCCGAAGGCTTTCATCTTGGCTTTCCCTTTTTTCTGTTTCTCGAGGAGCTTGCGCTTTCGGGAGATGTCGCCGCCGTAGCATTTGGCGGTGACGTTTTTACGCATCGCGGAGATGGTCTCCCTTGCGATGATGTTTCCTCCAATCGCGGCCTGAATGGCGACAACGAACATCTGGGTGGGGATGACTTCCTTGAGCTTGGCGGCAAGTTCGCGACCTCGGCCGACGGCTTTGTCGCGGTGGACGATGGTGGAGAAGGCTTCGACAGGGTCGCCGGCGATGAGCATATCCATTTTGACCATGTTGGCGGCGCGGTAGCCGGCGTGCTCGTAGTCCATGGACCCGTAGCCTTTGGTCATGGATTTGAGGCGGTCGTTGAAGTCGACGAGAATGTCGGCGAGGGGAACGGTCGCCGTGAGCATGACGCGGAATTCGTCGATGGTCTCGGTGTTTTCAAGATCGCCGCGCTTTTCCATGATGAGCTTCATGACGTCGCCGATGTAGTCGCCGGGAACCATGATAAAGATGCGCACGATGGGTTCTTTGATTTCTTCGATGATTTGGGCTTCGGGGAGGTAGGACGGGTTGTCGATGATGAGTTCTTCGCCGTTGGTTTTGGTGACCTCGTAGATCACGGAGGGATAAGTCGAGATGACGTCCATGTCGAACTCGCGGCGGAGGCGCTCCTGAATGATCTCCATGTGGAGAAGGCCAAGGAAGCCGCAGCGGAAGCCAAAACCGAGTGCGGTGGATGATTCAGTTTGGAAGGTAAAGGCGGCGTCGTTGATCTGGAGCTTGCCCATGGCGACCTTGAGAGCCTCATAGTCGGAGGTGTCGATGGGGTAGATCCCCGAGAAAACCATGGGGCGGATTTCCTTGAAACCAGGGAGAGGCTCGGGGCAAGGCTTGTCCTTGTGAGTGATGGTGTCGCCGATTTTGACTTCGGCGGAGGACTTCATGTTTGCGATGATGTAGCCGACGTCCCCGGTTTTAAGTCCGTTGGTTTTGGTCATCTTGGGAGTGAAGATGCCGGTCTCCTTAATCTCGTAGTTGGTGGGAGTGTGGAAGAGCTTGATCTTATCGCCTTTCTTGACCTCGCCGGAGACGATGCGAACGTAGGAGACGACGCCGCGGAATTGATCATAGAGAGAATCGAAAACGGAGGCGCGAAGGAGGCCGTCGGGATTTTCGACCGGCGGAGGGACGAGTTCGACGACGGCTTCAAGGATGTCCTCGATGCCGACCCCTTGTTTGGCGGAGGCGGGGATGGCGTGATCGCCGGGGATGGCGAGGATGTCCTCGAGCTGCTGGCGGCAGCGGGGGATATCGGCGGCGGGGAGGTCGATTTTGTTGAGAACGGGGACGATGGCGAGGTCCTGTTCCATGGCGAGGTTGACGTTGGCCATGGTCTGGGCTTCCACGCCCTGGGCGGCATCGATGATGAGGATGGCGCCTTCGCAAGCGGCGAGGGAGCGGGAGACTTCGTAGGAGAAGTCAACGTGGCCGGGGGTGTCGAGAAGGTTGAGCTTATAGGTCTGGCCGTCCTTGGATTTGAAAGAGAGGGTGACGGGATGGGATTTGATGGTGATCCCTTTTTCCCGCTCGAGGTCCATGGAGTCGAGGTGTTGGGCCTGGGACTCCCGTTGGGTAATGGTCTGGGTGTGCTCCATGAGCCGATCGGACAGGGTCGTTTTACCATGATCGATATGGGCGATGATGGAGAAATTACGGGTGAGTTCGACGGACACGGGAAAATTGTGAATGGTGAAAAGTGAGGAGTGAAGGATGATTTTGCCTCCCCGCGCGCGGGAGATAAGGGGAAATCGGAGAAAAGGGAAGGGTGGAGTGAGGGGAAGCCCATTCGGCGGGCCGACCCATGGTGGCGTTGTGGTAGACGGTTCCGGAAATGTCTATGTCAGCACCGAGGCGAATCATGGTGGGGTGAAGTTCTCCGGCGGGAGGCTCAGAGAATCACCCTCTTTTGTGAAGATGTTATTGGGCCTATTTCTTCCTCCCAATGATGCGGGCCTGGTCTTCGGCGGAGAGGCCGCTGTTTTGGAGCCATTGGTTCGCTCCTTCGCGATCTTTCCTCATGTAGACTCGACCGGTGTCAACGAGGGCATTATTGCGATCCTCGGGGTCGCTGATGGCTGCGGCCCATTCTACTCCCATTGCCGGGTTGTCATGGACGACGCGGGTGGCATAGCCGTAGCGGGCCGAGTCGCGTTGGTCGGCAGGGATGCTGGAGATGGCCTCGGCAGCTTGCTCGGGACTACGTCCGGCCCAAGTGTGGAAGCTGGAGCTGATGGCGTGATTTTTGCCGTCGCCATCGGGGAGCTGACTTGCCCACTGAACCGCTTCGGCAGGGTCTTTTTTGGCAAAGTCATTTCCGAGTCGTTCGTAGGCTTGGTTCTGCAGAGTGCCTTCGGGGATGTTTTGGGCCCAGGCCGCGGCCTCTTCAGGATCGCCGGACCGAAGGACGGCATTTGCAGCAATATGAATCATTTTACCCGCCTCCTTGTCGCCGCCCGAAAATCGCTCGACGGCGAATTCCGAGGCAAGATTGGGATCGGCATCGGCGAGTCCGAAAACGGCTCCCCATTTCATGTAGTTGCCGCCGTTTTTGGCATTTTCAGAAAGTGAACTGAAATACGTCATTGCGCCGTCGGGGTCGGTAGCGGCCCATCCGGCGAGAGAGGCGGCCATGTCTCGCTTGGGGGTCTCGGCACCGTTGTCGATGGCGACTTTCCCGGCCAGGGAGCCCCAGGCATAGTGAAACTCGCGAAACTCGGGTGAGTCCTGTGAGAGGTGGGCGATATTTTCCCGCATCTGTTTGGCGTTTTCGGGAGTGAGGGCTTTGAGAATTTCACCGAAGATGAGGCGTCGGGCGATGGGGCCTTTGGCGGTTTTAAATTCTTTGCCCAACTCGGTGATATCGGCTTCGGAGAGAGGGCCGCTGTCTTCGGAATCCGATTCGCCGCGAGTTCTCACGGTTCGCCTGCGACCGGAGGAAGAATTTCCTTCTGATTCAGAATTGTTGGCATTGGAGACCGAGCGGATGGAGACTCCGGATTTTGATTCTTCAGAGCCGGCAGTCGAATCGGATTTGTCGGCGGAGAATTGTGAGCCGACGACGAATGAGGTGACAGCGACGATGGCCCACGCGGAATGATAGAGGACTTGTTTGTTCATCGGGTAAACTGGTGATTTCTTCCAAGACCAACCTTATGTTACCTACACTAAGTTGCAGGGTGTCGGCGATCTCATTTTTTGAGTGAATTTGAATGCCTGCGGAGGATGTTGGCGATTTGTGGGCGTTGCTTTTGAACAGTTGCGAGGTCGAGATCGACCTCAGCGGAGTTGATCAGGACCTGATAGAAATCGCCAAGGCCCTCGGACCATTCGCCGGCGACGGTATCGATGGGTGCTTCGCGGCGGTGATTGCGGGTCGTGACGGAGGCTCCGTTTTTTAGGAGAAGATGGATGATTTCGGTCTGGCACATGAAGGCGGCGAGGTGGAGAGCGGTGTTGCCATCGCGATTGGTCCTCTCGAGGTCGGCTTTGTGCTCGAGGAGAAGGGCGCTGACCTTGGCCTTTCCGTGGAAGGCCGCGCTGCTGAGAGGTGTCATGCCGTTCTCGCTGTGGCGGCGGTTGATGATGTCGCCGGATTTGAGAAGGTTTCTAATTCCTAGAAGGCTCCCACTTGCGATGACTCGCTCCAGGCGGTTTCGAAGTTGATCGGGGTCTTCCGGGAGAGATTTGGCGGTGTCACCGGTTTTGTCGGCGACATGGAAAATGAAGTCGTTACTGAAGAGACCCCGGGCATTCTGGACTTGGAGGAAGTTGATGCCGTTGGGGGGGAGGGAATCGAGTTTGATGGAAATGGATTCGGCTTCCTCCTTTCTGATGGTGGCGGAAACGCGTCGGCCGTTGACGATGACGAGGGCCTCTTTGGTCACGTGGCGGGCGTTAAGAGACATCGATTTTTGATCTTGGGTCAAGATGGGGAAATGCTGTCGGCCGCTTTGCTTGTGCAGTGCGCTGAGAGTCCAGAGTGCGGGTTGATGGAAGGTGAAGCCGGACTGGGATCCGTGGCGGGCGGTGAAGGTTCCGGTGAAGGATCCTTTCTCGGCAAGGTCGAGAAGTTGCTCCCGGGTGAAGCCGCGGCGCTCGCCATCGATTTGGAAGTAGCGGTCATTTTGGAACTGAAGAGTGAGCGGGATGGGTTTCTTTCCTTTTAAGAAGAGAGCGTCCACTTGAAGGACTACGGCTCCTTCCTTGGCGGAAGATTCAAGGGCCATGAGGAGGTCATGGGTGAGAGCCTGGCCGACGGTATTATGATTGAGGGTGAGTTGTCGGGCAAAGGAACCGGAGTATCCGGTGCTGCCTTCGAGGACCATTTCCCAGACGGGATCGAAGCGGGGTTTGCTCCGCCAGGAAAGGCGCCACATGTCTCTTTCGGGAATGCCTTTTTCTGCGAAGCGACGGTAGAAATCGAAGTCGATGATATTGAGCCGGCCTTGCGGAAGGATAAGGAAGCGGTCGTAGGCACCGCGCCAGGTGGGTGCGTCCATGCCGGAGCCCGGAGTGTTGGTGCTAACTAAAAAGGGCATGCGGTGGCAGTTGCCGCAGACGTTGGGTTGCGGTTTGTCTTCGTGGTTCCCCTTGATGTGAAAGAGTTCGAAGCCGTCTTCAGCGCGTTTTGAGAGGACGTTGTCGTAAGCGCGTCTTTGAGAGGGTGGATAGGGGACACTGAGGAGAAAGCGGGCCATCTCATCACGTTCTTTTTTACTAAGGAGTCCGACTTTTCCTTCGTCGTTCCTCCTGGTGTCACCATCGAGGAGCATGGTGCTGGCGAGACCTCCATCGATGAGATGACGGGCGGAGCTCTCCGGATTGTCGGGATCGGAATTCGGGGGGGTGTGACCGTGGACTTTGGCGCTGTTGTTACCGCCGTAGGGATCGCCGGGAATGCCATCCCAGTGGAATGGGGCGGTGTCGCGGAGGCCGCGAATGGGCATGGTGGAGCGCGGCTGGATTTGGTTGCCGCCGCTGACGATGGGAGTTTTGAGAACCCAGAGAAGTTGGTCGGTGTGGCCGTCGGGGTGGCAACTGGCACAGGCGAAGGATGCCGTGGAAGACGCGAAGGCGGTGTTGAAGGCGATGCGGCCGCGTTTGAAAACCGGCGGGGTGGGATCGTCGAGGGGGATGGTGGTTTTTAGAATTGGTTTGGCGGGATTGGAAACGTCGACGAGTGAAATGGAATTGGCAACAGCATTGAGGACCCAAGCTTGGGAAAGCTGGCCTTTGGAATTTGATTTGAGAGCAATACCACGGGGGACGGAATCGACTTTGACCTCGCCGAGGACTTTTCCGCTGTCGGGTTCGACGGTGAAGAGTT
>MDTC01093059.1_pt1 | contig 11583 bp, 7 predicted proteins | sample 811181 | NCBI WGS metagenome assembly MDTC01 (sample SAMN05326644, study PRJNA326480) | marine metagenome | isolation source: seawater | place: Pacific Ocean: North | collected 2011 | reverse complement strand
TTGAAGCTTGAGGGCCTTTGCGCCCGTCTGTGACTTCGTACTCAACGTTGTCACCTTCTTGTATTTGTCCTCCTTCAACTTCATTTATGTGAACGAACAAATCTTTTCCGCCTCCATCGGGTTGTATAAAACCGAAACCTTTTTGATCGAAAAAACGAAGTACTGTGCCTTTATCCATAATTATTTATCTATTTTGAGATTTTGTATATGAACTGATCATCCATGTACCATAATACACAAGTTGTTTTATCTATTTAATTAAAATGAATCTCTTTACTGAACGGCTTTAAAAAGTTCACCGCTACCCGAATCAAGTGTAATAGATAAATTGTTTTTTGAATCTTCAATATTAATGTTTTCCCATTTCCCAGTTCGCTTGCTCATTTTGTGGACTTTTTTAATGTCCTTACTGAGGCTGACGGTTGTTTCTCGTTTCTTAGTATGATCACAGTTCACGATCATAAAATATTTCACATTGTCTGTTCCTTCAAAAAAACCAGCTAACATTTGCTCTCCGGATAATTGCAGCCAATGATCTTTTGGAAACGGTGCAGCCCCAGGTGCAGCGGGGTGAACAGGTTCGGTATGGTAAACCGCAATTGATCTAAGTTTAATAAGTGCAGGGCCAATAGGTTTAATTTCTTTAGCGACTTCGGCTAATGGAGGAACGTTGATTCTCGGTACTATCTTCCCATCCTTTATGATAGGTTTATCATTCTCTTTGTTGATGCTAAACATCCAAGGCGGCCAAAAATGAAATCCCTGTATTCCATATGCTAGACTCGTGTATATTGTTTGGCGCAATTGATTGATAGGAACGTTGCCACCAACGCATCTCATGACGGGAATGCCATTTTTATTACCTAGTTCTCGAAAAGAAGACAGATAAATGTACCGTCGTTCGGGGTGTCGACGCCCATCCCAATGATAATGATAAAAATCTAACATCATTGGTTGAACTTTTTCAGTGAATTCATAAAATTCATTCCAGTTGGCTCTGTTGATAAACATTGTTGGATGGTTGGGGTCTGCTTCTTGAAAGGCTTTCGCAATATTCGCAAATGCCGGAAATGAATTTCGTCGGCGTCGGTCAGAAATGAAGTAAGCAAATACTGATTTATCATCTTTAAGTTTTGCAGCATTTTTTAGAAGGCGATTGATGTCCCCATCTCCAAGCCGAGCATAAAGTCCATTACGACGACACATTTCGAGCTTATCCATTTCTACTTCAACACTGTTGAAACCATTGGCTTTAATGAATTGAGCCATAACGTCTTGTTGTTTTGGGTCATCTGGCCATTCTGCCCATGTCACCATCATAAGTTCGGGCATTTCATATCTTATTTTTGCCTCATTGCCCGCAGCATAAAACACGTGAATGAGGAAAGTGGCCCCTGCCAAAATAACTAGTCTCAGAAACTTCATAATATTTACATTCGTCTTATTATGAATGGATTATAAAAGGGATAAAAGACTAATTTGTGGGTATTAAGGCATCCAATGAATTCATTTTTTTGATCCCTTCAGGGGTATAGATCGATCGTTGGTTTAATGTTTATACCTTGAGTTTAATAGATCTATATTTTCCAAAGTTTAGCGAAATAAAAAATTTACTTATCATGAAATTCATAAAACTACTCACTATAATAATCTTCGTGTGCGGGATTGTTCGTGAAATGAACAGTACACTTTATTCGAAAGAAGTTAGCTTGCCAGATCCTGACGGTAAGCCTGCAGACATGAGTAAGCCAGTTCAGGTTTATATATTAATGGGCCAATCAAATATGCTTAACTTTGGAAAAGTAAATGGAGATAAAGACGGAACATTAGAACATGCTGTTAAAAATAAAAATCTTTATCCTTACTTGATCGATGAAGATGGCAATTGGACCACTCGACAGGATGTCCGCAATGTAAGGGTTCAAGGTAGTGGGACTGGAGCAATGAGAACATTCAACAATGAATGGATGACTATCAAGGGTGGAGGAGTTGGTCCTGAGATTGGTATAGGTCATCACGTTGGCCACGTGACTGATGCACCTGTCATGGTTTTAAAAAGTTGCATTGGTAATCGTGCACTTGGATGGGATTTATTACCGCCTGGTAGTGAGTCTTTTGAATTTACTGATAGTAAACAGGTGACTTGGGTTCATCCAGGATACAAAGGATCACCGGAGCGCTGGGTCAAAGGAACAGATCCAAAGAAAATTAATTGGTATGCAGGCATGCAGTATGACGGTGATACTGCTAGAGCAAAAAAAGTGCTCTCTGAATTAGATAAACATTACCCGGGTGCGAATAGCTATGAAGTGGCTGGGTTTTTTTGGTGGCAAGGTGATAGAGACAGTCGAAGCCAAGCTTTATCAAGCCGATACGAAAAAAACCTTGTTAAACTCATCAAGCAGTTAAGAAAAGACTTTAACTCTCCTAACGCCAAGTTTGTTTGTGCTACCCTTGGTCAGACCCAGAAAGGCGACACTGGTAACGGTGGTAAAATTCTTGATGCAATGTTTTCTGTTGACGGCGAGTCAGGAAAATATCCAGAATTTAAAGGTAATGTTGCTGCAGTATACACTCATCCACTATCCAAAGGAGGGAGCTCTGGAGGTCATTATGGAGGAAACGCAGAAACCTACATGAATGTTGGTGAAGCGATGGGTAAGGCTATGGCAAAACTGCTGTCTTCTGATCGTAAATAATACTGAAATCTAATTAGGGTCACTGGCCTAATTCTTAGTATTGACCTTTTCGGAGCTTGCTTTGCTGCGTAATTGTCATCAATGTCGATAAATGCCTAAATATGAAGTAGTTGCTAATTCAAAGGTTTTCGCGATAATTATATTTTTACATGGGTTTGTTAATAGCCTTTCATCTAATCCCGTTGATCAAAGTGCTTCAGGACTGGATGAGTTTAAAAGCGTAGTCGATTTCTCTGAAATGAGAATAATTGACTTGTCTGAGGTCACTGACCAATTCTCACAATACGGAGTAACGTTTGTTCCAAAACTTTTTTACAGGACAACGGATCACCCAGACTGGGCTAGTGTGTCTGGTCCCAATCTAAGAACAGGGGATCCAGAAGTGAATCCTTTTTCAATTAAATTTAATGAGGCTCACCTTTCCGCTGCGGTTGTTTTGATCGCTCAACCAGCAACTCCAGCGACCATTACTGCCAAGTTAGGTGGAGTTGAAGTTGAGAGCTTTGAGACCACAATTAGTATAGATAACCCTAATCAGTATTTTGGATTTGAAGATATTTTATTTGATGAGATTGAAGTTTTTTATACTGGGGCGACGCGTCTTAGGGTGGATAATGTTCAATTAGGAGAGAGTGTGATTTTGAGCCCTTTACGCATAACTAATATTATTCATCAAGAAAATGAGGATGAAAAATCAGTAGAAATTGTATGGAATTCTCGTCCCGGACGTGTTTATGCGGTTTATGTCTCAGAGAATCTTTCTGATTGGGATGAACTTGATGATAATGTTTCTAGTGAGGGAGAAGAGACCACTTTTATCGACGAAGGCCTATCCCCTAATAAGAGGAAGGTCTTTTATAAGGTGGAAGATATTACAAACTAAATACGAATCGTTATCTAAGTAGTAAAACCAACTTATGTTGTTTTATTTAACTTCGTTGTCGCGGCTATAGACGCGTACCCAATCTATTAGCATTGATTGAGGGAATAGTGAGAAATCATAAAGTTCATTTTTGTTTTTTTTGTCTGGCCCCTTGTCGTTAGGCCCCCAAACCCCAAAATAGTTCCCCCCAATGGCTAAGTTTAATATTAGATAAAAAGGATATCCCTGATAAATATTCTTACCCCCGAATATGGAGCTATCTTTTAGATTTAAACCTGGTCCCCATTCTTTACCATTAAACATGAAAATAAGTTTATCCTTGGTCCATTTACACCCATAGATATGAAAATCAGATACGTATGATTCTTGTTCATTTTTGGGTTGTAATGACGGGTCGAGTTTTTGATCTGCTAACCATTGTTTTGGATTAATTTTCCCGTCGTAACGTCGGTAGTGAGAATACCAACCAATGTTACCAACTGTAATTTTTTCTTTGCTTTTATGGTATACTGCACCGGCATGATAAAGGCGAGTTGCTCTTCCTGACATTTCCATTATGTCGATTTCCCCGCTGTAGGGCCACTTACTTTTCGCCCATTCTTGTTTTAGGTTAAGAGATTTTTTGTCCCAGTACCCTGAGTAGGGGGCCGTTTTGTCTTCAGGCATTAACCAGAAAGCAGGCCATACAGGAATGGCTGTTTGAATTCCCTCATCATTGGTAGGGTTTTTAATTCGTGCTTCAAAAATTCCATAAGTAAATGAATGCAAGTTTTCGGTCGTTAGCTTTGCGGATCTAAAATCTTGATGCTCAATCATTTTTTTAACCTTACCATTTGGAGTATCTCTCAAGGGGTATTTTACGCTTGGAGCATATTGAGCCCGTATATTTAACATTCCATTTTTGACAAAAAATGTGTCACCTTCAGCATCTAGGTAGACTTGAGCTTCTCCATTTCCATGTCCGTATTTTCCAATCTTAGAGTCATCGACCGGAGCCCATTTTGATCTATCAAGTCTATTACCTATAAATTCGTCATGCCAAACAAGTCTGTATGAGTTTTCGATAGGGTGCGAGCTTCCAATTTTTGGCGGATGAATTGGATCTCCTTTGCAAATTAAAACTTGAATAATAATTAGTAATGAAACAAAAAACTGAATCATATAATTTTTACTTATAATCTTTGAGCCATCTGGCAATATCTGCAATATCTTGAGCGCTCAAACCTAGAAATGTAGGATCGTACATCAGGGATCGGTCCAGTGGTCTTTTTTTATCAATACGTTTGTTGGGTATAAACTGTGTTACTCCTCCAGCTGATTGAATGATTAGCGGAGGCGCATTCTTTATCCAAGGATCACTATTATTATAGGTAATGCCATGAATGATTCCTCCATCCTTAAGTATGATCTCTGTTCCATTGTAACCCAGTGCGATCCCCGCTGAAGGTTCTGCGATGGCTCTGATTGTTGCCTCAAGGCTCTGATTTGATGCCCAGCCCTTGAGATTGGGTCCATAATCTACTCCTTTGCCATCTATTTGATGGCATATTATGCATCGAAGGGCCTGATTTTGTCCTCTTAAAGGATTTCCTTCAAGTTTTAGTATGTCCTTAACTTTAGGGACGGTGGCATTAATGTGGTCAGGGATAGTAGGAATGGGAGAGGGTATGATTGCAATTGCATCGGGATCATAAATTCCTTTTTCTTTGAGTCCTTCGTTTACTCCATGTTTTGCCCATTCTCCGGTCGCATTTCTGAGGAGCCATGCCACTGCTTGTCCTTTGATTTCAGATGGTTCTGCAGCTATTTCAAGCATTGCATCAGAGGCTACCTTGTCATCTATAAATGCTAAAGATTCTAGAGCGAATTTTCTTTTTTCTAGACTTAGAGAATTGTCGGTAATTCTTGACTTCAGATCGGCTACAGATGCGGCTCCCCATAGTCGCCAAGTCAATTTTGCGAAATGGTCGCTCCATTCTTTTGATGAGGCAGGGTTTATTTCATTTTTGATTGTACTCCATATGACACTTTCTTGTTTGGCTGCTCCGAGTCCAATCGCTTCTAGTGAATTTTTATCATTGGTGTCACAGAGCTTTGCTAATTCAACGAATATGTCCTTGGTTCTTTCTGCTGGGATATCCCGAAGTGAGAGTGCGATTTCACGCCTTACTTGTGGGGATTGGTCTCTGCACATCCGGCGGGCATGAGGAATCATGTCGTGACCTGCTCGGCGTAATGCTCGATAAGCAACAACACGCTTTTGGCTGTTCTCACTTTTAAGCATGGCAATACAAGTATCGAGACCGGCTTTACCTGCGTACGGAAGTAGCCAAACAGCTCGAGCTGCTATCCATTGATTACCATCATCCAGTTGTTTGCTGAGGTGCTTAAAAGATTTGTTTTTCTCCTCTTTTAGGGCTCTAAATCCTAGGTATCTAGTATTGATAGCCGGGCTTCGAAGAGCGTTAATCTGACCTTCAGTCCTTGAGAGGTTTATTTCTGGATTGTTTGGTTTAAACCCTTTTGGGGCAACTCTGTAGATCGTGCCTGAAAATGATTCATCAAGGTGACTCGAAGCTCCGATTCTTGGATCGAACCAATCTGCAAAGTAGATAGCGCCATCTGCGCCAACGGTCACATCACTAGGGCGGAAAAAAGTTGGTGATATATTTCGTTCATCTCCTTGTTTGATATCTTTTCTACCCGAAAAATCGGCCCCATCATATTCCTTATTAGGATTAGAGGTAAGAAATACAAATCTTTTAAGTTCAAAGGTTCCGCCTTTGGGAACTGGCTTGTATCCAAATATTGTATTAAGAGCGGCTTCGCAGCTTAGCAGCATGCCTTCCCAGTTCTGCCCTAGAGCTCCATTTTCGTAAAAAGTGATGCCAGTCGGAGACCCTCCTCCGTAAACGTCCCCTGCATCCATGGTGCCAGGATCATCTTGTCTCCAATGAACACTTGCATAACTTTGTCCGGGACGTCTTACCGCTTTGTTCCTCTGCATGGCATCCCTTGTAAAATATCCTGCGCATCCAAATTCAAGAGCATATGATGTGCGACAGGCTCTCGGATCATCATTATCATTTTGAAACATGTCACCAAAAGAGGTGAGAGTTTGTTCATAAGAATTTCTGAGTCCATGGCTCACTATTTCAGCATTTGAACCGTCCGGATCCATTCTAACTGCAAAGCCTGAAGTCCATACATGTCCGTCTCCAGATTCTCTACCTGAATTTTTTAAATGCTCGGCGGGCCAGTTTGGTCCACTTCCTCCGTAAGTTCCTCCCATATAGAAAGTCTTACCAGATTTATCTGTGAAGACGGCCCCACAATTTCCGTTATTGAAATAAAATTTTCCATCAGGTCCTGCAGTTAGAGAGTGAAGAGAATGATCATGATTGATAGCATTAAACCCTGTAAGTATTACTTCTCGTTTATCAATTTCTGGCTCAAATACGAGATTACGGTTAACGTCTGTATATGCGATGAGGTCAGGAGGCTGTGATAGATAAACAACATTATCAAAGACAGCGATTCCCATTGGTGCAATTAAGCCCTTTTCTTGAACAAACGTGTGAGAGCTGTCACACTGTCCATCACCATCAGTATCTTGCAATACAACGATGCGGTCACCTTTAGGTCTAGTTCCATTTCTTCCACGATAGTTGACTCCCTCTGTTACCCAGCAACGACCCTCATGATCTATGTCCATGTTGGTTGGATTATAAAGCATTGGCGTTGTAGCCCACACCTTGACTTCTAGTGAAGGATCGATTTCAAACATCTCAGCGGGAATTAGTTGAGGTTTTTTATTTGCCCTCCATTCCTCTGCCGAAACTAAAATTTGTGATGCAATTACTAGTAATAATGAGGTTGTAATAATGTGCATTCTTGTAAAAATATGAAGTTGAATCTGATGTGTTATCAGTTGTAGCTCAAGATTTTATTTTTCTGAATTTTATCGACCAATATTTTAATCATATTTTAATTAAGCATGCTTCTGATAAAAATTACTATCTTTGTTTTTTTTTTAACTCTCCTACACGGGGAAGAAAAAATAAAAGAACCAAATCTTGGTTACGCTGATATTAAGAAATTAAAGGCTGGAGCTGAGCCATTTTTTGAGGTTTGGGATGAAGACAATGTCTATGGTGTTTTGGACGTGGCAATGGATGGTACTGTTTTAATGTTTAGTCTTCAGGGTGATCCTCACCCAGATAAGAGAAAAGGAAGTAAAATATTTGTAAAGAGATCAGAAGATGGTGGAAAAACTTGGTCCGATCATCAACTGATAGGAAACAGGGTTGATCTTGATTGGAAAGCTCTGGGGATTGGTCCTTATGATGGAAGTGGTTGGGGTAAAGAAGAACACCATTCAAGAGCAACTCTCGGTACCAGTATAATCGATGAGAGTACTGGAGAAATAATGTTGTTTATTACGGCTATGTACCCCGCTCCCTACATGTATAAAAGTATGGATCACGGTAAAACTTGGAAGCTTGAAAAGATAAGATATGGAAAAGACTCTAGAGGTTTTATGCCACTTCCAAACGCTGCATGTGACCCAGGAATTAATATCAAGCATGGTCCTCATAAGGGTAGGCTTTTAGTACCTGCTAGAGTGTTCCCTAATTATATCAAACATGAAGAGTCTAAAGGTTACACTAATGCAGCATACAGTGATGATCATGGTAAAACCTGGATTCCAAGTGAACCTTTTCCTTTGGATGGGACTGGAGAGTCGGGGTTGGTAGAGCTAAGTGATGGAACGATTTATATAAATTCGAGAACACATACTAGAAAAGGGAATCGATGGGTTGCTTATAGTGATGATAGCGGTGAAACGTGGAGAGATCTGCGTCAGGATGATGAATTATTTGATGGTCCACCAGATGTTTACGGGTGTAAGGCCGCTCTTATGAGACTGGATCGAGATGATGGTGATATTTTATTGTTTAGTTCACCGACTCCTCATTTGGAGGGGCGACAGAATATCAGAGTCTGGGTCAGTTTTGATGGAGGAAAAACCTGGCCTCATAACAGACTCATTAAAAAAGGACCGGGAAATTATACTTGGTTGACTCAAGGTCGGAAAGGTACACCAAGCGAGGGGTATATTTACTTATTGAGTGGCAAGGATTGGATGGCTCGTTTCAATATGGCTTGGCTGTTGTCTCCACCTGAGGCTGAAACACTCTTAGGCAAGAGGCAACGATATCGATTTTCAGATTCGGATTTTTATGGTTCTTCGCAAAATGCCCAAAAAATTTCATCTGAGGAGAGCAAACTTAAATTGAGTTCCAAAGGTTATGCTTTGATTGATGAAGATCAAAAAGGATTCGTTCTTTCCAAAAAGTTTGTTCTTCCTAGTTCCAAAATGAAAATAAGCTTTCATGCACCCAACGGAAAAGTCATCTTGGAGCTGCTTGGTGAAGCAGATAATAGATTGAGCGATACTCATGGACTAACGGGAACATACCAAATTGATAAAGGTTTAGAATGGCAGGACGGCCCTATCGATAAGCTTGTTGGTAAAGAAGTTTTGGTGAAGTTTTTACTTGAAGGAGACGCGCAGGTTTTTGATGTCAGCTTTGAAGGAGTTAATTCTCTCTCAGAAAACATTGCTAGTATTGGTCCCTCAGATAATCGGTTCGTATTGCCACCCAGAAATAATTATTATATGAACCAAGTCCCTGCCTTTATAAAAACTTACCAAAATCTTAGTCAGTTTCCCAAAAAAGATAAAAATCTAGAGGGAATTGAAGTTGGTTATAAGTTAAAGAATCAAAGTAAAGAAGCGCATCTCATTTCAAGGAAGATAAGTCTACCTGGAGAGGATATGAAAATCACGTGTGATCCGGGATCTGGCACAGTGAGGGTCTCACTTTACAATGAGGAAAATGAGTTAATCACTACGAGTCGCATAATATCAGGTGATAAAAAATTTAGAAAATCTATTGCCTGGATGAATGATTTTAAACTGACTGATTTTGTTTCAAGGCCCGTAAGCCTAAAAATTGAATTGAGTGCAGATGCTAAAATTTATGCGATTCGATTTGATGAACTTTTTTGGGACTAGATCATGATTTTATCAATGAATTGATCCTCGTGATCTTTAGGTCCAAGCCTGATGTCGGACCCCATGCCGCTGATTATTGTATTGTAAAGGTCTAGACCTTGAGCTTTCACATCCATGATTTCTCCTGTCTTGAATCGACCGCCGGCGCTCGTAATGGCATGAAAGACTCCTGAGAGTTCTCTTTTGGTGTCATTGTGTCTTCCGTCTCCTGATTCAGTTGAAATAGTAAACAGTGAATTATCAAGGAGCGATTTACCGTTGGGCTCTTGTACGCTATCCAAACGATTCATGAAATAGGCAATTTCATTTAATTTCATGTGTGCATGAGCCCGAAGCTGTTTGTTCTCCTTTTTTTCATTAAACTTGTGCCACCACTCATGACTACATCCGCCGGAACCGCCACGCCCCAATTCAGTAGAATCATTAAAACTATATTTTAGTTTATCATTGAATTTGTAATCACCTTTTAATCTGATCCTCTCTCCAGCCGCCAAAAATGTTATTGAACCGAACCGAGCCCTATCCATTTCTATCGCAAGTGCATATAGATCAGCTAAAAGCCTCCACTCGTTCCTTAATTCATCTAGCATCATATCTATTCCTTCCCCTCCCGGGTCTGCAGGGCCTCCATGTGGTAACTTAGAGGGGGGCGGCATTTTAATCCCTTGAGTTTGCAAATCAGGCGAAGAGAAAGCACGCCTTTCATATTCACGGACTCGATCTAAATGATCTTTTATTTTGGATTTGGAGGCCGATCCTAATGGAGAATTAGGACTCGTGAAGTATTTGTATTGTTCTAAAACGGAGTCAAGAACACTTTGTTTAACACGATTTTCATTGGCATCTTTTTCTGTTGAGCTGGAAAAAACTCCAAAAACACGATTAAATAAATCTCGAGGCTTTTCTTGCATTCTAGCCGATACGGTTCCATCCAGATTATAGCTATGATGATATCGGCCTACTCGGCTTCGGCGGAAAAAAGTACCTGCCACTAAAGATGGAATGATTTCCTTAGGAGTTCCGTTAGGATGTATTCCATGACGAATGGCCTGATCGATTGATGGTCCACCTGCTTTTGCCTCGCCACCAGCGGGTTCAGCTGTGAACGACGCCGTTGCTCCATCGAAATGGGCATTGATTCCACGAACGTCACAACGAACATGGTCAACGTTACGCATTATCAGTAATTTTTTAGATAAAGGTTTGAGTGGTTCAAAAACATCTCCAAATCCTTCGTTTTGTAGAGGTGTTGGTATTCCCAAACCAAAAAAAATGTTAAATGCTCTTGTTGGGATCTTATTTACGTTTGCACCATGAGCCTTTGTCTTAACCATTTCCTCCATCAGAGGTAGTCCAATTCCGACCGTGCCTAGTCCTTTCAACAGGGTTCTTCTGTTCATTTGTTTTTTCATCAGTCCTGGATTTTTTTCTGATACATTAATTCACTCATTGCAATGGCGGTAATGACGTCAGAATATCTACCTCCTTTATTCTGTGCTTCCTTGAAAATTTTGTCAACATGGCTGACGTCGTCTGCCCCAAGAGGTCGACCCATAGCAAATTGAACAATTTTCCAGACCAGAGTCTTAAGGACTCTGTCGCTTTTCGCCATTATATCCATTAGTTCTTCCGCGGATTTAAACTCTATGGCATCAGTTTTTCCTGGTATTAATAGCTCTCCATCATCTCTAAGAGTATTCTTAAAATTATCAATTTCTTTGTATGTGCCAAGACCGTCGAACCTTTCGAGGCCAAAGGCGAGCGGTTCAAATCTGGAATGACACCCGCCACAGCTTGCATTTGCAATTCGCCTTTCGGCAATAATTCTTTGACTGAGTCCCGGCTCTGAAGGAACCGGGGTGGTGTCGACACAGGGTGGAGGGTCTTTGACCACTCCTCTAAGGATGTCATTTAAAATG
>MDTC01068771.1_pt1 | contig 11583 bp, 9 predicted proteins | sample 811181 | NCBI WGS metagenome assembly MDTC01 (sample SAMN05326644, study PRJNA326480) | marine metagenome | isolation source: seawater | place: Pacific Ocean: North | collected 2011 | reverse complement strand
TTCGCAGGTAAATCATTTACAAATAAATCATGTACACAGCAACAAATTATTTCGTGGATGATATCTCACGCAAAAAAAGAAAAAAGAGTACTGAGATTAAAAGGTGGAGATCCATTGATTTTTGGAAGAGGAGCAGAGGAAGTTGAATCACTTAAAAAAAATAAAATACCTTTTCAAATTTTTCCTGGTATTACGGCTTCACAACAAGCACTTAATTATTTATCTGATGGTAATAATAAAATTAATGAATTCTGTTTAATGACGGGTCACAAAGCTATTGATTCCCAACTTCCGAGATTTGATTATAAAAAAATTTCTAAAATAAATGGAAAAATAATAATTTATATGGGTCTGTCACAAATCAAGAAAATAGCAAAGAAACTAATAGCAAATGGGAAAAGAAAAGAAACAGTTGTTCAAATCATAAAAGACGTATCATTACCTTCTCAAAAAAAAATAGTGACTAATCTATTTAAATGTTCAAAAGAAAAAGCAAAGTTCGGTCTCACGCCTCCAGTTATTATCATAATAAATTAATTTCCTCTTGATTTTTATTATTATGTAATCTAGTTTCAATCTACTAGTTGGTGCTCAGTAAAATGAGTTAAAAGGGAATTTAGTGAGATTCTAAAGCAGCCCCCGCTACTGTAAATTAGAAGTTACTCAAAGATACCACTGAGAAATCGGGAAGGTTTGAGTGATGTTTGAAGATAAGTCAGGAAACCTGCCAATTTAGCGTCATTCTTTCAGACTACGGGAAGGTCTTCTGATTTGGATAATCCATTGTGATGACGATTTAATTTCGGAGTTAAATTTTAACTCCTAACTTGAGGTTGCCATTATGAAAAATATTAAAAAGATCCCTGTTTCTATAATTACTGGTTTTTTGGGTTCCGGTAAAACTACTTTAATAAAAAATATTATTCAAAATAATGCGGATAAAAGAATTGCTATTATTGTTAATGAGTTTGGTGACATTGGGGTTGATGGTGAAATACTTAAAACTTGTGCTATACCAAATTGTCCAGCTGAGAATATAATTGAATTATCAAACGGTTGTATTTGTTGTACTGTAGCTGATGATTTTATACCAACCGTGAGTACTTTAGTGAACATGATTCCTCAACCTAGCCAAATTATTATCGAAACATCAGGGCTAGCTCTTCCTAAACCATTACTTAAGGCTTTCAATTGGCCAGAAATTTCTTCTAAAATAACTGTTGATAGTGTTATTACCTTATCTGATGCTGATGCTGTAAGTTCTATGAGGTTTGCACCTTCCCCTGAAGCGGTAGAACTGCAAAGATTAGCAGACGATAGTTTGGATCATGAAACACCACTATCAGAGGTATTTGAAGATCAAATAAATTGTGCAGATTTAATTCTTTTAACAAAAGCAGACCTAGTAGATAAGCAAAATTTAGAAAAAGCTAGAAATTATATTAATAAAATTTCTCAGCGAAATATTCCAATTATTGAGAATATTAATGGAAATGTTGACTCATCTCTTATTTTAGATTTAGAATCGAAGTCTGAGGAAAGCCTATCAAAAAGAAAATCTCATCATGATGATGAACATGATGAACACGATCATCAAGATTTCGAAAACTTTGTTTTAGAATTAGATCAAATAAATAACCATGAAGATTTAATTAGGAAAATTAAAAAACTACTTAATGAGAATGATATTTTACGTGTTAAAGGGTATATAGCAGTTAGAGACAAACCAATGAGGCTGCTAATTCAAGCTGTCGGCTCGAGGTTAAGATCACAGTTTGATAGAATGTGGAAAAAAGATGAGGTAAAAAAAAGTAGATTAGTTTTTATAATGCAAAGTAATTCATTGGATCATTCAAAAATAATTAATTCTATAAAGAATTAAAAATGCATATAGTTTATCGAGAAAAGCGGGGTTTAGAAGAGTCTGAAACTCCTATAGACCTTGATCAATCTCCTGCAGATATTATAGTCCTATCATTTTCAGATAGTGATTTAACTGCTTTTTCAGAAGGATGGAAAAGGGCTTATAAACATTCAAAGGGGGAATTTCCTAGCTTAAGACTTGCTAATCTTCAAACTTTAAAGCATCCTCTGTCAATTGATACTTACATCGAAAAAACATTATCAAAATCTAAAGCTATTTTGATGAGAATTATTGGAGGTGTTCCATACTGGGAATACGGACTAAATCAAGTAAAAAAAATTACAGAAAAAAAAAAAAATAATCTTAGCTGTTTTACCTGCGGATGGAAGGAAAGACCAAAGACTATCGAGTTATTCGAATATACCTGAATCAACATTAAAAAGATTAAATGATTTTTGTAATACAGGAGGTGCAATAGCGTCTCAAGCAGCCTTAGCACAAATATCTCTTGCTGCAGGAATCTATTCAGCAACAGTTATTGGAGAAAAATTTATCCCCACTTTTGGTTATTGGTCACCTAAGAAGGGTATTTATACAAAAATAGATTCTAAAAAATTCAAGAAAGATTCATTTGTATTAATCACTTTTTATAGGTCATTTATTACAGCATCTGATTTAAGCCCCATAAAGGTAATGATTAATACCCTAGAAAAAAACAATATACCTGTAGTTGCATGTTTCGTTCCTTCTTTAAAAGAACCCCAAAGTTCGGAATGGATTAAATCTGAAATACAAAACATTCGACCGTCAGGAATTATTAATGCGACTTCATTTTCTGGAAAAGGATCTGATGGCTCATCACCTCTTGATTATGGTAATGTTCCTGTTTTTCAAGTTTCGTTATCGACAAATAAAAAAAAATCATGGGCAAAAGAAAATAGGGGTTTATCTCCAACTGACATGGTTATGCATGTTGCTTTACCTGAAATAGATGGAAGACTCTTTGCCGGAGTAGCTTCTTTTAAAGAAAAATTAAAAGAAAATAATAAATTAGAATTTTTTCCAATTAAACATATTCCAGATAAAGAAAGAATAAATGCTATTGTTAAAAAAGTTATTGGTTGGACAAGACTAAAAAGGATACAAAATACCAAAAAAAAAATTGTTTTTATTATTTCTACATATCCTGGAAAACCTTGGTTAATGGGTCATGCGGTTGGTTTAGACGTTTTTAAATCATTAGAATCAATCTTACAAGACCTTGGTATTTCTGATAAAAAAGAAAAAATAGATTTTATTAAAGAGCTCGATTCAAAAAGAATAAATATCTCGGTGATTGAATACAAAAAATATCTCTCAACTTTAAGTGTAAAATTAATTAAAGATATCTATAAAGCTTGGGGAACTCCGCAAGAAGATGAAGATTTTAATAATGGTAAATTTTCACTGAAAGCTTTTTTTTACAAAAATTGCTTGATAGCATTACAACCCGAAAGAGGAAATCTTGTTGAAAGAGAAAATCAATACCATGATTTAGATTCGGTTCCAAAACATAGTTACATAGCATTTTATTTTTGGATAAAACATAAATTTAAAACTGATGTAATAGTTCATGTCGGAGCTCATGGTACACTTGAGTGGCTTCCAGGAAAATCTGTGGGTCTATCAAAAACTTGCTGGCCGGAAGTATTAACAGATAATATACCAGTAATTTATCCTTTTATCGTAAATGATCCTGGAGAGTCTGCTCAAGCAAAGAGGAGAATAAATGCTTTAACAATTGGTCATATTCCGCCAAGAATGGTCAAAACGGGAAAAATTAAAGAATTATCATGTTTAGAAACACTATTAGATGAATTCTCTAATGCTGATGGATTAGACCCTAATAGAAGAGAAAGATTAAAACTAAAAATTAGGGAAGAAACAAAAAGATTAGGGTTAGAAGATGACCTAGGTATAATAAAAAATGATGATGCAGATAAAGTACTAACAAAAATTGATAAATTTGTTTGTGATATTAAAGACACCCAATTTGGTGATGGTTTACATGTTTATGGAAGATCAACCGATAATAATTACTCATTTGATATTAAAAAATCTATTACCAAAGAAAGAGATAATATAGTAAAAAGTATCAGTGGTTTTAGAATTGAACCCGGGCCATCTGGTTCTCCATTCAAAGGAAGATTAGACGTATTGCCGTCGGGTAGGAATTTATATTCTAACGATCCTTCCTCAATACCATCTAAAGCGGCGTATGACCAAGGCTGTAAATTAGCGTCTGAGTTTCTTAAACGGCATTTACAAGATAATGGAGATCATGCAAGAAAAATCCTGATTGACCTTTGGGGTTCAGCAACAATGCGAACTGCTGGAGAAGAGTTTTCGATGGCATTAAGTCTTTTGGGAGTGTCTCCAATTTGGGTTGAAGGCACAGACAAAGTCTCCGGAATAGAAGTAATAACCATAACGGAGTTAAATCGGCCTAGAGTTGATGTAACACTCAGAGTATCAGGTTTATTTAGAGATATTTTTCCCTCGTTAACTCAACTTTATAATCAAGTAATAAATACTCTTTCAGAGAGGTATGAAGATTCAAAAGATAATCCTTTTATAAATAATATAGATAAGTCCCGAGTATTTGGACCAAAAGTAGGAAATTATGGTTTTAGAATGAAATCAAATATTGAAGATTATACAAAAGATAATCGCGAAGGTTATGGAGAAGCTTGGATAGAATCAAGTGCTTGGTCAATTATTGGTAATAAAGCTGTGTATAATAGAAAAGGGATAGAAAGTAGAATAAAAGAAATCAATTCGTATATCCATATTCAAGATTTGAAAGAAACCGATATATTATTATCACCTGATTATGCTAAGCATCAGGGAGGGTTTATAGCAGCCAAAAATAAATTAGGTGGAAAATTAAATTCTTATAACATGGATAACACAGAAAATAAAACTCCAAAGATAAGGTCTTTAAAAGAGGAGTTAGCTAAGGTTATTTATGCAAGAGCTTCTAATACAAACTGGATAAAAGGTATGTTTAAGCATGGTTATCGCGGTGCTTCTGAAATAGCTAATACATTTGAAAATATTTGTATGTTCGCTCATTTAACCAATAACATATCAGATCATTTATTAAATTTATTCTTTGATGCCACAATGGGCGACCAAGAAGTTGTGTCTTTTATGCAGAAAAATAATCTAGAAGCATATAAATCAATGAAATTAAATTTTATAAAAATATTTGAATCTGGTCTTTGGGTATCAAAACGAAACTCGGTAGTAGAAAAACTGTATAATACAAATGAAAACTAAACTTATAAAAGGTTTTTGCCCATCCCTAGAAGAACCAATTAAGGCCTCGGATGGCTTGTTATTTAGGATAAGACCACATATGGACTATCTTGATATTGAAAAATTAGTATATCTTTGTAATTTATCGATAAAGTATGGGTCTGGAATAATGGAACTAACTAATAGAGGTTCAATTCAAATAAGAGGTATAAGAGAAAAATATCACAAGTTTTTTCTAAATCAAATCCTTACTAAAAAAATTGTAAAAAAAAAAATAAGCGTTCTTAGTTCCAACATCATCATCAATCCATTGTGGGAACATAATGATCAAAATTACAAAGTTTATAATAAGATAATTCAATTAGAAAGTCAGTTGCCAAAGTTACCTAATAAATTTGGATTTATAATAGATTTAGGAAAAAAATTATCTCTAAAAAATGTATCTGCTGATATCAGAGTTGAGAGTGCATCAAATCAAAAAATATTAATCAGAGCAGACGGTGCGTCAAAAGGTAAAATAATTCAATTAAGTGATTTAGATAGTTTTGTTCTAGAAATAGTAAATTGGTTCATAGAAAATAAGGAAAAAAATATAAATAGAATGTCAGAACTACTAGCTAAAAAAAAACTACCTAATAAATGGACGCAAGATAAACCAATATGCTCAGTCTACAAATTTTTACCTAAAAATTCAAAGATTGGCCAAATCTTGGGTATAAAGTTAGGAAGATTTAAAGCAAAGGATTTAAAATGTTTAGTATTAAATAGCAAGGCATCAAGAATAAGATTTACTCCCTTCAAAATGATAGTTTTAGAAAAAGCATTTAATATTAAAGATAAAGAATTTATCTTTAAGGCAGATGAACCTCTTTTAAATATCAGTGCTTGTTCTGGTATAAATTTTTGTTCATCTGCTACAATTGATACTTTTAAATTAGCAAAAAAAATAAAGAACCCTCTAAATAAAAAAATTCACATAGCAGGATGTAAAAAAAATTGTGGTACAAATAGAAATACAGAAATTATTTTGTCTGGCAATGATAGTCGCGTAGATGTTTCTAATAATTTTAAAAAAAAAAAAAATCTAGGAAATTTTACTTTCTTAGAGATTTCAAGAAAAATTTTCTAAGGAATATATGGATATGGTCTTTAAGTATGAAAAACAAGGAAGTGAAATATATAAAAAATCTTTTTCAATAATTAGATCTGAAACCAATCTTGATTTTTTTTCAAAGCAAGAAGAAAAAATTGTTGTAAGGATTATTCACTCATCTGGATTAACATCAATAAGTGATAAGATAAAATTCTCAAAGAATTTTGTTCAAGTCGCAAAAGAAGCAGTCAAAAATGGGGGTAATATAATCTGCGACACAAATATGGTTAAATATGGTATAACAAAGAGTAGGTTGCCCTCAAAAAATGCTATCATTTGTACTCTTGATGACAAAGAAGTCCCTTCAATTTCTAAAAGAATTCATAACACAAGAACCGCAGCTGCGGTTCAACTATGGGAGCCATATCTAAAAGGGTCATTAGTCGCAATCGGAAATGCACCAACTTGTTTATTTTATTTTCTAGAAATGTTAGAAAAAAAACAACTTCCACTTCCTCAAGCTATTATTGGTTTTCCCGTAGGCTTTGTTGGAGCAATTGAAAGCAAAGAAGAACTATTCTCCAAACAACCAAGTGAATGTTGTATTGTAAATGGAAGATTAGGTGGAAGCGCAATGACTGTAGCAGCAGTTAATGCAATATCATCGGATAAAGAATGAACAAGGGAAAAATATATGGGGTTGGATTAGGACCAGGAGACTCAGATCTGATCACTATCAAAGCTGACAAGATTATAAGAAAATCTAAATATTTCTTTTTTTTTAAAAAAAAAGGCAATAAAGGACGTGCACTTGAAATTGTAAAAAATCTTATAAAAAAAGATGCTGTCCAAATTCCATTAGAGTATCCATTAACAACTGAAATACATTTTTCAAGTAAAGCATATAAACAAAAGCTTAGTGAATTTTATAAAGAATGTTTAAAAAAAATAAAAATTATTCTGAATCAAAATATTGATATTTGTCTGCTTTGCGAAGGAGATCCACTTTTCTACGGTTCATTTATTCATTTATATGAAAAATTAAAAAATAGTTTTGAAATTGACATAATACCTGGAATTACTGGAATGTCTGGAGCTTGGACTGCTACAAAAATCCCTATGATTTACGGCAATCAAGTTTTAACAGTACTTATGGGAACTTTAGATAATGAAACATTAAGAAAGCATGTGAATAGTTCTGATGGTTTAGTGATTATGAAAATAGGGAAAAATTTTAAAAAGATTTGTAAAATATTACAAGACGAAGGAGCCTATGATAAAGCATATTTAATTTCAAATGCAACGACTCAGGAAGAGAAGGTCTCAAAATTAAGCGAAAATAGTCATAAATCAGTTCCATATTTCTCAATTATTTTAATTAATAAATTTATGGAAAAAATGTGAAAGGTTTAGTTATTATTGCTGGGCTTGGACCAGGGTCAGAGGATTTAATATCTCCAGAAGTTCAAAAGGCTATTTTAAATGCTACAGATATTGTTGGATATAAAAGTTATGTTAACCGTATAAAACCTAGGAAAGGTTTAACTATTCATTCAAGCGATAATAGATTTGAACTTTCTAGGGCTGAACTTGCTGTAAAACTTGCTCTTGACGGAAAAAAAGTTGTTATAGTTTCTTCAGGTGATCCAGGCATTTTTGCCATGTCATCAGCTTTTTTTGAATATATAGAGAAAACAAAAGAAGATATTGAAAACATTGAAATTAAAGTAATGCCAGGAATCAGTTCTATGTTAGCCGCCTCATCAAGAATTGGTGCTCCTTTAGGTCATGACTTTTGTGTTATCAATCTGAGCGATAATTTAAAGCCCTGGAAATTACTGAAAAAAAGGATAGTTTCAGCTATTCAATCTGACTTTGTATTAGTTTTATTTAACCCTCGTTCGAAGGCAAGACCAGATACATTAAAAAAAACCTTTGAAATTTTTAAAAATTATTGTGTGTCCGAAAGACCAGTTTTTTTTGCTAAATCTGTCTATAAAAAAAATGAAGACTTGAAAATTGTTAAGTTAAGTCAAGCTTCTCATAAAATGGCTGATATGAATACATTAGTTATAATTGGATCCAGTTTATCAAGAATTATAAAAAAAAAGAAGACATTTTTTTATACCCCAAGATATAATGATTCATGATTTAACCATTTCAAAATGGAATCAAAATTATAAACTTTTTTAACTTTCGCTCCTCTAGGTCTTGAAATAATTATAACTGTAATACCAAGTTCTCTGGCTGCAATGATCTTACTATACGCTCCATTTCCTCCAGAATTTTTTGTTATAATCATATCGATATTATATTTTTTTAAAATTTTTATATCCTCTTCAACATGAAAAGGACCTTCAGAAACTATACATTCTTGATTAGGAAAAAATCTTATATTATTTTTATTTTCTAAAAGTCTCAAAAGAAAAAAGTGGTGGCTAAAATTTTTGTAAATTTCCAAATTTTTTTTTCCAATAGCAAGAAAAATTTTTTTTGAAGCACTCTTCAAATAATTTGTAGATTCTTGAAAACTTTTAACTCTTATCCAATTATCTTTTTTAGATTTATACCAAGGCTTTCTTGAAAAATGAATTAATGGTAAGTCAAGAGTTTTGCATGCACTGAATGTATTGAAACTAATTTTTTTAGAAAACGGATGAGATGCATCAATAATATGAGTAATTTTATTTTTTTTGACGTAATCAATTATGCCATTTTTACCACCAAATCCCCCTATTCTTTTACTAAATTCTTTTTCGTGAACTTTATTAACAATTCCTGCATAAGATATTATATAATTGAAGCTATTATTATGAAAATACTCAGCAAGTTTATTTCCTTCCTGAGTTCCACCGATTATAAGGATTTTTTTAATCATGAATAAACCTTGGATAACAATTATTGGTATAAATCAAGATGATATTAGTACTTTAAATAAATTAGCATTAAAAGCTTTATCTGAATCTGATATTATAATTGGAGCTGAGAGACATAAAAAAAAATTTAAGAATTATAAAAAAGAATTTCGTAACTGGCCAAATCCTTTCCAAAAACTCATACCAGATTTAAAAAAGAAAAGAGGGAAAAAGATTGTCTTACTCGTTTCAGGAAATGCATTTTGGTTTGGGCTTGGTACATCAATTGCTCTTGAATTTAAAAGAGATGAGTGGCAGTGCTTTCAAGCTCCTTCATCTTTTTCGCTTGCAAGTGCTGAAATGGGTTGGAATATGGAAAATATTCTATTTTTTGGTTTACATGCAAAAAAAAATAACATGATAAGATCCTATTTAGCTCCAAAAGTTAAATTAATTGTACTTTTAAAAGAAGGAAGATCAGTAAAAGCTCTTACTAACTTTTTTACGAATATAGGTTTCGGGGATAGTAAATTTACTATTTTTGAATCTTTAGGTTTTAAAAATTATAGAAAGAGAAAGGTGCTTGCAAAAAAAAATACGATAAAAAATATCAACCATCCAGTCTGTGTTGCTATTGAAACTGAAGGTGATGGGCTTGTGGTTCCAAAAAATTCAGGTAAACCAGATTATTTTTTTAAGAATGATGGACAGATCACAAAACAATATATTAGATCAATAACTTTATCATCTTTATCACCAAAACCATACGAGCACTTATGGGATTTCGGTTCAGGCTCTGGTTCAATTGCAATTGAATGGTTGTTGAGTGATAAAACAACAACCGCTACGGCAGTAGAAATAGATAAGGAAAGAGTTAAATTTATCAGTGAAAACTGCGAAACATTTGGAATAAATAGATTAAATATTATAAATAATGACATTAATAAAGTAATTAGGAAGCTTAATAAACCTAATGCAATTTTTATTGGAGGTGGATTCAATGAAAAGTTATTTAAAAAAGTTTGGAATTTAATTCCAAATAATACAAGAATTGTTGTAAATAGTGTTACAATTGAGACTGAATCATGTATAACAAAATTAAGTAATATTTACGGAGGAAAATTACTTAAGATAGAATTGTCAACTGTCAGGGAAGTAGGTAAAAGTCATGCCTGGTCAAATAATTATCCTATCGTTCAATGGAAAGTAATTAAGTAATATAAATGATTTTAGATATCTAAATGACAGTTCATTTCATCGGAGTTGGTCCAGGAGCAGAAGATCTTTTAACTATTAGAGGAAAAAATCTTATAAATAAAAGTCCTATATGTATGTATGCAGGTTCTTTGATTTCAAAAAAAATATTAAATTTTTGTCCTAAAAATGCGATTATAAAAAATACTGCTTATATGAGCTTAGAACAAATATTAACTGAATTTAAAAAAGCAGAAAAAAAGAAATTAGATATTTCAAGGCTTCACTCTGGAGATCTATCTATTTGGTCGGCCATGGGGGAACAAATTAGAGTATTAAAAAAAGAAAAAATACAGTTTACTGTTACTCCAGGTATTCCTAGTTTTTCCGCTGCTTCTGCCACAATTGAAAAAGAGTTGACTTTACCTGGAATTAGTCAGTCATTAATTCTTACTAGAACAAATGGGCGAGCCACACAATTACCTAAATCTGAAGAAATTGAAGAAATGGCTAAAACGCGTGCAACAATGGCTATTCACTTATCTATTCAAAACCTTAATTATTTAGTAAAGAAACTTTCTCCCTTTTATGGCGATAGTTGTCCAGTTAGCGTTTTGTACAAAATTAGTCTACCTGAACAAAAAATATACACAGGGACATTAAAGAGTATCGAGAGGCTAGTTCCAAAAACTATTAAAAGAACCGCGTTAATTCTTGTAGGAGAGGTTTTAGAGTCTGATAACTTTAATAATAGTAGTTTATATTCTAAACATTATGAAAGAAGATTTAAAAAAAAAATTAGTAATGAATGATCTAATCGATATTCCTGGTCTTACAATTTCTGCACCTAACTCTGGTGCTGGAAAAACAACTTTTACTTTGGGCTTACTTAGAGCTTTCAAAAAAAAAGGTCTTAGAGTCCAACCATATAAAAATGGACCTGATTATATTGACCCTACTTTTCATGAATTTGCGTCGGGAAGAAAATCCTTTAATCTTGATACTTGGGGGATGAATAAGGAGATTATACAAAAAAATATAAGTGCAGCTCAAAATTCTGATCTAATAATAAATGAAGGGTCAATGGGTTTATATGATGGTGTTTCTAATAAAGGAGCATTGGGTTATGGTGCAACAGCAGAGATCTCAAAAATGTTTGGGTGGCCAGTTATATTGATTATTGATATTTCTGGACAGGCTCAATCTGCTGCTGCAATTGCTCTAGGTTTTATGAAGTATCAAAAAATACCATTTGGAGGAGTTGTTTTAAATAATGT
>MDTC01056727.1_pt1 | contig 11583 bp, 11 predicted proteins | sample 811181 | NCBI WGS metagenome assembly MDTC01 (sample SAMN05326644, study PRJNA326480) | marine metagenome | isolation source: seawater | place: Pacific Ocean: North | collected 2011 | reverse complement strand
GCTGTAAAGGCAATGTTAGGAGGAAGAAACTGGCAAGAAAGTAAATTTAATAGAGCAACACAGTCAAAGAGACAGATTGGATCTGTTTTTAAATCTTATGTATATCTTACTGCAATAGGTATGGGATATGCTTTATCAGATAAAATCGAAGACACGCCAATTAAAAAAGATAATTGGATTCCTAAAAACTTCTCTGATAAATATGAAGGAAAAATAAACTTACTTCGAGCTTTTGCAATATCATCTAATGTTGCTGCAATAAGGTTATCAGACATAGTAGGTAAAGAAAATATTATTAAACAAATTAAAAAACTTGGAATAGCAACAGAAATACAAAATAATCCTTCTATGGCATTGGGTACTTCATCTTTCTCTCTGATTGAGGTAGTTGGATCTTTTGGGGCAATGTGTGGAAATGGCATTGCCGTAATACCCTACGGCATAAACAAAGTAAAATTAAGAAATGATGTTGAAATTTGGCAAAGAGACTCTCCGAGAAGAAAAGAAGTTATACCTAAAAATGTTTTAACAAAAACAAAAAAACTTTTAAGGAATGTGATAAAAGAAGGAACAGGTAAAAGGCTCTCAAAAATACCTATCGATATTATTGGAAAAACTGGAACGAGTCAGAGAAACAGAGATGCTTGGTTTATTGGGTGTGCTAAAAACCATGTTGTAGGAATTTGGGTAGGAAGAGATGATGACAAAAGTATGCAAAATATTTATGGATCAACTATTCCCTTAAATATCTTTAGAGACACTATTCTAAAATTGTAATTATTTTCTTATTAAAACAGGTGTCCCAACCTTAATATTTTTCCAAAGAAAATTCATCTCTACATTTTCTAACGCAATGCAACCTTCAGTCCAATCGTTAAGCTTGTTGTGAAAATTTATGTCATAATTGGTATTAGGTACTCCGTGTATCATAATTTGTCCTCCTGGATGATTGTTTAGACTTAAAGCTCTTCTTATATCCCACGGATTTGGGTAAGAAATTTGTAAGGCCTTATAAAATGAGCTATCTTGAATTTTTTTTTCTATAAAGTAAAGTCCTACAGGTGTTTTCCCATCTCCTTTTTTAATTTTTTTTCCATAGGGCTCAAAGCCTAAAGAAATAGAAAATTTTTTTTTTAATCCATTTTCAAGAAAAACTATAAGTTCACGATTAGATTTATTTATAATCAAATATTTTGTATCGGCTAAAGATAAAGATACATTAACTGAAAAAATAAAAAAAATAATATAAATAATATACTTTTTATTCACTAAGCTAACTTTAAAAAACTTCGATTAGATAATATTTTTGATTCACTTTCATTTGGTTTATGGTTAAACCCTTTGTGGGAAAACGTGAAAAGGTTATTACAATTTTCACAATAAATATTCCAGTCGTGTTTGACAGTCAAACAAGATTGGCACTCCCATAATTTTTCCTGACAACTTCTTGCCAATGCTAGCCATGCTTTAATTCTTTGTTTGTTATGGGTGGTCTCTTCTTCAATGCTAATTAAGGTTTGATATGCTTTTTTATTAGGAAAAATTTCAATTGATTTTAATAGGTCTTTTTTAGAGTCACCCCATATTTTAGCTTTAGCCTTAATCTCTCCTAATAATAAATATTTCAAATATAAATTATCATGTCCTTCTAGTATTTCAATTAACAATTTTACTTTTTCTAAAATATTTAATTGATTAAAATTATTTAAGGTAAATGGTAAAATACTTTCATGAGGAAAGAATTTCCAATATTCTTTTAATAATTTTTTTAGACCTCTATATTTATTTTTGATATTTAATTTTAAATAAAGATCTAAAGCAGGAGGTAGTATGACCTTAGAAGCAAAGCTTTTTTTTAAAATATCCCTTGCATTTTCAAACTTTCCTTTTTCATAATCTAGTTTAGCTAAATAAAAATCTAGAATGTTTAAAAAGTTTTTCATATTCTTGTTATTTTTAATTTTTTCCTTACTAGCATATTCTTTTAGAATTTCCCAATTATTATTTTTTAAACTAAAATTAAAAGCCTCACTAATAAAATAAATCAGTGAAACCTTGTTTTTTCTGGCAGAATTAAGAATATTTAAAAATAATTCTTTATCTTTATTTTTTGTAGATAATGATATAAGGCCTTTAATAGCTATAGGTCTTGAGGCGGAAAATTTTAGCATTCTTTTGTAGGTATTAAAAGTTTCAGCTTCGTTTCCTTTTATTGTGTTACCTTGTAAGCTTAGAAGTAAAGATAGAGGGCTGTCTGTCAAGTGTTTTTTAGATAAGGTATAACCTTGTAAAATTTTCTGCTTATCACCATAAACAGAAGCTAAAATTCCTTCCTCTAATGCTAAATTTGCTTTTTTTATTCTTTTAATCTTTAAAATTTTCTGGATTCTAAAAGGCATGACAAACAAACCAAAAAAAAATCTAAAGAGTACAAAAGAAATAAATAATGTAATTAAGAAGGCAAGTATAAAAAAAGACAAAGACATCTCCACACTCCAGCCCAGCCAGAGCATTTCTATTCTGCCACTATTACTAGAAAACCACATGGCTATAGTGCTAATAGAAGCCATAAGAATTATTAGAGATAATATTCTAATCAATTTTTCTGTTTCAATGCTGCAGTTGTTTTTGCAAGTAAGTTTTTTGCGGCAATGTCCGCATTTTGTCTCGCTTTAGCCTCAGCCAGCCATGCATCTAACGGGCCTCTCTCTTCAACTGGAACCGATGATATTTCGTCTATAGCTTTAGCGAGATTACCTTTAGATATAGAATTTTCTGCTCTCAGCAGCGCTCCTGTAACTCCTTGAATATCATTAATATTAGTAGGTTTTATTTTAACATACTTTGATATTTCCCTTTTAAGGTTTTCTCTCCATGTATTATCTCTCTTTGTTCTGTCTGCATCTAATTGTTCTCCTGCTCTAGCGCTCAATCTTGCTTCTAGGTCTTTTAATGTTGGAGCTCCGCCAGCAGCAAATCTAAGTAAAGCTGGATCTAAACCTTCTTTTCCTAAGGCTTTTAACTGAGGAGAGTATGGTACACCGGACTCTAATCTGTCTAGAAGACTTTGAGCAAGATAAAGTCTATTAGATAATTCGGTTTTGCTAGAAGATAAAATCAGTTTTGAATTACTTTCTAAGTCTTTACTTAGATCAGACAAATTAGTTCCAAGTTTTCCGGTTTCTCTAGAAACTTTTTCTAAGTCCATATTTATATTTTTTATATCATTCTCTAAAATTTTAAATTTTCTTTCAGATGCTAACATTTCAGATTGCAAATCTTTTAATATTTCTATATTTGATTTCGTGTTTTCTAATTCAGCTTCAGTATTTTTTATTCTTTCTTCTATACTATTAATTTGATCATTGACAGCATTGAGGTTCTCTAACTTTTCACTTATTTTAGTAGAGTCAGAGCCTAATTCTATATAGGTTACAGCTAGGATTGCTCCTATTCCTCCAGAAATAATTCCAAACAGAACACCAAAAAAAATTTCTCTGATTCTATAAAAACTGCTAAAAATATTACTTATAAAATTTATAAGATAGAAAAAAATTTTTTTTATGAATAAAAAGATCGTCGAGTAGAATATATTTATAAATAAAAAAGGAGCTTTGGCCAAATCTCTAAGAGATCCTACAACAACTTTTACAATAGCAAATAAAAATTTATTTATTTTTTCTACTATACTGCGAATTTCTAAAACTCTATTTAAATTATTATTACTTTTAATAACTTTCTTTCTAGCTAGAGATGTTTTTTTAGTCTTCTTATTTTTTTTTGAATTATTTTTTGTAACCATTTGTCACTCATTTTTTAGTATTATATTTTTCAAACTTTCTAAAGAAGGTTCATCTGCAAAAAACTTATCTTTTATACTATTAGGTAATTTTTTTGATATGTTTTTACTAAGACAAGCAAATTTAACATTAGAAAAATAATTTAAACTAAAATACTTCTCCATTAATCTATAAAAATTAGCAGCACCTTTATTAGATAATAGTACAACCCAAGCTAATTTTTTTGATTCAACAATATTTAAAAAACTTTTATCCATCACCTTTATTTCTCTTGTTCTGTAAACAATATATCTCTTTATTTTATACCCTATATTCGTCAACATAAGAGGAAGATCTGTTGAGATGTCCTCTGCTCCTACATATATCAATTCCCCTTTTTCTTTAATAGTATTTTCGACAACTTTAGCAAACATTTTAACACTATCTCCATTACAATCAATGACATTTTTATAACCTAATAAATGAGCCAGTCTTTTTGTCTCACTTCCCACTGTAAATATTCTAATTGATTTATTATTTGATAATCTTGATAGAATAAATAAGCCATTTGCAGATGTCACTAAGACGGCTTGGGCATTAAAGGTATTTATAGGTTTAGAATAAATATTCTCCACTGTAAGTATAGGAAAAGTAATAATTTTATAATCTGACTTTTTTAATAAATCTTCCAGTCTATTATTAGGAAAGTTGCCTAAAGATCTAAATATTACCAGAAATTTTTTTTCCATATAATTTATAAACCTTTTAAAATTTTTTTAGCGCAGTCCTCACCTACTTTAAAGGGATCTTTTAAGCTTCCTATGACCCTAGCTTTTGAGAAATCTTTCCCATCAGTAGAAAAAAGACTTCCATTAATTTCCAGCATTCTGCCTTTAATTTTCGCAAAAGCAGCTAAAGGAGTAAAACAATTACCGTTAATTTTTTTAATAAAAGACCTTTCTGCGCTCACCTCAATCCTAGTATTTTTGTGATCAATTTTCTTACAAATTTCTATTATTTCCTTGTCGTCTTTTCTACACATAATTGCAATAGCTCCTTGTCCTGGTGCTGGTAAAATTAGATTTGTTGGAATTTTAATAAAATTTATATCATTATAAGATAATGCTAACCTCTGAATACCGGCTAAGGCTAGTAAAGTAGCATCTATTTTATTCTCTCTTACTTTTTTAATCCTGCTTTCAATATTACCTCTAATATTTATAAATTTTGCGAAAGAAAATAATCTTTTTAAATAATTTACACGTCGAGGACTTGAACTTCCAAATTTTATATTTTTTTTAATGTCTAGAATACTTTTTATACTAAAGTCTTTTGTAACTAAAACATCTATAATATCTTCTCTAGGTAAAAAAGCTGCAATTTTAATTCTTTTATCAAAAATTGCTGGAATATCCTTTGCGGAATGTACTGCTAAATCTATCTCTTTGTTAATTAGCAAATTATCAATTTCTTTTGTAAACATTCCTTTTCCGCCGTTAAGTTTAAACTCTTTTAAACCTACATTATCTCCTAAAGACGTTATGTGTTTTTCATAGACATCATTTATACCTTTATCTAACAAACAACTTTTTACTAATGACGCTTGTTTTTTAGCTAAATTACTTTTTCTGCTACCCAAAAATATTTTTCTTTTAATATTCATTTATTTTTTTTAACCTATATTATAAATTTATATGAAAATTCTTGGAATAGAAAGCAGTTGCGATGATACCTCTGTTGCTATCGTAGATAGTAATAAAAAAATTCTTTCAAATGAGACAGTATCTCAGAACAATATACATCACTTATATAAAGGAGTTGTTCCAGAATTAGCAGCCAGAAATCACGTTTTGCATATTGATAAAATTACCAAAAAAGCTTTAATAAATGCAAATTTATCTTTACAGGATATAAATGGAGTTGCTGCAACTGCTGGTCCTGGTTTAATAGGCGGTTTATTAGTTGGATTATCTTTTGCTAAAACCATCGCACAAGTAAAAAAAATACCATTTACAGCAGTGAATCATCTTTCAGGCCATGCTCTTACAGCAAGGCTAACAAATGGTACAGAATTTCCTTATTTATTACTTTTGATATCGGGGGGGCATTCTTGTTTTTATTACATGAAAGGTATTAATAGATGTATTTATTTAGGAGGAACATTAGATGATGCTTTAGGAGAGGCTTTTGATAAAATAGCTAAAGCGTTAGGTCTAGAATTTCCTGGTGGACCAGCGTTAGAAAAAATTGCACTTGAAGGAGACGAAAATGCTTTTTCTTTTCCTAAGCCTTTGTTAAATAAGAAAGAAACAAATTTAGACTTGTCATTTTCAGGTCTAAAATCTCATATCATGAATTTAATTAATAGCGATAGAAATAATTTGTTTTCAAATAATTATGTTTCTGACATAGCTGCTAGTTTCCAAAAAACTATTACTGAAATTCTAATTCATAAACTTGAGAAGGCAATAAAATTTTGTAATCATAAATTCGTTAATTATTCAAATGTTGTGGTATCAGGAGGCGTAGCATCAAATGCGTATTTACGAAAAAAACTAATAGAAACTATTGCAAATAAAAATAAAGTACCTTTTATCCCACCTGCAAAATTATGTACAGACAATGGAGCTATGATTGCATGGGCAGGCTGCGAAAATTTACAAAAAGGATTTGTTAGTAATTTAGGTTTTAAGGCCTTGCCAAGATGGCCCCTAGAAAGGACATTTTAGTTGAGAGTTCTTGTGTTAGGTTCAGGTGCTTGGGGTACAGCTATTGCAGATTTAATAGCAAGAAATATAAATCAAAATGTACACTTGTGGTCATACGAAAAGCATGTTGCAGAAGAGATTAATTCTGAATTAAAAAATCACAAGTACCTACCAAATAAAAAATTATCCAATAAAATAATTGCGGACTCTCATTTACCTTGTTTGACCACTGAAATAATTTTTGTAGCTATTCCATCACAATTTATATTTGAGTTTTTCAAAAAAACAAAAGATCATTTTAAAAAATATCAAAAAAAAACCTATAATTTTGTAATTTGTTCAAAGGGAATTGATTATAAAAGAAAAAAGCTTTTAAGTGATGTTATCATAGATTTTTTTCCTAAATCTAACGTTGCAATATTAAGTGGGCCCTCTTTTGCTATTGAGGTCGTAAATAGAAAGCCTACAGCTATTACCCTTGCTACAAAGAGCAGTAAATTGGCAAGTTTGACTACAAATTTTTTAAAAAATAATTATTTTAGAGTTTATTTAACTAAAGACATAATAGGGGTGCAAATCAATGGTACAATGAAAAATGTCTTAGCTATTGCTGCAGGTTTAACCGAAGGATTAAATTTAGGAGAAAATGCTAGAGCTGCCATATTAGCTAGAGGTATTAAAGAAATAATTAGGTTAGTAAAAGCAGTAGGAGGAAAAAAGGATACAGTTTTAGGTCTTTCAGGCCTAGGTGATATTATCTTAACTTCTGTATCACGATCATCCAGAAACTATAATTTTGGATTTATGTTAGGAAGAGGTAAAAAAGTTAAAGATTTAATAAATATTAACAAACAAGTTACGGAAGGGGCAGATAACATAAAGGTTGTTTATTTTCTGAAAGAAAAACATAAAGTAAATATGCCAATTCTAGATGCCATTTATAAGGTCTTAACAAAAAACTACAGCTTTAATAAGGCAATACAGGATTTGCTTTCAAGGCCTTTATCTAATGACTAATTAATTTCTTAAAAGCTCATTTATAGATGTTTTTGATCTGGTTTTTTCGTCAACGGTTTTAACAATTACCGCACAGTACAAATTGACCTTAGACTTACCACTGCTGTGACTTCCTGGTACTACAACTGAGTATTTTGGAACCTTGCCGTATGAAATTTTTCCTGTATTTCTGTCTAAAATTTTAGTAGAAGCTCCGATATATACTCCCATAGAAAGCACGCTTCCTTCTTCTATTATTACCCCTTCAGCAACCTCTGATCTAGCTCCAATAAAACAATTATCTTCTATTATAACTGGGGTTGATTGAAGAGGTTCTAAGACACCTCCTATTCCTGCGCCGCCCGATATGTGGCAATTTTTTCCTATTTGAGCGCAACTACCAACTGTAGCCCAAGTATCAATCATTGTAGAACTTCCAACATATGCTCCAATATTTACGAAAGAAGGCATTAAAACAGCACCTTTATCTACAAATGATCCTTTCCTAACAACAGCATTAGGAACTACTCTAAACCCAGCTCTTTTAAAATCATTCTTTTTCCATCCGTCAAATTTAGATGGGACCTTATCCCACCAGAATGCCTGTCCAGGCCCAGACGAAATTAGTTTTTGATTAGTAACCTGAAAAGATAGTAATACTGCTTTTTTAATCCATTGATTTAATATCCACTTATTTTTTATTTTTTCTGATACTCTCACCTCTCCTTTATCCAATAGATTTATACTATCTTGAATAACTTTAAGATCTTTTTTTAAAACTTTTTTTCCAAGTTTACTTCTTCTTTTCCAAATACTCTCAATTTCGTTTTTTAATTTCTCAATTTTCATTCAATATATCCTTGTTATTAATTTTTTTAAAAATAGTCTCTAAATTATTAAAGCAATAATCAATATTTTCACTTTTACTTATATCATATTTGTTACTTACTAAAATTGTCCCCATTCCTAGTTTTTTTGCAGTGATAAGATTAGATTTAATATCATCAATCATCACAGTATTATGTGGAATTAAATTATACTTGTTAACTACTTTATTGTAGGTTTCTTTTTCTGGTTTAGGAATATAATTAGCATCCTTAATATCAAAGATATTATCGATTTCTTCGTAAATATCTATTCTTTTTAAAACTCTTTTAGCATGTTCTGATGTGCCATTGGTAAATATAATTTTTTTACCCTTGAATTTTTTTATTTCCTTTTTTAGTAAAGTATTTTTATGAATGGAATTTAAATTTATATCGTGAACATATTCTAAAAATTCCTCTGGTTTGATGTTATGGTAGATCATAAGACCTCTTAGAGTGGTTCCATTCTCTAAAAAATATTTTTTTTGAATAGAGTATGCATCTTGTTGACTTACTTTGAGTTTTTTAGAAATAAAGCTTTTCATTTTCTCATCTATCTGAGAAAAAATTTGAGAACTTTCTTCATAAACTGTATTATCTAGATCAATTAACAAATCTTTCATCTTTTTTATTTCCTAAATAAGGTACCAACACCTTTACTGCTAAATAATTCTTTTAATACAGCATGTTTAACTTTTCCATTAATTATTACAGATGCTCTTACACCTTTTTTTACTGCATTAATGCAAGTATTTACTTTAGGTATCATTCCTCCATATATTATATTATTGGAAATTAATGTCCTTATATCTTTAAGTTTAAGCTCATTAATCAGCTTATTATTCTTGTCGACAACTCCCTTAACGTCAGTAAGCATTAGCAGTCTTCTAGCATTTATCTTATAGGATATAAATCCTGCTGTTAAATCAGCATTAATATTATATTTTACTCCTTTTTTATTTGAGCCAATTGGTGCAATAACAGGTACTATATTCATAGAAAGTAAACTTTTTAAAAGTTTAGAATTACACTCTGTAGGAACCCCAACATAGCCTAAGTCGATTTTTTTTTTATTTTCGTATGGAATATATTTTTTTGCTTCAATTAGTTTTCCATCAATACCGGACAATCCCAACGTGAGAATATTTTTTTTTACTAGATTAACGGTTATATTTTTATTTATAGATCCTATTAAAACCATTTGCACAACTTTAAGTGTTTCTGTATCAGTTTTTCTCATACCCTTATAAAACTCATGTTCAATCTTAAGAGCTTTCAGACTTTCATTAATTTGTGGACCTCCACCATGAACTATAATTGGTCTTATATTTGCTTCTACTAGAAGCTTTATGTCCTTAAAAAAAGTTTCTGACAACATGGGATTCAGCATTGCACTTCCACCATATTTTATAACAATTATTTCGCCTTTATATTTTTTTAAATTCTCATTAATTTCTTTAGAGGAAGAGGAAATAATTTTTGAAATTCTTTTAAGAATCTTGTCCATTTTTAGATATCACTTTTAATATGTTCCCTTTTAACTCTTTTATACCTTCCTTTGTTTTACCGCTAGTAAAAATTATTGGCAATGAAGAGATTTTTTCTTCTTTATGGAAAGTATTTAAAATTTTTTTTTTTTCTGATTCTTTTAACTTATCAGACTTTGTGAAGATATATTTATAAATTAATCCTTTTTCTTTTAAAAATAATAGAAATTCTAAATCAATATTTTTTATACCGTGTCTAGAGTCAATTAGGACATATACTATTTTCAGGCTTCTAGATTTTGTAAAATATTGGTTAAGAAGTTTTGATAATTCTGCAACTTTTTTTTTTGATAACTCGGCATATCCATATCCAGGTAGGTCAACTAAAGAAAAATAGTTATCTATTCTGTAAAATATAATGGTTTTTGTTTGTCCTGGTCTTTTAGATACTCTTGCTAATTTTTTCCTGTTTAGTAAAGCATTAATCAATGTTGACTTCCCGACATTTGATCTGCCAGCAAAGCATACTTCTGGAAGACTTAAAGTTTGAGTTTGATCATTTTCAAATTTTTCATAGCTAAGAACTTTATCTATTGCAAAAAAGTTTATGATGCGCATGTTAGATTACTTAGTTTTCTTCATTATAATCCATTGCTGACCTATTGAAAGTACATTATTCCAAGTCCAATAAATAACGAGTCCCGCAGGAAAAGTAGCAAACAAAAATAGAAAAACTATGGGTAAATAAGTCATAATTTTGGCCTGTAATGGATCAGGAGGGGTGGGATTTAGTTTAGTTTGTAAAAACATTGTAAGTGCCATTAAGATAGGCCATACACCAATTAACAAAAAGGAGGGAGGGGTGAAATTTAATAAACCAAACAAATTAAAAATAGTTGTAGGGTCTGGTGCTGATAAGTCCTTTATCCAGCCGTAAAAAGGTTCATGCCTAGTCTCTAAAGTTACAAATAAAACTTTATAAAGAGCAAAAAATATTGGTATTTGTATTAAAATTGGGAGACAACCTGATAGCGGATTTACCTTTTCACTTTTATAAATCTGCATTATTTCTTGTTGCATTTTTAATTTATCATTTTTGTATCTGTCTCTTACTTCCTTTATTTTAGGAGTAAGAACTTTCATTTTACTCATAGACTTAAAAGATTTATTTGCCAATGGAAATAATATAATTCTGATTACAATAGTGAGTGCTAAAATAGACAAGCCAACATTTCCAAAAATTCCAGAGAACCAATGAAGTAATCTAAATAGTGGTTTTGTAATTACATAAAACCAACCAAAGTCAACGGCTCTATCAAACATTTCAATGGAAAGTTGTTTTGAGTATTTATCTAATAGACTTACTTCTTTAGCTCCAACAAAAAGCCTAGAGACAACTTTAATTTGTTCTTTAGCAGGTAATTCTAATAAAGAGCTACTGTAGTTAACTTCATACATTTTTTTATTATTTTTAATTATAGATTTAAAGGTACCAATGATCTCACTATCTTGATGAGGTATTAAAGCAGCTAACCAATATTTATCTGTAATTCCAATCCATCCTCCTTTACTCTGTTTAGTTTCTGTTTTATCTAACAAATCGTCGTAATCTAATTCTAAAAGAGTTTCTTTGAGCACGCCAATTGGTCCCTCGTGTAAGATATAAAAGCCTGATGTTTCAGGAGTTCCGGTTCGTCTTATTCTAGCGTATTGTTGTAAAATGTGTGTATTTGAAGTTTGATTGCTG
>MDTC01165067.1_pt1 | contig 11584 bp, 12 predicted proteins | sample 811181 | NCBI WGS metagenome assembly MDTC01 (sample SAMN05326644, study PRJNA326480) | marine metagenome | isolation source: seawater | place: Pacific Ocean: North | collected 2011 | reverse complement strand
ACTGTTTAAGGTATATCAGAAACTTCAATCCAGAGAAGAGTAAAAATCCCTTCAGTTATTTCACAACAGTTATTACATATTCATTCTTACGTAGAATTGAAAAAGAAAAGAAATACACTTATATCAAATTAAAGGCTATGGAGAATGAACTTCATAGGCATGATTCAATTGCAAATCTAAATCCCTTTGACACTTCAAACTTCTCAGTTGACGGTGAAACTATGTATGACAACTTCTTTCAATTCATAAAGGACTATGAAGAGAGTAGACGAATCAAAAACGAGAAGAAGAAAAAACCAAAAACTAAAAAAAACAATGATTTGAAATTATTTCTTGACGATGAATAACCTTGGAGGGTATAATGAATATTCGAGAGTATGAAGGTGTTTTTTATAATTCACAGGATTTTGATGCAACTGGTAGACCTTATGAAGATGCTCTTCCAGTGAAGAAAGAGACTGGAGAAGAGAGAAAAGATAGAATTCAGAAGGCTCAAATGGCAGATGATGTTCATAAGGATAGAAAAGGGTGTGGTAAATCTTGTGGTGGGTGTAATTGTATGAATGATTATGTATTACTTTTTTCAACTAACACTCACGAGGGTATAAAATACGATTCATATGGATTTGAAATAAAGGATGTTGAATGAAACTGGCTCTAATCACCGACACCCATTTTGGTGGTAGAAATGATAGTCATATTTTTAATGATTATTTCTTTAAGTTCTGGGAGGAAGAGTTTTTTCCAACAGTCCTAAAGCAGAAAATTAAAAAAGTGATTCATCTTGGTGATATCTTTGATAGAAGAAAATTTGCTAATATTAAAACACTAAACTCTTTTAGAGAGAGGTTTATTGAATGGTTTGAGAAAAACGGAGTAGAACTTCATATAATTGTGGGAAATCATGATGTCTACTACAAAGATACAAATTACATAAACTCTCCAAAAGAAATATTTGGTGATAGATATAAGAAAGTTAAAATCTATGAAGAACCTGAGATAGTAAAGTTTGGTAATAGAAAGATATTATTTTTACCTTGGATCAACCGAGATAATAATGAAAGAACAATGGAACTGATTTCTTCGAATGAATCTTCAGTTGTTATGGGTCACTTAGAACTGAATGGTTTTAAGATGCATAAAGACTCTACTTGCTATCACGGTATGAATCATACAATTTTCAGTAGTTATGATCTTGTAATGACTGGTCATTATCATCACAAGTCAACAGTGGGTAATATTGCATACTTGGGAAGCACATATGAAATCACTTGGTCTGATTATCAAGACCCTAGAGGGTTTCATATCTTTGATACAAATACATTAGATTTAGAGTATTATCAAAACCCACATAGAATATTCCATAAGATCATTTATAATGACAATGGAATGCAAACACTTGATGATTTGAATAAAGATTTTGAGTATTGTAGAAACTGTTATGTGAAAGTATTAGTTGAAGCAAAGACGAATCCATATCTTTTTGACAAGTTTATTGATTCAATTCAACTCCACGAACCTTTTGATTTGTCGATTATTGAAGATTTGAATTTATCTGTTGAAGAGGAGGAGATTGTAAACGAAGCTGAAGATACTGTTACAACACTTAACAAATATGTTGATGGTTTAGACGTAAATGTCGATGTTGACAGATTAAAAGAAATATTAAACTCTTTACATAGAGAAGCAATTGATTTACAATAGAGTATTATGATAATTTTTACAAAAGTTCGTTACAAAAATTTTCTATCCACTGGTAACTATTTCAATGAGATAGGATTGGACATTAGTTCATCAACCCTTGTTATGGGGAAAAATGGTGGTGGGAAGTCGACATTTTTAGATGCTATTTGTTTTGGTTTATTTGGTAAGGCATTCAGAAATATCAATAAGAACCAAATGATAAATTCTATAAATGAAAAAGGTACAGTAGTTGAGATTGAATTCTCTATAGGTTCCAAGAATTATATGGTAAGAAGGGGTATCAAACCCAACATCTTTGAAATATACTTGAACGATGAGTTTATTAATCAGTCAGCTGATGCTAGAGATTTCCAAAAGAAACTTGAAAAGACTATTCTCAAGATGAACTACAAGTCATTTACACAGATAGTTATTTTAGGTTCATCCAGTTTCACACCCTTTATGAAACTCTCAAGCAATAATAGACGAGATGTTATTGAAGATATTCTGGATATTGATATATTCAGTCTTATGAATACCCTTTTGAAGGAGAGGTCCTCCACACTCAAATCAGATGTGTCACAGAACGATTATGATATCAAGTCTTTGGAATCTGGTATTGAGATGAAAATGGACTATATTGAAAAACTAAAAGGTTCGAAACAAGATAGAGTTTCTTTCATTCAAAGTAATATTGATGAGTGTGATGCAATAATTCAAGATATTAGAATCCAAGTTGATTTGAAACTTAAAGAATCTGGGGATATCGTTGTTGAAAATGTTGAAGAACTTACCAGTGATTTGGAGGGAAAAGTTGACATTTACAAGAAGATGAAAAATCAGAAGGCTCGACTTTTAAGAGAAAACAAGTTTTTCACTGATAATAATCACTGCAATACGTGTCATCAAGATATTGATAGTGATCTTTCAGGAACTATAATAACAAACAATAAAACTAAGGTTGGTAAAATCGATGATGCGTTTGTTGGTATTCAGGAAATGATCCTTGAACTAAAGACTAAAATAAGTGAAGAGCAAGATAAGATTGACCAGATTAATGAAATCAATAATAAAGTTCTTCAATTAAATCAAGAGATAGGATTTCAAAATAAAAATATTGTAAAATATAAAAGTGAAATTGATTTACTGAAAGGTAAAAATGACACTATAGATGATGAAATCAAATCACTTCAAGGTATGCAAGATCAATTGCAAGAATTGCAAGAAATGAAAATGCAGTTTTTGGAAAGAAATTCAATATATAGTATATGCAGTCTTTTACTGAAAGATAGTGGTATCAAGACTAGAATTATAAAACAATATCTTCCGATTATGAATAAATTAATCAATGGATATTTGAATGATTTTGATTTCTTTGCTAATTTTAATCTTGACGAAAACTTTAGTGAAGTGATAAAATCAAGACATAGGGATGAATTTTCCTATGATTCATTCTCAGAAGGTGAAAAACAGAGAATAGATTTAGCAATTCTTTTTACTTGGAGAGAAGTGGCTAGAATGAAAAACTCTGTAAACACCAATTTACTAATATTAGACGAAGTATTTGATTCTTCTCTTGATGCTGAAGGAACAGAGAACTTCATGAAGGTTATGAATTCCTTAGAAGGGAAGGGTCTAAACACCTTTGTCATATCACACAAAACAGATTTATTAGCAGATAAATTTGATAATCAAATTAAATTCGAGAAGATTGGTAACTTTTCTCACAAAAAATAGTTGACAAACACTTAAAAATATGTCATAATAGAATATGACACTTAACAAGGAGTTTATATTATGAGTGCAATTTCCGTATCAGAGGATACTTTGCGAACCCTAAAAAATCTGGCAAGTATTAACCAGAGTTTACTTTTCACTTCTGGTAATACACTATCCACCATTAACAGCAGTAATAATGTTTTATGTACTGCTCAGATCACAGAAGATTTACCTTCTGAATTTGGTATCTATGATTTGAATAACTTATTAGGTACCCTTTCACTATTCAATAATCCTCAGTTGGATATCAATTCAGATGAGGGATATATGACTATTCGTGATGGTGAGAATCTATCAACCACAGTAAAGTATACATTTGCTAGCAAGAACTTAATAAAAGTTCCCCCTAAAAATTACATTACACTACCATCCGAAGACGTATCATTCACTCTTGCCTCAGAAACTCTTGCTAAACTACAGAAGGCTAGTTCTGTTATGGGTCTCCAGTATCTATTCGTAAACGGTTCTGGGGGTGTTATTACAGTTGAACTAGGTAAACCAAGCGATGCTAACAGTAATCGTTTCAAGATAGTTGTTGGTGATACATCACACGATTTCTCTTTCATCTTTCTGATGGAGAATGTAAAACTTTTGCCGGATGATTATGATGTTGTGATTTCATCTCAATGTATATCACAATTCACTTCAGTAAACTCTAAAAGGACGTATTGGATAGCAACAGAAGCTGGTTCTAAATTTACTGCATAAAGGAGTGTATATGAAGACTGGTGAAGAGTATATCTGGGCACAAAAGTATCGTCCAAAGACTGTTGATGAGTGTATTATTGTCGATGAACTAAAAGACAAGTTCCAAAACTTCGTAGAGAAAGGAGACCTTCCAAATCTCCTACTCTATGGAACTGCTGGAACTGGTAAAACTACTATTGCTAAAGCAGTATTAGAAACTCTTGGTTGTGATTATATAGAGATTAATGGTTCACTTGAAGGTAGAAACATTGACACCCTACGAAACACTATCAAGAGTTTTGCAAGTTCGGTTTCTTTTACAGGTGGTAGAAAGTTTGTGTTGTTGGACGAGGCTGATGGTCTCAATCCAACATCACTACAACCTGCTTTGCGTGGGTTTATGGAAGAGTTTTCTGCTAATTGTGGTTTCATTCTAACATGTAACTTCAAAGACAAGATTATCAAACCATTACATTCAAGGTGTAGTGTAATCAATTTCACTATACCAAAAGAAAAGAAACCTGTAATGGCAGCTGCCTTCTATAAAAGAGTGTGTGAAATCCTTACAAGGGAGAGTGTTGAATATGATAAGGGTGTTGTTGTAAAATTGATACAGAAACACTTTCCTGATTTCAGAAGAGTGTTGAATGAGTTACAGCAATGTTCAAGTGCTTCTGGGGGTATTACTGGTGATGCTTTGGTTTCGCAAGATACTGCTATGGATGAACTCATTGTTCACCTAAAGAACAAAAACTTCTCAAAAATGCGTGAGTGGGTTGTTCATCACGGTGACGCAGACCCAGAAAGGTTTTTTAGAAAACTATATGATGGAATGTATCAGTGGATGAAACCTGAGACAATCCCAACAGTTGTCGTCACTCTCGCAGAATACCAATACAAGGCTTGCTTTGTTGCAGATCAAGAGATTAACATTGTTGCCTGTCTCACCGAACTTATGGCTAATGAGGTTTGTAAATAATGAAATTGTTTGAAGAACTACCAGATGAAGTGGAATTTGATGATGAAGACTGTTCCAAAGAGAGTTATTGTCCGTTTAAGTTCTTTTTAGGTTCTATAAATACCACCAAGGAGAATGTTTTATTAGACGATAGTAATGGGAAGATAGAGGAAGCATATAATCCTTATATTATTAATAAGACATTATCTTATTTTCCTGATACTATTATGCAGTCTAATACAATGAATAGTTTTTTTGAGATCGACAAAAAACTGCAATATGATTTTTTGCTAAATAGTATTAGAAAAAAGAAAAGATTTAGCAAATGGATAAAGTCAAACATTGAAGAGAATGTTGACGTAATAAAGCAGTATTATAAAGTTGGCAATGAAAAAGCTTTTGAGATATTATCTTTACTTAATGATACTCAAATATCTATAATAAAAAAAGAATTGAGTGAAGGTGGAGCAGCAGGTGGAAGAAGAAGCAGTCGTAAAAACTCTGGTGGAGATTAAACTGAAGAAACCGGAAGATTTTTTAAAAATTAAAGAAACTTTGACTAGAATGGGGATACCATCAATCAAAGAGAAGAAACTATATCAATCTTGTCACATTTTACACAAAAAAGGTAAGTATTACATAGTTCATTTTAAAGAACTTTTTCATCTAGATGGTAAAAAGTCTGAAATAGAAGAAGAAGATTTGCAAAGAAGGAACTTAATATGCTCTCTGTTAGAAGAATGGGAATTGATTGAGTTAGTTGATAAATCTAAAATAGAAGATAAACTACATATAAAGAAAATAAAAATATTACCATTCTCAAAAAAAGAAGAATGGAATCTTATAGCAAAATATAATATTGGTAAATATTGACATTAAATTTAATTCTGATTTTTTGAATTCAGGCTTATAAACTAAACAAAGATGCTGATTTTCAGGTCTTTACTACTCAACTTGCTTTTTAAAGAAGTTGATCAAGGAGTTATTATGCAAATGTCGAAATTTTTTGAGTTAGCAATTGCTGACAGTTTTTTGAAAGACAGTTTCAGTTTCAAAGCTGAATCTAGTTTTTACCCCCCACACAATATTTCTAAACATACCAACAATAGATTTGTTTTAGAAATTGCTGTGGCTGGATTTACCCATGAGGACTTAGAGATAATCCTAGATAAGAATACTTTAGTTGTCACTGGTAATATGAGAGCAAATAGAGTTGTAGATAATTCTGTAACATATCTTCATAAAGGAATAGGAACTAGAAGTTTTAAGAAATCATTTGTTCTAGAAAGGTATTTGGTTGTTGAAAACATTACCTTGAATGATGGTATTCTTACAATAACTTTGGAACGTGTTGTTCCTGAAGAAGAGCAACCTAAAGTTTTAGAAATAGGTTAATATATTGGTATGATGAGGGGGATATCCCTCACATATATACTATGATGCACATTAATTTTATTTTACTTTTTACAATTTTAACCTCCGGTATCTATTATTCGGATTTCACGTTTGAAAAACCCAGTAGATACGTTGATAGGATTTTTATTCACTGTAGTGATAGTGATTGGAAACATCACGATGACATTTCCGTTATCAGAAAATGGCATGTCGAAGAAAATGGATGGGGTGATGTTGGATACCATTATTTCATAAAAAGAAATGGCACTATTCAAAAAGGTCGAGACCTTGAAATCACACCATCATCCCAAAAAGGTCACAATAATAAAACCATATCTATATGTTTACACGGTAGAGAACGGTTTACTAAAAGACAATTCGAATCATTAAAAAAACTTTGTTTAGAAATAAACACATTATACAAAGGTAGGGTAACTTTTCACGGACATAGGGAAGTTACAGATGAAAAAACTTGTCCAAATTTTGATTACGTTAAAGTTTTGAATTTAGATAAACATGGACGTATGAAGGGAATATAAAATGAATATTTATGCAATGCGATTAAAAACTGGTGAAGAAGTGATTTTTAGAACAGAGACTGACTTGGAAAAGTTAACAGATTCTATGAACCAAAACATTCTTATAAAGGTTGAGAAACCAGTAAACATGTTACCTGTTGAGAATAGGGTTACATTTGTTCCTTGGGTTTTCTTTGCAAAAGAGGATAGTTTCACACTTAGCACACAAGACGTTCTTTTATTCTATGTAGTTCAAGAACAAATCGAAGCAGAATATAGGAGATTGACCAGCGGAATCATTACGTCACCAGCACTAGCTTAAAACCTCTTGACATTTTTTGTTTATTGTATTATACTATTAAATGAAGAGAGGGAAAAATATGAGATTTTATACTAGTGTTAACTCTGTTGGTAATGAAATATTTGTCAAGGGTTTCAATAATGGGAAACGTTTCACTGAGAAAGTTCCCTATCAACCTGCAATGTTTATGAAATGTAATGCAGGTGAAAAAACTAAATACCGAGATATCTATGGGACACCCCTGAAAAAGATACAGTTTGATAGTCTATTAGAAGCAAAGGATAAGTGTTTCCAAAAGACTACTAGAGATGACTACTATGGAATGGCAAACTTTGAATATTCCTTCATTTCAGACGAATGGCCTGAAGATATTCAATTTGACCCCAATGTTGTCAAAAAACTGTATCTTGATATTGAGGTTTCCTCTGAGAACGGTTTTCCAAAACCAGAAGAAGCATCAGAACCTGTCACCGCAATCACAGTGTCTGATGGTAAGAAGTATTTTGTTTTTGGTTTGAAAGAATATAAACCACACAAAAAAGATATCTACTATAGAAGATGTAATTCTGAACACGAGTTATTGGATTACTTTATCAAGTTTTGGGCAGGATTTGATACTGATATTATTACTGGATGGAACACTAAATTTTTTGATATTCCCTACTTGGTGAACAGAATCAAATTACTTTTAGGTGAAAAATCTGCAAAGAGATTATCACCGATCAATGTGGTCCGTCCAAGAACTGCTCATAAACTCAACAAAGCAGAGCAGATTTACAATATTATCGGTGTCTCCGATTTGGATTATCTTGAGATGTATAAGAAGTTTACTTTTACAAATCAAGAGAGTTACCGATTAGATCATATTGCTTTCATTGAACTTGGTGAAAAGAAACTTGACTACTCAGAATATGAGGGTCTCTTTGATCTTTACGAGAAAGATTACCAGAAGTTTATTGAATACAACGTAAAAGACGTTGAGTTGATTGTTCGTCTTGAAGAGAAACTTGGTTTCATTGAGATGGTTCAGACTATGGCTTATGATGCCAAAGTAAACTATGATGACACATTCTTTCAAGTTAGAATGTGGGATGTCATCATTTTCAATGCACTGAGAAAGCACAAGATTGTGGTTCCTCCAAAACTCAGAAGACATAGTGAATCTTTTGAAGGTGCCTATGTAAAAGAACCTAAAGTAGGATACTATGAATGGGTTACATCTTTTGACTTGAACTCACTATATCCACATATCATTATGCAGTGGAACACATCACCTGAAACACTCAAGAGAAAGAACTCAGATGTCACAGTCAATGATTTATTGAACGGAACTTGTACACCTCAGATAACTGAACAAGAATCTATGATGGCCAATGGTTCAGTTTATGATAATACCAGAACAGGTATCTTACCTGCATTGATGTCAAAGATGTATCAAGATAGAAAGATATACAAGAAAGAGATGATCAAACTTCAGAAAGAGTATGAGAAGACTAAAGACCACAATACAAAGATGCTTGCAGATAAGTATTATAATCTTCAGTTGGTCAAAAAGATTCAGTTGAATTCTGCCTACGGTGCGATTGGAAACAAGTATTTTCGTTTCTTTGATATCCGCATTGCTGAAGGTATTACCACTTCTGGTCAACTTGTCATTCGTTGGGCAGAGAAAAAGATGAATGAGTTTCTGAGAAAGAGGTTTGGTAATGACGAAAAGGATTTTGTTATTGCCTCTGACACTGATTCACTGTATCTTGACTTGTCGGATTATGTAAATGAGATGGACACCAAAGACAAGACGGAGATAGCAGATGGATTGAATATAGTCTCTCAGAATGAAATACAACCATATATGGAGGGTTTCTATGATGAGTTGAAGAATTATCTGAATTGTCCAAAACAAAAGATGGTAATGGAACGAGAAGTAATTGCTGACCAAGGAATTTGGGTTGGTAAGAAACACTATGTTCTAAATGTTCTGGATTCTGAAGGTGTCCGATATGATGAACCCAAACTCAAGATGATGGGAATATCAGCAGTCAAAAGTTCTACACCTGCTATATGTCGTGATAAGATTAAGAAGTCTATCAATATTCTGATGAATGGTAATCAGGAGGAACTGTTTGATTTTCTCAATGCAGCAAGAGAAGACTTTATGAAAGCTGCACCAGAGGATATCATGTTTCCAAGGGGTGTTAACAATATCAAAAAATACTCAGGTCAAGAAACTTTATACACAAAGGGAACTCCTATTCACGTAAAAGGTGCTTTACTTTTCAACAAGTTTTTGACTGAGAAGAATTTGGGAAAGAAGTATGAGAAGATAGAAGAAGGTGAAAAGATCAAGTTCTGTTATCTAAAGCAACCCAATCCAGTTTTTGATACTGTTTTTGCCGTGAAGAATGTTTTACCAAAAGAGTTTGGATTGGAAGAGTTTATCGACTACGAAAAACAATGGGAGAAAGCTTTCCTTGAATCTGTTGGAGATATTGTTGATGCTCGAGGATGGAAGATGAAAAAATCTTCAAGTTTATTTGACTTTTTCTAAAAGATATGTTATTATAATACTATAGGAGTAAAAAATATGGATTTTAGTAATATTGTTTCTGCTGCTGGTAATGAGTTTGCTCAGAATGCCAGTGATATGGAAGAAACTCAATCATATATTGATACTGGGAGTTATACTCTCAATGCAATAATTTCTGGTTCAATCTACAAAGGATTGCCAGGAAATAAAGTTACCGCATATGCAGGTGAACAGGCAACAGGGAAGACCTTTTTTGTTTTCGAGGCTGTGAAGAACTTTCTACAATCTAACGCAGATGGTAGAGTTCTATTTTTTGAAACTGAGAATGCCTTGGAAAAGGGAATGTTTGACTCTCGTGGAATTGATTCCTCCAGAATAACGATCTTCCCTGTTGCCACTATTGAAGAATTCAAATCTCAAGCAGTGAGAATACTTGATGCTTATCTTGCTATAAAAGAATCAGAAAGACCTTCTTTATTGATGTGTCTTGATTCTTTGGGTATGTTATCCACTGCGAAAGAGGTGAATGATACAACAACAGGTTCTGATAAGGCAGATTTTACAAGACCAAAATTAATCAGATCTGCTTTCCGAGTTCTTACTCTCAAACTTGGAAGAGCAAATGTTCCTCTCCTAATTACCAACCATACTTACACTAGTGTTGGTAGTTTCATCCCTACTCAAACTTCTGCTGGAGGTGGTGGTCTAAAATACGCTGCCTCCAGCATAGTCCTTCTGAGTAAGAAACAAGTCAAAGAAGGAACAGAGAAGGTTGGAAATATAGTGAAGGTGAAAATGGAGAAGTCCAGATTCACCAAAGAGGGTTCGAATATAGAAACTAAAATTGACTTTGAAAAGGGTCTTGATAGATATCACGGAATGATTGAACTTGGTTTAGAAGCAGGTGTGTTTGAAAAGAGTGGAAACAGGATTCTTGTCGGAGAATCTAAACTTTACCCAAAAGCAATCTATGATGAACCAGAAAAGTATTTTACAAAAGAAATACTTGATACTATTGACGAATATGTAATAAACAGGTATACTTACGGTACAACAGAAACAGTGGAGGAATAATGCGAGTTGAGAGAATCATAATATCGGGGATTCTCAAGAACGATTCTTACAGAAAGAAAGCTTTACCTCATCTTCATCCTGAATATTTTCATGATAAGAAAGAGTTGAATATTTTTAAAATAGTTAAGAGTCATATTTCGAAATATAAAAATGTCCCTGTAAAAGACGAATTGTTAACGGAAGTTCAAACAATCCAAATGACAGACAAAGATGTAGAAGATTGTCAAATCATTGTATCTGAACTTTTTGATATTGAAACTTCTAATGAAGAATGGTTATTACAAAAAACTGAGAATTGGTGCCAAGAAAAGTCTGTGTATAATGCAGTTATGGAATCCATTTCTATTATTGATGGAACCGTAGAAAAAAACAAAAACTCTATTCCAGATATTTTAAAGCAAGCTCTTGCAGTAACATTCAAGATAGAACTTGGACACGACTATGTGGAAGATGCTGATGCAAGATTTGATTATTACAACAAGAAAGATGAGAAGAAAATACCTTTTGGGATTGACTTATTCAATAAAGTCACAAGAGGTGGTATTGCTTCAAAGACTTTGAACTGTGTAATGGCGGGAACAAATGTTGGTAAGTCTTTCTTTATGACTGACTTCGCAGCACATTGTCTTGCTAGTCAAAAGAATGTTCTGTATATTACTCTT
>MDTC01157315.1_pt1 | contig 11584 bp, 9 predicted proteins | sample 811181 | NCBI WGS metagenome assembly MDTC01 (sample SAMN05326644, study PRJNA326480) | marine metagenome | isolation source: seawater | place: Pacific Ocean: North | collected 2011 | reverse complement strand
GGGTGCCGCCGACGAGCAGCAGCTCGAGGCCGCCAGCGAGGAGCCAGACGATGGCGAGGCCGGGAGAGGCGCGCCAGATGCGGAAGGGTCGGGCGAGCTGGCGGGCGCCGGCGGCGATGGCGATGGCACGCAGCGGCGTGGCGAGCAGCACCCGGGTCGCCGACATGGCGACGAAGGCCAGCACCAGGGTCCAGACCCCGAGCTGTCCCCACCAGGCCTGCACCGCGAAGACGATGCCCGCCTGAGTCAGGAGGAGTCCCGCCGTGGGCAGGAGCACTCCGATGGGATCCCGCTGGATCAGCGTCCAGCCACCCTTGAGGCTCATCGCCAGGGGCTCGACGCGCATGTCGTCAGCGGGAGACCGCGATCACCGACGGCCGGAGCGGCTGGTCTGGCGCGCAGCGCGGCGGGCGGCGCGGCGAAGGGCCTTGCGGCGGCGCTTCTCGGCCAGGCGCTGCTTCAGACGACGCTTCTCACCCGGCTTGAGGTAGAAGCTGTTCTTCTTGATGTCCTTGCGGATGCCCTCACGCTCGACCTTGCGGCGGAAACGACGAAGGGCCTTCTCGAACGGCTCGTTCTCACGGACGGTGACCAGGATCAAGGGAACTCCTCGGATAGGGTGGGGCGACGCGCCCATGCGATGGGTGGAGCCTCGATGATCCCGGTGGTGACGGGCCCGTTGCCGGGCGGGTCTGGGGATCGGGAGGTGCCGGGCAGGCGCCCCCGCGGAGGCAGGGTTCGAAGCCGTCGCGGTATAGCCGCCCCGGGTGGGGGCTGCCACAAATCGACGTCTGCAGATCAGCTGCGGGGCACCGCGGCTGTGACCCTGGCGACCCAGGGTCCGCATCGGCACGGCGCGGACCAGGCTTCAGCCATCCGGCCCCGCATCCCTCACGGTTAACGCGAAGTAGCGGATCCAGCGAGCGGGGCCCGCGTCCTAGAACATCAGGCCGACGCTGCCGCCCAGGTAGAGCATGTCCTGCAGGCCACCCTCCAGGCGCATCACGAAGCGGTCGCCGAAGTTGAAGCGGAAGCCGATGTTGATGTCGACCAGGGGCACGACCGGCGGGATGGGCTTGGTGCCCTCGAGCAGGTCCCGGTTGTCCTTGCGCTCGAAGGACGGGGTGCCCGCGTCGGGGCGCCAGTACTCGATATCGCCGATGACAACGCCCAGGCCGAGGCCGCCGCCCACCACCATGGACATGCCGAAGTTGCCGTTGGTGTTCATGGTCTTGACCATGTGCACCTCGTAGGCGTAGTTCGCGCCCAGGGCGATGACGCCGAAGTTATCGGTCGGAGCTAGCCAATCGCCGTCCAGATGGTTCGCGGGCTCCTCGCGGTCGTCCCAGTACCCATCGGGCATGAGGTTGTCGATGTACTGGACGTAGAAGATGCCGTTGCTGCCGCCGCTGCTCTCCTCCTCGACCTTGCTCTTCACGACGAACTCGATGCCGACCGAGTAGCCGTGCACCTGGGGCCGGGACTCGCTGTAGGCGTAGCCGGGGGTGTCGTCGTCGTAGAACCAGATGTCGAGGATGGAGTCGGGCACGGTCATGTACCGGCCGCGGAAGCCGAGCTCCATGTCGAAGTTTCGGCCGGTCTCACCGGGCTGGACCGCCAGACCGCCGCCGGGCGTGCCCTCGGGCACGGGCGCGTCATCCTGCAGGCGCGCGCCCTTCGGCAGGGAGGCCCCCTTCATCTGATCGCCCAGCAGGGCGCGGCGAAGGCGGGTCTGCTGGGGCGCGAAGGCGGCTGCCAGATCCGGGGCCGGCGCAGCGAGGTCGGTGCTCTCCGGCAGGAGGTCATCGGCGAGGGCAGGGGTGCTGGCGAGCAGCCCGACGGTGAGGATGGGACCGAGCGAGCGGAACGAAGCGGCGAGCATGGGGAGTCTCCTCGATGGGTGCAGACTGCCGCTGCCCACCTTTCGTGTCAACCACACTGACGTACGGTCGGCGCGTACGAGGTGGCAGGCGCGGGCCCCGTCGATGCAGTATGGGCCCCGCTCGGGGAGGAGCATGGCCAGGGCCTCATCGCAGCCGGATCTCGTCCAGGCGCTCGAATCGGGCGTTCGGGTCGTCTACGTGCACGGTGACGCCGCGATCCTCGTGGATGCGGTCGTCGACGAGCTCGAGGCCTGGGGCGTGGCGCGGTGCGGCCTGAAGGCCTTCAACCACGGGCGCTGGCGAGGCAGCGACGATCGCGCTGCAGAAGCGCTCGTCACGGCGCGGACCGTGCCCATGATGGCCGACATGCGGGTCGTCGTGCTGCGGGACCTGCACCACGCCAACGGCTCCGTTTGCGAGGAGGTCGTCGCGTACATGGAGGAGCCGAGCCCCTCGACGCTCTTCATCGCGGTGGCCGGTACCTTCGGCAAGGCCAGGAAGGGCGACAAGAACTGGGCGACCCGGCTGCAGAACGCGGCGAAGAAGAACGGCCTGCTGATCGCCCGCAAGGCGAAGGACGTCTCGCCGGTGCGCTTCGCCCACGATCACGCCGCTGGCGTCGGGCTGCACCTGGGGCGGCGCGAGGCGGACGTCCTGGTCGAGCTCGTCGGCACGGACCTGGGCCGGCTGGCCCGGGAGGTCGAGAAGCTCGGCGTCTTCCTCGATGCTCGCCCCGGCGAGGGGGAGCCGGTGCGGGTCACGGGTGAGGCGATGCAGGAGGTCTGCAGCGCGCTCGCCGAGGAGTCCGTCTGGGAGCTGACGACCGGCATCGCCCGCCAGGATCGCCGGCTCGCCCTGCGCGCCCTGCACCGGCTGCTCTCCGATGGACAGGAGCCCCACTACCTGTTCGCGATGGTGTGCATGCAGCTGCGCAAGGTGATGCACGGCGTGCAGCTGCTCCGCCGGGGGCTGCCCGAGCACGCGGTCAAGAAGGAGGCTCGCCTGTGGCGCGAGCTCGCCGACGTGCAGCGCCTCGCCCGCAGCTCGGCCGATCCCGGCCACCCGTTCCACGATCCGGCGACGGTGTTCGAGCGCCTGGCCCTGGCGAACCGGGACATGAACAGCGCGCCGGCGGGAAGGCATCGGGTGCTGGAGGCGCTGGTCGTGGAGTTGTGTACGGGGTGAGCGAGTCGGGCTCTCGGCAGTCCACGGAGATGCAGACGGGGGACTGCAGACCGGCCCGCCACGCAACACCGCCTTGGCCCGCCACTCCCGCAGCGTGCCTTGTCAGCGCCCGGCATCCCCAACGCCAAGAACCCGGCGAGCACGAGGCTGGCCGGGTCCTGGGGTCAGGGGCGGTCGGTCACCCGAGGGGCCGACCGGAGAAGCTAGGCGCCGACGGCGAGCTTCTTGACCGCCTTGTTCAGGCGGCTGATGCGACGCGCGGCGGCGTTGCGGTGGATGACGCCCTTGGAGGCGTTGCGGTGGATGACGCTCATCGCGGTGCGCAGCTCGGTCTGGGCGACCTCGACGTTGCCCTCCTCGATGGCGGCGCGGACGCGCTTGATCTGGTTCCGCATGCGGCTGCGGTAGTGGCGGTTGTGGGCCCGGCGCTTCTCATTCTGCTTGAGGCGCTTGATGGCATCCTTGTGGTGCGGCACAGCTCTTCTCCGAAGACGTGTGGGGCGCTGGCTGTTCCAGCGCGATGACCCGCGCGTCTAACCCAGCGACCGATCTCGTCAACTGATGCGTTCCGATCCGGAGCCTCGACCTCGCTCCCAAAACGGATCCGGGGCGCTGCTCCAGCGCCGGGTTACGCGACGCCGCCGCTGGAGGCTCCGCGTGGCTCGCGCCGATAGAATCCGCAACTTCGCCATCATCGCCCACATCGATCACGGCAAGTCCACCCTCGCCGATCGCATCCTGCAGGCGACCGGGGCCGTGGCCGACCGGGACATGAAGGCGCAGCTCCTCGACTCGATGGACATCGAGCGGGAGCGGGGCATCACCATCAAGGCCCAGACCGCCTCCATGGCGTACAAGGCCAAGAATGGCGAGGTCTACCAGCTCAACCTCATCGACACTCCCGGCCACGTGGACTTCAGCTACGAGGTCAGCCGCTCGCTGTCCGCGTGCGAGGGTGCGCTGCTGATCGTCGACGCGGCCCAGGGGGTCGAGGCCCAGACCCTGGCCAACGTGTACCTTGCCCTCGACCAGGACCTCGAGATCGTTCCGGTCATCAACAAGATCGACCTGCCCAGCGCGGACATCGATCGCGTGGTCGGACAGATCGAGGACGGCATCGGCCTGGACTGCAGCGGCGCGGTCATGACCTCGGCCAAGACCGGCCTCGGCGTGCCCGAGCTGCTCGAGGCCATCGTCGCCCAGATCCCCCCGCCCAAGGCCGACGAGACCAAGCCGCTGCGGGCGCTGGTCATCGACTCCTGGTTCGACAAGTACGTCGGCGTGGTCGTGCTCCTGCGGGTGTTCGACGGCATCATCAAGCGCGGCGATCGCATCAAGCTGATGGCGACCGGCGCCATCTACGATGCGCAGAAGCTCGGCGTCTTCACCCCGGCCGCCTTCGAGAAGCAGGAGCTGGCCGCGGGCGAGGTCGGGTTCCTGGTCGCGAGCATCAAGGAACTGCGGGACGCGAAGGTCGGTGACACCGTCACACTCGCCCTGCACGGCGCGACCGAGCCCCTGCCCGGCTTCCAGGACGTCAAGCCGATGGTCTACTCGGGCATCTACCCGGTGGACAGCAAGGACTACGAGGACCTGCGCGACGCGCTCGAGAAGCTGCAGCTGAACGATGCCGCCATCACCAGCGAGCCCGAGTCCAGCGACGCCCTGGGCCTCGGCTTCCGGGTCGGGTTCCTGGGTCTGCTGCACATGGAGATCGTGCAGGAGCGCCTCGAGCGCGAGTACGACCTGGACCTCATCACGACCGCGCCCAGCGTCGTGTACCACGTGCACCGAAAGGACGGGGAGGTCCTCGAGATCCGCAGCCCGAGCCAGCTGCCCGAGCCCAACGATCTCGACTTCATCGAGGAGCCCATCGCGCGGGTCACCATCCACGTGCCCGACGAGCACCTGGGGGCGGTGTTCAAGCTGTGCAACGACCGCCGCGGCGTACAGGTGGACCTGCAGTACAGCACCGAGAGCCGGGCCGTCCTGGTCTACGACATCCCCTATGCCGAGGTCGTGTTCGACTTCTTCGACAAGCTGAAGTCGGCGACCAAGGGCTACGCCTCGATGGACTACGACGTCACCCGCTGGCAGCGCGATGACCTCGTCCGCGTCGACATCCTCATCAACAACGAGCCCGTCGACGCGCTCTCGCTCATCTGCCACCGGGACGACGCGTACCACAAGGGCAACGCCATGGTGCGCGAGCTCAAGGAGCACATCCCCCGCCAGATGTTCGACATCCCCATCCAGGCTGCCATCGGCAGCCGGATCATCGCGCGCAGCACGGTCAAGGCGTACCGCAAGAACGTCACGGCCAAGTGCTACGGTGGCGACATCAGCCGCAAGCGCAAGCTGCTGGAGAAGCAGAAGGCGGGCAAGAAGCGCATGAAGTCCGTGGGCAGTGTCGAGGTGCCGCAGAAGGCGTTCCTCGCGGTGCTCTCGGTCGATCGGGGCTGATCGGGAGATCGTCGCGGAGTGCGGATGCGGACAGATCCTGACCGCACGACGGGCTAGGCTCTCTCCCGCTGGAGGTGAGATGGCTCGGGTCCTGCGCATCGTCGCGGTGGTGGCCCTGGCGGTGGTTGCGCTCGTCGCCATCGCCGCGGGCGCCGTGGTCTACCCCTGGGTGCGGGATGACATGCTCCTGGACCGGGTCGTGCAGGCGGTTGCGCTGGACTGGCGGGACTTCGGACCGGACGCCGCGCGCACCCGGCTGCAGTATGAGCTCGACCACAACCGAATCGGCATGCAGGTCGCCGACGAGGACTGCGCCATGAACCAGGCTGCGGACGGCTCCCGCGAGGTCCGCTGCGACTGGGGGGTGGCGCTCATGGTGCCTGGCACCGACGCGCACCTGCCCCTCGCGTTCACGTCCCGCGCGGTCATCTCCGTGGATGGGGACCTGCAGTGAGCCCCAGCAGCGTGTCGTCCCGGGCCACGGGATCGAGTCCGGAGGTCCTCTCCCGCAGCCTGCTCGGCATCCGAGAGCTGCCGGCCGAGGCCATCGTGCAGATCCTCGACCGGGCGGTGGAGCTCCGGGAGCGCACCCGCGCCGACGGGCCCCTGGACCTGCTCCGCGGGCGCACCGTCGCCTTGCTCTTCATGGAGCCCTCGACCCGGACCCGCTTCTCCTTCGAGATGGCGGTCCGCAGCCTCGGCGCCAACCCCATGGTGTTCGGCGCGGCGGGCTCGTCGACCGTGAAGGGGGAGTCGCTGATCGACACCGCCCGGACCTTGAAGAGCGTGGGCGCCGAGGCATTCGTCCTGCGCCACAAGAAGGTGGGGGCGCCGCACCTCCTCGCCCGTCGGCTGGGCGCGCCGGTGGTCAACGCCGGGGACGGCATCGACGAGCACCCGACTCAGGCGCTGCTCGACGCGCTGACCCTGCGGGATCGGCTGGGGGATCTGTCGGGCCGGACGGTCGCCATCGTCGGTGACGTCCGGCACAGCCGGGTCGCCCGCAGCAACTGCTTCCTGCTCACCCGCCTCGGTGCCCGGGTGCTGATGGCCGGACCGGGGACGCTGTGTCCGCCGGGCATGGACGCGCTCGGGGTGGAGGTCGTGCCTTCGCTCGACCACGCGCTCCGGGAGGCGGACGCGGTGATGATGCTCCGGATCCAGCGGGAGCGACTCGGGGAGGCCATGCTGCCGTCCGACCGGGAATATGCAAGGTTCTTCGGACTTAGTTCGGAGCGGCTCGCCGCGGCGCGGCCGGAGGTGCTGGTCATGCACCCAGCCCCGATGAACCGAGGGGTCGAGATCACCGATGACGTCGCCGACGGCGATGCGTCCGTGGTGTTCGACCAGGTCGCGAATGGCGTGGCGGTGCGCATGGCGGTCATCGAGCGCGCCATGGGAGGTGGCCGATGAGTGCGGTCTGCCTGCGCGGCGGGCGGGTGCTGGACCCGGTCGCCGGCACCCTGGAGCCTCGGGATCTCGCGTTCGCGGACGGCGTCGTCGTGGACGTCGACAGCGTGCCTGGCGCAGCGGTCATCGACGTCGCCGGGGGGGTGGTCGCGCCCGGCTTCGTCGACCTTCACGGCGCCATCGTGCACGCCGCCCGAGACGGTCAGGCAGCGGCGGCGGGAGGCTTCACCACGGTGTGCGCGTCGGCGGACCATCCGGCTGCGCTCGACCGGCCCGACGCGGTCGAGGCCCTGGTCGCTCGGACCCAGCGGGCGGCGTGTCGGGTGCTCCCGGTGGGGGCGCTGACCGAGGGGCTCGGGGGCCGGGAGCTCGCCGAGATCGGCATGCTGTCCGCAGCGGGCTGCGTTGCGGTGGGGCAGGGGGCGGCGGCGGTCGGATCCCCCCGGGTCCTGCGTCACGCCCTCGAGTACGCCGCCCGCCTGGACGTCACGGTCATGGTCCGCGGGGCCGAGCCCGAGCTCGAGAAGGACGGGGTGGCCCTGGAAGGGCCGCGCTCGATCCGCCTGGGCCTGCCCGGCGTGCCCGCCGTGTCCGAGGAGATCGGCATCCATCGCATCGCGGCACTTGCGCGACTCACCGGCGCCCGCGTGCACATCACCCACGTCTGGACTGCCGCCGGCGTGCAGGCGCTGCGCCGGGTGAAGGCCGAAGGTGCGCGGATCACCGCGTCGACCACGGCCATGCACCTCGCGCTGGACCCCGACGCGACGGACCTGTCCCCCTACGATGGTCACCTGCGCTTCGTGCCGCCCCTCGGCTCGCCGGAGGACCGTGCTGCCCTCGCTGACGCCGTCAAGGATGGGGTCATCGATGGGGTCGCCTCGGACCACCGCCCCTGGCCCGCCTACGCCAAGGACGGCACCCTGGAGGAGGCACGCCCGGGTTCCGTCTCCCTGGATGCGGCGTTCTCCCTGGTGTTGCACGCGCTGGGGGGCGACCTCGTGTCCACCGTGCGCGCGCTCTCTGCGGGCCCGTCCGCGGTGCTGGACCTGCCGGTGCCCCGTCTGCAGCCTGGAGAGCGGGCGGATCTGGTGCTGCTGGACCCTGGGTCTCACACCCTGCTCGACCGCCCGGCGGGCGCCCACTCCAACACGCCGCTGGCCGGTACCCGGCTCGACGGGGCGGTAGTCGCGACCTGGTGCGCGGGTGCCCGGACGTTCGGCTCTGGTGCCGCCGGGACGGGCCACAGCGGCTGAGTGGGACAGCTGCCCGACATCGGTTAACGGCCGCCGACCGACCCCATGGTCCAGAGATCCGAGGCTCCTGGAATCACGGCCAGGACCCAACGGGCGGGAAGGCCGCCGGCTCGCCGAGAACCTCGGAACGGGGCCGCCGTGGCCAGACCCGCCGCCACACGATGAGGAAGAGCATGCAGCAGAATCCGGTCACGCCCGAGGGCTACGAGGCGCTCGTCGCCGAGCTCAACCATGCCAAGTCGATCGAGCGGTTCGCGGTGGTCAGGGACATCGAGGAGGCTCGCGCCCACGGGGACATCAGCGAGAACTCCGAGTACGAGGACGCCAAGGAGCGTCAGGCCATGATCGAGGGCAAGATCAGGCAGCTGGAGCACCTCGTCGCCAGCGCGCAGGTGATCGACATCAAGAAGATCCCGCCCTCCGATCGCGTGGTGTTCGGAACGACCGTGGTCCTGGAGAATGTGGAGTCCGGCGAGGAGCGCACCTGGCGCATCGTCGGCGAGCGCGAGACCGACGTCTCCAACGGCAAGATCAGCTTCAAGGCGCCAGTCGCCAAGGCGCTGATCGGCCGCAGCGAGGGTGACGAGGTCAGCATCCCCACGCCTGGCGGACAGCAGACGTGGGAGATCATCGAGGTCCGGTACAGCTCCTCCTGATCGGAAGGCTCCCATGAGCGCCAGCACCGACGCCTCGGATCAGCCGAGCCCCGCCGACACCTCGGCCCCCCCATCGCCCGGCAACGAGGCCGTCCTGGACCTCGACGCGCTCGACGGCTGCCTGTCGCCCCTGCGGCGGGTGCTCCGCTATGCCCAGCGCGGCCCGGTCCGCTTCCTGGACGTGATCGGCGGCCGCTTCGTCGCCCAGGCGCGGGCGCTGCCCCTGCCCGAAGGCGTCGACCAGATCATCGCCGAAGTCGGCGCCGCCCTCGAGGGGCTCGACGATCTGGAGGCCGACGAGCGCGAGGTCCGGATCCTCACCGCCGCGGCCGCCGTGCGCCGGGTGGACCAGCTGCTCGGCCTGCCGATCTCCGACGCAGCCGCCGCGCCCGCGGCACGACCCACTCGGCCGGTCGATGAGGACGACGACGACGACGAAGACGACTCTGACGAGGATGACGACACCGACGAGCAGGAACGCTCCGCTGGCGGTCGCAGCCGGTCGGACTCCGGGCGGGGAGGGGACAACCGGTCCCGCCGCAACCGGAAGAAGCGGGGGCGCGGTCGCAAGAAGCGCTCGTCGGACCGCCGTCCCTCGTCGGAGAGCCAGCGCGCGTCGCAGCCCGCCGACCCCGAGATCAGCGAGGATGGGGACGGTGACGACGACGGCCTGCGCTATGGCGACGAGCAGCTGGGTCAGCTGGCGATCAGCAGCCTCGAGGGGGCTGGCGATGTGCTGGCCGCGCTGGAGGCTGCGGGGATCACCACGGTGGACCACCTGCTGCAGCGGGCGCCGGTCGGTGAGGACGTCGTGCAGCCGGTCGCGGGCGCAGGCCGGGTCCGCTCCGAGGGGCGGGTCGCGGTCGGCGGTCGGGTGCGCGGTCGGCACAGCGTGGTCGGGGCGGACGGCAGGCGCCGCACCCACGTGATGCTTCGCGGCGCCGGTCTGACGCCGGCGGTGTGGGAGAACGGCGCTCCGGACTGGGTCGTCGAGGCGCTCTCCCCGGGCGCGCGGACCGTGCTCGTCGGCCAGTCCGTGCCAGAGGGCGCGCTGGAGGATCTGCTCGACGATGAGGAGGAGGACGACGACTCCGTCGAGTCGACCCTGGATCTGGACCTCGACGCGCTCGAGGACGAGCTCCTCATCGAGGAGGGGGACGACGCGTCGAGCGAGGCCCCGCCCGTCGCGGTGGAGGCCGTCGCCGCAGAGTCCGATCCGGCACCCCGCAAGAAGTCCCGGCGCAAGCGCGCCCGCTACGTCGTCACCGCGCCCGAGCTGGCGACCGACGACGGCAAGCATGCGGTGCGGCTGGCCACCTACGGCGTCGAAGGGGTCGAGGACTCCGTCATGCGCGGTCTCGTACGCCAGATGCTCCCCGCCGTTGCCCGGGTCCAGGACCCCGTGCCCGCCGAGCTGCTCCAGGCGCGCTCGCTGATGCCCCTCGCTGAGGCGCTGACCAAGGTCCACACCCACGGCAAGCGCGCGGGCGGTGCCCGGTCCCGCCTCGCCTACGACGAGGCCCTGCTCGCCCAGCTCGGCCTGCTCTGGCCCCGCTACCAGGGCACCCCCGAGCGTGGCCTGTCCCACACCGTGCTCCACGGCCAGCCTGCCAGGGTCCTCCAGTACGTCGACGCCCAGCTCACCGACGAGCAGCAGGTCGCGTTCGAGGAGGTCAAGCGCGATCTGCGCGCCCCGACGCCCATGCGCCGGGTGCTCACCGGGGAGGTCGGCGCCGGCAAGGGCCTCGTCGCCCTGCTCTCCGCCGTGCTGGTCGCCGAGAACAAGCACCAGGTCTTCATCCTCGCTCCGGATCAGGCCACCGCGGAGCAGCGCTTCGCCTTCACCGAGCCCCTCCTTCGCGAGCTCGGGCTGGTGTCGCGGCTCTACACCGAGGCCCCCAGCAAGGCCCAGCGCGACGCGATCAAGCGCGGTGAGGTCCACGTGCTCTTTGGAGCCCTGGAGCTCATCGAGGCGGACATCGAGTGCCGTCGCCTCGGACTCGTCATCGCCGGTGAGCGCGACGTCTTCGGCCGTGTGCCTGCCATGGTCGAGCAGTTGCGTCAGCCCCGGCCTGACCTGCTCATCATCACCTCCACGCCGGTGGCCCAGCAGGTGCTCCTCGCTGCCTACCCGACCTTCGATCACACCGTGCTGCGCCACCTTCCCGGCCAGCGTGTACCGGCGAAGGTCGTGCAGGCCGAGCACCGCAGCACGGCCTACGGTGCCGCGGCCGAGGCGGTCGAGCGCGGCGAGCAGGTGGCGGTCGTCTTCCCCATGTCCCGCGGCGCGGATGTGCTGGGCGTGCGGGAGGCCCTGCATGTGGTGTCGACCCTCGAGGCCAGCGTCTTCCCGGGCAAGCGCATCAAGCTGTTCCACGGCGCCATGGGTCGGGAGGAGCGCTACCGCGTCTACAGCGACTTCCGCGCCCACCGCCTCGACGTGCTGGTCGCGACCACCCACTTCGAGGCTGGCCCCGCCGTTCCTGGAGTCAGCACCGTGATCATCGAGCAGGCGGACCGCATGGAGCTGTCCCGTCTGCACCGGGTGCGCGAGCACATCTCGGTCAGCTGGCACGAGCCGCGCTGCTGGCTGATCACGGGCGAGACCCCGGACGAGGCGGGGCTCGAGCAGGTGCGCCGGTTCGCGGACTCCGTCGACGGGTTCTCGGTCGCCGCGCAGGAGTTCGACGTGCGCGGCCTCGACGACATGGTCGCCGCGCCGCCCGAGTCC
>MDTC01263797.1_pt1 | contig 11585 bp, 13 predicted proteins | sample 811181 | NCBI WGS metagenome assembly MDTC01 (sample SAMN05326644, study PRJNA326480) | marine metagenome | isolation source: seawater | place: Pacific Ocean: North | collected 2011 | reverse complement strand
GGTCTCCAGTCTCCAGTCTCCAGCTTCGGCCGGCCGGGGAGTGGAGGGGCCGAGGTACCGGTTGCAGTCCGCGACGCCACTGGGATTCGTGAACGACCACCGTGAGTCGAGCTTGCTGGCTTCGGACCTGGGTTGTCGTGGTGTCGACGCTGGTCCAGCGCCACCCACGCTCGACAGCCATGCTGCGCAGCCCCTCGCACCTCCGGCCGCACCCGTTCCGCCGCTGACGCCGACGACGCCCAGGGACTGGCGACTGGAGACTGGAGACTGGAGACCGAGCCGCCACTCCCTCGCCCGAAGCCACGCGACGTCTCGCGAGACGGCCACTCCCTCGCCGGAAGCTACGCGACTTCGCGCGAGACCTGGCTGGCCCGCCCCCAGCTCGATCGCCCGCTACCCCGCGATCCCCCCCGTGAGCTGACCCAGCACGCTGCCGAACGCCCCGAACAGGTCCACCCCGTTCCGCAGGTCCCACGGGCCGACCCAGATCGGCTCCCAACGCCGCTCATCCGCGACCAGCGTCACGTAGCCGACCCGGCACTGGATGCGGTCCTTGCGGCTGCCCTGGCGGAAGCCCAGGATCGCGACGTGGTTTCCCAGGTGGCTGTAGCGCTGGTGGCAGCGGAGCTTGATGCTGCCGTCCTTGCGCACCGGCAGCGTCGGGCGGGCCAGGGCCGGGCGGGGGTGGCGGGGCCAGGGGCGGTTGTCCTGCAGCCAGGCCTGGCCGAAGAAGCGGTGGAAGAGCTGGGAGAGCAGCGGCTGGTGCGCGCTGCGGGGGTCGCTGCACAGGGACATCGGGCTGCTGATGATCTCGTACATGCGCGGCCGGCCCTTGTCGTCGACCGCCTGCACCACGCGACCGAAGTGCACGTCGCCGGTCAGGCACAGGGTCGGCCGATCGGGGGAGCCCGCGTCGTAGAGGGCCTCCAGGATGTCGACGTAGTCGCCGTAGTTCGACAGCTCGAAGTCCGTCAGCCAGCCCTTCAGCGCCGGCTGGGCGCTCTTGAACAGGGTCTGGCCGGTCATGAAGACCGGCAGCCGCTCCTGCTCGTGCACCCGCTTCGACCACGCGCGCAGGGCCTCGAGGTGCTCGGGCAGGGCGCAGCGGGAGCGGTCGTTGAGCCGCCAGGTGCGGGTGTCCAGGCAGAAGATCGACAGGGGTCCGACGTCGATCACCACCGGCTCGGGGGCGCCGCCGTCGTCGCGGCAGGCCTGCAGCGGCTGCTGGAAGGCGAGGTAGCAGCGGCGGGCGGCCTGTTCCCACTCGGCGCGGCCGGTCGTGGACAGGGTGCGCGGCAGCCAGGCCACCTGGGTCGGGTAGTTGTTCCAGAACTCGTGGTCGTCGGGCACGCAGACAAAGGGTGCGGCCGAGAGCACGTCGCCCAGGTGGGTCATCCAGTTGAGTGTGTAGTCGGCCTCGAACTGCGCGGTGATGCCGGCCAGGCCGGGCTCGCCGAAGCGGCCGATGACGTCGGTGGGGGGCACGTCCAGGTAGACCTGATCCCCCATGTACAGCGCGACGTCGGGCCTCGTGGACGGGTCCTGGCAGAGCTTCTGGACCGCCCGATTCACCAGGTTCGGACTCCGTTCCATGTTGCGGTCATAGCAGGAGCCGAGCAGCACGTTGAACCAGCGATCCTCGGGCAGGTCGGTGGGCACGGCGCGGGTGCGCAGCTCGGTGCGCTCCTCCCCGCACTGCACGGTGATGACGTGCTCGTCGGTGTCCTCGACCGCGAAGCGGTAGCCGCCGGTGAAGGTGCGCGCGCGGCCCTCGGGTGGGGCGGCGGCGCCGATGCGCACGGCCTCCAGCGGACGCAGCTCCGTGGGATCCACGGGCTCGCCGTCGAGGGTGAACCGGGGGGGCTCCACGCTGGCCTGCTCGGCGACGCCCAACCAGACGTCCAGGCAGCCGGGCGGCGCCGCGTGAGCCAGCAGTCGGATCACTTCGCGCCCAGCGCTCCGCCCCGCACGACGTAGCTGCCGCCGTTCTCGACCTTCATGCCGCCGCGTCCGGCGATGCACATGTACGAGCCGGTCTCGGCCACGTCGTACATGCGGGTCGTGTCGCCGTGCAGCTCGCTGCGGTAGCCGACCGTGCAGCTGGGGTCATCGCTGATGACGACCTCGTGGGTGTCGTTGTCGTTGTTGTGGACCGTGATGCTGCCGCTGCCCATGCCGATGCCCTCGACGGGCTCGCACAGCTGGGCGAAGGCGACCACGGGAATGACGGCGAGCACGAGACGAATCACAGGACCTCCACAGTGGGCTCGATGCTAGCAGGCTCGCTCAGGAGCCGCTCACATCCCACAGGTCGAGCGGGTGCTGGGCGAGTGGGGCGACGATCCGCACGATCTCGCCGGGGCGAGGCTCGATGGCGCTGCCGTCCGCCTGGTAGCCCGGGTACTTCGGGAAGAGCAGGAAGCCGTCGCAGGGGGCTGTGATCTCGGGCGTCGAAGGGGCGCTCAGGACCTCGCCCTGGGCGACCGGCTGGAAGTTCACCAGGCCATCGCGCAGGCGCATGTGGGGATCGTCGAAGGTGCAGCGCCAGCGGGTCTCGACGAACTCGAGCTCCGGCTTCGCCTGGGCGGCGCGCTCCAGGGCGGCCCCGTCGCGGCCGACCTCGTCCGCGAGGGTGAGCAGGCGGTCGATCGCGGTGGCGGCGCGCTCGGCGGCGACGTCGTTGAAGCCCTTCTCGCCGAGCTCCAGGGTCATGCCCACCCGCTCGCGCAGGCGGACGTACTCATCGGCGCAGCAGGTGCCCGGGGAGAAGCTCTGGTCCGGGGCGCGGGTCACCCAGGCGGTCGCTCCGGCGATGGCGCGGGCCCAGTGCCAGCCCGCGATGCCGAACGGGAAGATGTAGAACGGCCGGTCGGTGTCGAGGATGGTCTGGTGCAGGTCCAGGAAGACGTCGGCGGCGTCGAGGATGGGGCGCAGGAGCGCCGAGCGGCGACCCTCGTGGCTGTCGCCGGGATCCTCGACGAAGACCCGGTTGAGGTCCGCCTCCAGGAAGCGGCGATCGGCGAGGGAGGCCTCGGGATTGCCAAGGAAGAACGTCACCTTGCCGCCGAAGGCCCTCTCCCCGCGGGACAGGGCCTCGACCGCCTGCACCACGGCGGGCAGGCTGCCGTACTCGTCGCCGTGCACGACCGCGCCGACGACCAGGTGCAGGTCGTGCTGGCCGCCGTCGTGGTGGTGGTGGCGGGGGTAGGCGAAGGGGCCGGCCTGGCGGACGGCGTCGAAGCGGTCGAGCCAGTGCTGAACGTCGGACACAGGGCCTCCGGCAGACCCCGTTGCCTGGAGGGGGCGCGGATGCAAGTCGCGTCGAGCGGTGGTACCCGGAGCCCTGTCCCGCTGGAGGTCGCATGAACCGCCTCGCCCCGCTGCTCCTGCTCACCGCCCTGTCTGGCTGCGGTCTGTTCGGCGGCACCACCGCCGTGCCCGACCCGGTCGAGGTGAAGGCCGACGCGCTCGGCGTGGTCATCGACGCCCCCAAGACCTGGGAGGTCAAGCAGGAGCCCCAGCTCAACCGGGTGCTGTTCTACGCCGGCAAGTCCGGCGATCGCGACCACGCCGTCATCCTCCAGAAGCTCTCCTCCCATCGCACCTGGCGCCAGCACACCGACCACTTCCGCGAGAACCAGGAGAACGCGCTGGACAAGATCCAGTCCGAGGCCGAGCACGGCCTGCACGACGGCGGCGTCGTCTTCACCACCCGCCAGCAGCGCGAGGGGCGGCCCGTGGTCAAGAAGCTCCGCTACTACGTCGAGATCGGCGACGACACCTACCTGATGGACATGGCCGCCCCCGAGGCCGCCTTCGACGCGGGCCTCTACCAGGCGGTCGCCAAGACCCTGCGGCCGGCGGCTCCCTGATCGTGCTCGACGCCGACGACGAGGTCCAGCCGGGCATTCCCGCGCATCCCGCCCCCGAGCCCCTGCCGGCGCCCCCCTGGCTCGTCGCCTGGCTGCCGGCCCTCGTCGCCGTGCTCACCGGACTGCCGACCCTGCTCTACCCCTTCGGCCGAGACCAGGGGAACTACGCCTATGCTGGCTGGGTGATGCTCGAGGGCGGCGCTCCGTACAGCGACGTCTTCATCTTCAAGCCTCCCGCCACGGCACTCGTGCACAGCGTCGCGCTCGGTCTCTTCGGCGTGAACATGACTGCCATCCGGATCCTCGATCTCGGCTGGACCGCCCTCACCGCCGCGACCGTGGCCCTGCTCGCCCACCGCCTGCTCGGCAAGCGGGACGTCGCGCTCTTTGCCGGGGTCATGGTCCCGCTCCTCTACTGGCAGGTCGACTACTGGAACATCGCCCAGACCGACGGCTGGCTGAACCTGCCCTGCGCCCTGGCGATCCTGGCCGTGCTCGTCGGTGGCGACGTGCTGCCCCGCTCCCGCCTCGGCGCCCTCGGCCTGTGGACCCTCGCCGGCGTGCTCGCCGGGGTCGCCGTCACCTTCAAGTACACCGCCGCCGCCCTCGGCCTGCCCCTGCTCTTCGCCATCGGCCACGTCGCCCTGCACCGCGGGTCCCGGGCCTGGCTCGCCTTCCCCCTGCTCGTGCTCGGCGGGGTGATCCCGCTGCTCTCCACCTGGGGCTGGCTCGTCGCCGTGGGCGGCTGGGACGCATTTGTCGACGTGCAGACCGAGCTCGTGCCCGAGTACGTGCGCCGCACCGCCAAGGCCCGCACCGCCTGGCAGGCCATCGAGCGACTCTTCAGCTTCAACCAGCACAAGATCGACGTCGGCATCCTGTGGTACGCCGGGGTCGCCGCCTGGATCCCCGCCCTCGCCCAGGGGGTGCTCCGCGGTCGCCGCGGCCTGCTCGCCGTCGGGGTCGTCGGCAGCTGGTGGGCCGTCGGCGTCACCTCGGTGCTGACCCAGGGCAAGTACTACGACTACCACTACCTCCCGCTCCTCGCGCCCACGGCCCTGCTCCTCGGCATGGCCCTGCCGCTGGTCGTCGGCTGGGTGGGGGGCTTCATGCCGCGGGTCGTGCGCTGGGGCGTCGCCGGCCTCGCGCTGGTCGGGATCATCGCGGTCACCCCCCTGGGTGCGCGCTTCGCCGAGGCCGCGCAGGTGGTGTCCGGCGCCCGCACCTGGAACGCATACCTGGCGGGCGAGGGCCGCTACAACTACCGCGACTACGACCTCGACGAGCAGCGCCAGCTGGTCGACTGGCTCCGCGCCGAGACCGCCCCCGACGACCACGTCTTCATCTGGGCCTTCGACCCGGCCATCCACATCTGGGCCCAGCGCCGCGGCACCACCCGCTTCCTCTACAACTACCCCTTCCGCGTCGCCTGGGGGAACCCGACCTACGAGGCCGAGCTCATGGACGGCCTGCGCGCCGATCCCCCCGAGTACGTGATCATCGCCCGCGGCGACCACACCTACGGCGTGACCGGGAACAAGAAGGACAGCGAGACCCTGTTCCGCCAGCTCCGCCCCTTCCATGACTTCGTCACCAGCGGGTACGAGCGGGCCACGGTCCAGGGCCGCTACACCGTGTGGCGACGCAAGCCGGGCACGGACTAGGGAGGGGACTGGAGGTCTCCTTGCGTACCGTGCTGCTCGTTCTCTGTTTGTCCCTCGGCGCCGTCGCAGTGGTCGCGCCGGAGCCCGCCCACGCCGGCGACGACGTGGAAAAGGAAGCCGAGAAGCTCCGCAATACGTGGAAGAAGGCCTTGCTGAAGCGCGGCATCGCGATCGAGACCGACAACTACGGCAACCTCCTGTTCGAGCGCCCCTTCCACAGCAGCCGGCTCACCTGGGTCCTGCAGATCGACGGCGAAGACCCGGAGTTCATGCACCTGCTGATCCCCAACGTCTGGCCCATCGAGGACGCCGCCGAGCTGGAGCGCACCCTCGAGGCGTGCAACACCGCAAACGCGGGGATGAAGGTGGTCAAGCTCTACGTGGAGCAGGACACGACCATGGCCAGCATCGAGCTGCTGCTCGACAAGCCCAAGCGCGCCGACGCCGTGCTGGACCGCGTCTTCACCCTCATGGACGATGGCCTGAACGCGTTCCTCGAGGCCATGACCGCCGTGGAGCAGTGATGCGCTGGACCCCCGGAGCCGCCGCCTCCCTCAAGCGCGTCCCCTTCTTCGTCCGCCCCCTGGTGAAGCGCCGCGCGGAGAAGGCCGCGCAGGAGCGGGGGCTGGCGGAGGTGACGGTGGAGCTGATGAAGGAGCTGCGGGCGAAGGAGCACACGGGCGGTTGAAAGGCGCGTGGCGGGGCGGGGATCTTCTGACGGGAAGTCGCGTTGCTTCGCGCAGGATCGGGGCGGGGCGGGGATCCTCTGACGGGAAGTCGCGTTGGTTCGGGCAGGGGAGTGGAAGGGCGGTCTCTGGTCGCTGGTCTCTGGGGCCCTCTGCCGGCGGGGGCGCCAGGCGGAGATCTCGATTCTCCGCCTTGCCATAGGCATCTGGGCCGACGGTGTCGTGCTCGCCCGCTCGGCCTGCGCCGGATCAGACAGCCAGCTCCGGAGCATCGACGTTCTGCGCCCGCTCCCCCTGCTCGGAGCAGGCCCCAGAGACCAAAGACCAGAGACCGCCCCGCCACTCCCTCGCCCGCAGCAACGCGACTCCCCGCCAGCGGATCGGGACCCGCCACTCCCTCGCTCGCAGCACCGCGACTCCCCGCCAGCGGATCGTGACCCGCCACTCCCTCGCCCGCAGCAACGCGACTCCCCGCCAGCGCATCGGGACCCGCCACTCCCTCGCTCGCAGCACCGCGACTGCCCGCGAGCGGATCGTGACCCGCCACTCCCTCGCCCGCAGCAACGCGACTCCCCGCCAGCGCATCGAGCCCCTGCACTCCCTCGCTCGCGGCACCGCGACTCCCCGCGATCGAGTGCGGACTCGCCACGCCTACCCGGTCATCCACACCACCAACGGCAACCACACCGCCCCCAGGATCGTCGACGCGACGACGGCCACCGCCACCCGCTCCTTCGCCACATCGAACTGCATCGCCAGCGCGAACGTGCTGATCGCCGTGGGCATCGCCGACAGCAGGAGCAGGAGGCGGGACTGGGTGGGGGTGAGCCAGCCGATGGCGGCGAGGGGGACGGTGAGGGCGAGGGTCGCGAGGGGGAGCAGGACCAGCTTGCCGAGCACGTGGAGCAGGGCGGCTGTGTCCGGGCGCAGGCGGCGGCGGTGGGTGTGCAGGAACAGCCCGATGAGCACCAGGGCGACCGGGCCGGCGGTGCCAGCGAGGGGCTCTGTGACCGCGACCGTCGGCTCCAGCACCTCGGTGGGCAGCAAGCGCAGCAGCAGGCCCACGACCGGGCTCCAGGCGAGCGGCTGGCGGGCGACCTCGCCGAGCGCGCGGAGCAGGGCCTTGCCGCCGGTGGTGCCGGACCACGCGAGCAGCAGGGTGGGCCCGAGGATCATGCTGACCAGCACGTGCAGGGCGACCGCGAGGGACGCGAGGCCGAGCTGGTCTTCGCCCAGGACCGCGGCGACCACGGGCAGGCCGATGTAGGCGATGTTGCCCCACACGGTCGTCAGCACGAGGGGGCCGCGCGACTCGCGCAGTTGCGGAGAGAGCAGGGAGGAAGCCGCGATCACGACGGTGGAGATCACGGCGGCCACCGGGATCGTCAGCCAGAAGCCGGGCTCGGTGGGGACGGAGAAGTCCCGGTCGACCATGCCGACGAGGATGAGCAGCGGGAAGCCGACGTAGAGCGCGAAGCGGTTGAGCACGGCGACGGCGCCGTCGGCATCGGAGAAGAGGCGGACCATGCCCAGGAGCCAGCCGATGCACAGCGGCAGGAGCAGCGTCAGCGCGGCCTGGAGGAGCGGGTTCAGGGCGGGCTCAGGGCTTCGGGTCGGGCTCGCCGACCGCCTCGGGGTCGAGGGGGTCGAGCCACACCAGGGTAGCGCCCCAGCTGCCGCGGGCACCGTCGGCGAGCGTGAAGTGCCTCACTCCGTCGAGCCGGCCCAGGATGGCGTGCACGCTGCGCTGCATGTGACCGCGGCCCTTGCCGTGCACGACCCGCGTCTGGAGCACCCCCGCCTCCCGGCACGCGGCGATCCAGTCGGGCAGCAGGGTGCGCACGTCCCGGGGCTTGAAGCTGTGCAGGTCCAGCTCGCCGCTGCTGACGTCGATGTCGAACAGGCCGTCGAACTCGGCCGGATCGAAGGGCTCGTCTTCGAGATCGCGCCAGCGGGACATGCAGGGTGGGTATCGCGTTCAGGCGGCGGGCTGCGATCGAGCGTCCTCGGTCGTGCCGGGCCGCAAGACCAGGGCGATCACGACGACGGCGGCGAGCAGGAAGGGCAGGATCATCCCGGAGATCCCGACCGGGGACACCCAGATGGCGTCGAGCTCCTCCCCGGCGGCGATCACCATCGCGATGAAGCCGGCCGACGCGTTGATCGCGCCGTGGCCGAGGGCGGCGGGCCACAGGCTCCCGGTCCAGCGGCGGGTGGCGCCGAGCAGGATCGACCAGATGACGCAGAAGGGCACGAAGAGGAAGACGCCGAGCACCGGAGCGTCGGGGTAGTTGTGGCCGAGCAGGATGATGGGGGCGTGCCAGAAGCCCCAGATGACCCCGACGAGCACCAGGCTCGCGACCGCGCCCATGGGGTCGAGGCGCGGCTGGAGGAAGCCGCGCCAGCCGAACTCCTCGCCAAACGTGCCCAGCACGACGTTGATGAAGGCACCGAGGACCATGTTGATGGGGGCGGTGGCCACGACGATCCACAGGGGGAGGCCGCCGAGGGCCTGCTCGACCGTCATGCCCGACCCCGCCAGCTGAGCCTCCATGAGCTCGCGCAGGCCGGACAGCCCGGTGAGATCGAGGCGGATCCAGCCCAGGGCGGCGCCGGCGAAGGGAGCGGCGAAGCTGACGATCAGCGGCACCACCAGGGCGAGCGCCATCACGCCGAGGAAGCGCAGCCAGCGGCCGCCCGGCACCCCGAGGCCGACCCGACGCCACCACCCGGCCCGGCGGTCGAACAAGAGCAGGGTGACGATCGTCGCGATCGTCGGCGCCCACATCATGGCCGCGGCCACGACCAGCGCCACCACGCCCTCGAAGGCGGCGAGACCGAGGTGGAACGGCGCGGTGAGCACCCACGGAATGAGCAGGGTGATCGCCAGGAACACGGCGATCTCGGGCCAGGGGACGCGATCGGGCTCGGAGTCGGACACGAGGCTCCTGGGAGGAGCAGAGGGTGCCACGGCAGCCCGGGCGGTGCGAGCCCTTCCCGCCGGTTGCGTCTCGGTTGCGTCCTCTCCTCCCTCGGTCGGGTCGGTGCGTCGAATGCGCTATTCCGAGCGTGGAGGTCCATGTGCGATTTGCCACGCTGTCCCCCGCGCTCGCGCTGCTCACCGCCTGCGGACCGGCCTACGACGGGGACGTCGCCCTGGTCTCCGTGTCCAGCGCGGCCCTCGATGCCGACGCCGCCACCATGACGGTGGACTCGCTCCTGCTCGACGACTGTGCCGGCAACCTCACCGGCGTGCCCATCGGCGCGACCGTCGATCTCCTGTCCACGGCCCCGCTTCCAAGGCGTCTCCCCGGCGGGACCTGGTGCGGCGTGTCCGTGCGCTTCACCGACGCCACCGACGGTGCGCTCCACGTGGTCGGCTCGGCGTCCGCCGCGTCGGTCGACCTCGCCCTCGCGCCCACCCTGGTCGACGTGGACACCGGCGAGTTCTTCGTCGACGGCGACGACTACGTGCTGGTGCTGGACCTCGACCGCCTGGTCCTCCCCGACGACGTGCCTTCAGACGGGCTCGTCGTCACCCCGACCTCCCCCGAGGCGCCCACCTTCACCGCGCGCGTGCCCGACGCCCTGTGGTTTGGCCGGGTCGAGACCGCCCGCACCGAGATCTACGTCGACCTGTGGCCCTTCCCCGACCTCGTGTTCGACGGGGGCTACGGCGCCGACGGACGCAGCTACAGCGCAGGCTGCGGGGGTGGTGTCTGGTTCGATCTCGACGGCGATGGCATCCCCGACGACGAGGATGACGACGACGACGGCGATGGCATCCCCGACACCGAGGACGACGATCGCGACGGGGACGGCGTGCCCGACGTGGAGGACCCCGATCGGGACGGGGACGGGGTCGACGACGGAACCGATCCGGACGGCGGCAGCGGGGACGATCCGGGTGGCGGGCGCGCCGGAAGTGGAGGTTCGAGCGCCAACGCTGGCTGCGGGGGAGGCGGTGGTGGCGGCGGCTGCGGAGGCGGTGGCGGCGGCTGTGGCTCGGGCGGTGCCGGAGCCGGCTGCAACTGCACCGTGGACACCTGCTCCAGCCTGGGCATGATGCCGTCTGGTCTGGTCGCCCTGTTCGGCGTGCTGCTCATCCGGCGGCGTCGACCCTGACCAGCACCTGCTCCAGCTCCCAGAGGGTCGCGACCAGGCGCTCTTCCGTGCGCCCGAGCTCGGTCAGGCGCAGCCGATCGCCCTGGCGCTCGATGAGGCCGGCGTCCAGCAGGGCGCGCACCGCGGCGACCGGTCCGCCCGGCACGAGGACCTCGTCCACCGCGATGCCATCGGGCCAGCGGGCACCGTGTCCGTGGTCCAGGATGGCGCGGGGGCGAGCCTCGAGCACGTGGCGGTGCAGGGCGGGCAGCCACGCGTTCAGCAGGCTCGAGCGCAGGGCGGTCTCGGGATCCCCGTCGAGCGCCGACTCGCCGGCCACCAGCCCGACCGTGCCCTCACCGAGCGCGAGCTGCACGAAGGACCATCCCGCGTCGACGGGCCAGGCGTGGAGCACGTCGTAGGTGTGGCTGAAGCCGAACCAGCGTCGGCCCTTGGGGCGCAGGCTCCCGGCGACCGGACCGTCGGGCGGCTCCAGCTTGCTGGGCCCGCGGGGCTGGACCCGTCCGCCGACGGTCTCGAGGCCGGGGAGGAACAGCCCACAGTCGGCGTCCGGGGCGTCGTCTGGCGAGATGGCCAGCACGTGGCCGCCCCGCTCGGCGAACGCCCGCCAGGCGCGCACCCGCTCCGGCCCCATGCGTGCCTCGGGGGCACCGATCAGCACCGCGTCGACCTCATCCTCGGGACCGTCGATCTCGAGGACCGCGATCCCCCGGCGCTGAAGCGCGCGACCGAGCCAGTGGGCGGGGGTGATCCGCTCGCCGTGGGATCGGGTGAAGCCTACGCGCATGGAGGACGCGAGGGCGAGCCACTTTCGTGGTGCGGGCGGTCGGACCGCGCACACGTGGAGTCGATGAATGTCGAACGCCGGTCTTCAACACGGAGGAGCTGAGGACCGGAGGCATGACGGAGGAGGGAGGCGTGGCTGTGCATCGCGGTGTCCTGACGGTGGGGGTTTGAGGACTCCTGCAGACGGGCGGGTCGGGAGGAAATCGTCTCCGGCGACCAGGCAGGGGACGGGTTGCCGAGCGGAGCAAGACCCACGGGCCATCTCCATCCGCTCCAGCGGGCAGACCACCCCGCCCCCGCTACTCCCCGCTCTCTCTCGCTCCGTCCGACCTCCGGTTCTCCGCTTTTCCGCGGTGAAAGCAGACGTTCGAGCTGGTGAGTACGATGGCCGGCTACGGTGCCGTGCTCGGACCCCAACTCCCCGCTGACCCCACTCACCGGAGGGGCCGGCG
>MDTC01165305.1_pt1 | contig 11586 bp, 11 predicted proteins | sample 811181 | NCBI WGS metagenome assembly MDTC01 (sample SAMN05326644, study PRJNA326480) | marine metagenome | isolation source: seawater | place: Pacific Ocean: North | collected 2011 | reverse complement strand
TGCGACATAAGATCCAAATAAATCAGCACCCATTCCTGCGACATCACCTACATTATCTCCAACATTATCAGCAATAGTTGCAGGGTTACGAGGATCATCTTCAGGAATACCAGCCTCTACCTTCCCTACTAAATCAGCACCGACATCAGCAGCTTTTGTATATATACCTCCACCAACACGTGCAAATAATGCAATAGATTCTGCACCCAATGAAAAACCAGCAAGAGTCTCAAGAACAATAGTCATCAACTTTCCCGGCTGTGTCATATTACCAGCATACTCTGCAGCTGCCCACTCACCATTCATAAAATAATGGAAAAATATAATGAAAAAGGCTGTTAGTCCAAGAACAGCTAAACCAGCAACACCTAATCCCATTACAGTTCCACCAGCAAAGGAAATCTTTAAGGCATTTGGAAGAGAAGTTTTTGCTGCTTGAGTAGTTCTAACGTTTGTTTTAGTTGCTATTTTCATACCTATATTTCCTGCAAATGCAGAAAAAATTGCACCAAATATGAATGAAACAACTATTAAAATATGGGTTGTTGGAACAATAAATGATACGCCTGCCAGTACAATGCTGACAATTAATACAAATACGGTTAACAATCTATATTCGGCGTTTAAAAAAGCTAAAGCACCTTCATAAATATGATCAGAAATTTCTTTCATTTTACCATCACCTGCATCTTGTTTCATTACCCAAGATCTTCTAATAAAAACATAAGCCAGCCCTAAAACTGACATTGCTATTGGCATGTAAATCATCATTGAATCCATAGTTAATTTTTTGAATTAGGTCGCAAAAATAGTGAAATAGAGTTAATTATTGAAAACTCTTTAATTATTTGTATAACAGCTTTTTTACTGACCTGACAACATCATTGCTGTTGGGCAGCCATTCCTTGAGTAAAACAGGCGAGTAAGGTGCAGGGGTGTCTGCAGTATTAATTTTTTCAATTGGAGCATCTAAGTAATCAAATACTTGTGATTGAACCTGATAAGTAATTTCAGTAGCAACATTACCAAATGGCCAAGCTTCTTCCAGTATTAGAAGCCTATTGGTTTTTTTCACTGAATCAAGTATCGTCTGGTGATCCATGGGTCTAACGGTTCTTAAATCAATAATTTCACACGAGATATTTTCCTTATCTAATTCATCAGCTGCTTTGTAAGCTTCCTTTATTATTTTTCCAAAGGATACAATTGTAACATCGTCACCTTCTCTTTTTATATCAGCTAGACCTATGGGGATAGTGTATTCACCTTCAGGAACTTCTCCTTTATCACCATACATTTGTTCACTTTCCATAAATATCACTGGATCGTCATCTCTTATGGCAGACTTAAGCAGTCCTTTTGCATCGTAAGGATTAGATGGAACAATAACTTTAAGCCCCGGAGTATTAGCAAACCAATTTTCAAAAGCTTGGGAATGGGTTGCAGCTAATTGACCTGCAGATGCAGTGGGGCCCCTAAATACTATTGGGCAATTAAATTGGCCTCCAGACATTTGTCTAATTTTAGCAGCATTATTTATTATCTGATCAATTCCAACTAATGAAAAGTTGAAAGTCATATACTCGACAATTGGCCTATTTCCCGTCATGGTGGAACCTATTGCAACACCTGCAAAACCAAGTTCTGATATCGGAGTGTCAATTACTCTTTTCGGGCCAAACTCTTCTAGCATTCCTTTTGAAGCTTTATATGCTCCATTATACTCTGCTACTTCTTCACCCATGAGAAATATACTTTCATCATTTCTCATCTCCTCACTCATTGCCTCGCAAACAGCTTCTCTAAATTGTATGGTTCTCATGAATCAATTTTTGACAAAAATAATAAAGAAATAAAATTAATCATTAATCTATTAAAAATATTAATAATTTAAAGTTTTTTATAAGTCAAATTAGTAACTTTGTTTCATTGTATTATTAATAAATTTTGTTTATGAAAATACTTGTTTGCATAAGTCATGTCCCAGATACAACTTCAAAGATAAACTTTATTGAAAACAACAGTAAATTTGATAAAAATGGAGTTCAATTTGTTATTAACCCAAATGACGAATTTGGACTAACCAGAGCTATTTGGTTTAAGGAAAAAAATAATGCTACAATAGATGTAATTAATGTTGGATTACAAGAAACAGAATCCACACTAAGAAAAGCACTTGCAATAGGGGCAGACAAGGCTATAAGAATCAATCATGACCCTAAAGACGGCTTCTCTGTAGCAAAATTTATATCAAATTATATTAATGATAATAGTTATGATCTGATAATCGCAGGAAGAGAATCTATTGATTACAATGGAGGCATGGTCCCTGGGATGATTTCAGCCCTAACTAATATAAATTTTATTGACAAATGCATTGATTTAAAAATTTCAGGTAATTCTGTCGAAGCTTCAAGAGAAATTGAGGGAGGTATAGAAAATATTTCAACTGATTTACCATTGATAATTGGAGGTCAAAAAGGATTAGTTGAAGAGAACGATTTACGAATACCTAACATGAGGGGAATAATGATGGCAAGAAAAAAAGAGCTAGTTGTAATTGATTCCAGTGAAGATCCTAGCGCAACGCATTCAAAAAGTTTTGAAAAACCCCAACCAAAAGCAGAAGTTACCCTGGTATCGGCAAATGATATTGGAAAGTTAATTGATTTATTACACAACGAAGCTAAAGCACTATAATATGGAAATACTGATTTTCGCTGAGACTGATGACAAAGGAAATCTTAAAAAAGATGCCTATGAAATTGCGTCATATGCCTCGAAAATTTCATCAGAAAATGGTGGTACTGTAAACGCATTATGTTTTAACGCATCCAATGCTGAAACTTTATCAAATTATGGAGTTAATAAAATAATAAACTCCAAGAATGAAAAACTTAAGAATTTTGATCCAGGCAACTATTCAAAATGTATTAGTGAAGTTTTTAACAATGAGAATTGTAATTTATTGTTATTAAGCTCTAGTTCAAATTCAAAGTATATTGGGGGTGTATTATCTGTTTTAATTGATGCTAGTTATGTCACAAATGTTATTTCAAAACTCAACTATGGTGAAAAAAAGACAGTTGTAAGAAACACTTTTACTAATAAAGCCTTTGAAACTGTAGAAATAATTAAAAACAAAATTATTTTAGCCATTTCAAAAAATTCTTTTGGTCTAAAAGAAAACCAAGTTAAGTCAGAGCATAGTGAAATAAACTTTAACATTTCTGAATCTAGAAATAAAGTAAAATCAATAGACAGAGCTTTAAATAAAGTAACAATTGCCGATGCAGATATTGTTATCTCAGGTGGGAGAGGTTTAAAAGGTCCTGAAAATTGGCATTTAATTGAAGACTTAGCTGAAGTTTTAGGTGGTGCTACTGCATGTTCCAAGCCAGTTTCAGACTTGGGATGGCGTCCGCACAGTGAACATGTTGGGCAAACAGGGAAACCTGTTTCATCAAATCTGTACATTGCTATTGGAATTTCAGGTGCTATACAACACTTAGCCGGAGTTAATTCTTCAAAAACAAAGGTTGTGATAAACACTGATCCTGATGCTCCATTTTTCAAAGCAGCTGATTACGGCATTGTTGGAGATGCTTTTGATGTAGTTCCTAAGTTAATCGAAAAAATTAAAGAATTTAAATCTTCTAATAGTTAGGCTTATTTTTCTTAAATTGAATTTTGAAATTATTTTCATATCATGAATCTCATTCAATTATTAATAAATGGTATTTCTTACAGTCAGACACAGAATGGTGCCTATGCACTTATCTTAAGTGAAATTGAAGGTGAAAGAAAACTTCCTATTGTTATTGGAACCAATGAGGCTCAATCAATTGCAATAGCAATAGAAAAAGAAATAAAACCCCCGAGACCGTTGACCCACGATTTATTCAAAAATTTTTGTTTAAGATTTGATATTAAAGTAAAACAAGTGATTATTCACAAACTCGTTGATGGTATTTTTTATTCAAGTGTTATATGTGAAAGAGATGGAATTGAAGAAATAATTGACTCTAGATCAAGCGATGCAATTGCTTTGGCAATAAGATTTGAAGCACCTATTTATACATATGAGAAAATTCTTGACAAAGCCGGAGTCATAATTAAAGTCGAAAAAGAAGTTGATGAAAAATCATTGTTAAAGGAACTTTTTTCAGAGGAATCGTCAGAGGAAATAAATTTTGACTTAAAGGTAAAGTCGAGAAAAGAACTTGACGAATTACTTAAAATGGCCGTCAAAAATGAAAATTACGAATCAGCTGCTAAAATAAGAGATGAAATTTCTAAAAGATAAAAAAACACTTATTACATCTATATTATTTCTATGTAGCAATATAATATTAGCAAATAATCCTGAAATAATTCCAAGTCAAGGTTTTTCAACAGAAAGTATTTTACGTGGGATTTTAGGAATATCTTTTCTAATATTTATAACATATATCCTTAGTAATAATAAAAAAGCAATTAATTGGACCAACGCAATTATCGGACTATCACTTCAATTACTTTTGGCAATTTTAATACTAAAAGTATCATGGGTAAAATCATTTTTTGAAGGCGCTGGTAAAATATTTATCAAAATTTTGGAATTTACTCAGGAGGGAACAACATTTTTATTCGCCGAGATAGGATCTGTCCCACCCGTAATGGATCCTGCATACTCAAACTTTATTATTCTTATTTTACCTACAGTAATTTTTTTCTCAGCTTTGACAAGTGTATTATTTTATCTTGGAATAATTCAAAAGGTTGTAAAATTCCTAGCTCTGATACTGACTAAAATATTGGGTATTTCTGGCCCTGAAAGTTTAAGTGTTGCAGGAAATATATTTCTTGGTCAAACAGAGTCTCCTTTGATGATTAAAGCATATCTCCAAAAAATGTCAAAATCTGAAATACTACTGGTCATGATTGGTGGAATGGCCACGGTTGCAGGAGGTGTACTAGCAGCCTATATCGGATTTCTTGGTGATAATGACCCGATCATGGAAATATATTATGCAAAACATCTTTTGGCTGCTTCAGTTATGGCTGCACCAGGAGCAATTGTAATTTCTAAAATTCTTTATCCAGAAACACAAAAGATTGATACAAATGTACAGGTATCCCAAAAGAAAATAGGCTCAAATTTTTTAGATGCAATTTCAAATGGAACTTCCGAGGGGTTGAAATTAGCAGCAAATATTGCTGCAATGCTTTTGGTTTTTATAGCTTTTATTGCCTTAATCAATTACATATTAAGCGGATTCGGTAACCTGACTAATTTTAACAATTGGATAGATAAAAATACCGTTTACTCTGAATTATCACTTCAGCTAATACTTGGTTATATTTTTGCTCCAATTATGTGGCTCATCGGAGTTGCAAAGGAAGATTCCACCTTGATGGGGCAATTGCTGGGGATAAAATTAGTAGCAAGTGAATTTATAGGATATATCGAATTGTCAAAACTAAAAGATATTAGTAATGTAACGCACTTAAAATATCAAAAATCTATAATTATCGCAACATATATGCTTTGTGGTTTTGCCAATTTTGCATCGATTGGAATCCAAATTGGAGGTATTGGATCTCTCGAACCAAAACAAAGAAAAAATCTTTCCAAGCTTGGGTTTAAAGCACTAATTGGAGGTACTTTAGCTTCACTTCTATCGGCAACAATCGCCGGTATGATTATTGGGTAAAAAGTTAATAACTTTTACTTTTTTTATTATCCAGATTATCACTATTAATTATTTTTACAAATCAACTTTATGAGACAGTATTTAAACTTAGTTAAACACATTCTCGAAAACGGAGAGCTTAAAGAAGATAGAACAGGAACTGGTACTAAAAGTGTTTTTGGATATCAAATGAGATTTAATCTTTCCGAAGGCTTTCCTATGGTTACCACTAAAAAACTTCATTTAAAATCAATAATTTACGAGCTTTTATGGTTCTTAAGAGGTGATACAAATATAAAATACTTAAAAGATAATGGGGTAAATATTTGGAATGCATGGGCAGATCCCAACGGAGATCTTGGTCCAGTTTACGGATTTCAATGGAGAAATTGGAATAATGATGGAATAGATCAAATCTCTAATTTAATTAATGATTTAAAAAATAATCCAAATAGCAGAAGACATCTTATATCTGCATGGAATCCATCTGTTTTGCCTGATACTTCAAAAAGCTTTGAAACTAATGTTGCTAATGGAAAAGCAGCATTACCCCCTTGCCATGCCTTTTTTCAATTCCATGTTGTTAATGGGAAACTCTCATGTCAATTGTATCAAAGAAGTGCTGATGTATTTTTAGGTGTTCCATTTAATATTGCTTCGTACTCATTGTTAACAATGATGATTGCACAGGTTTGTGGTTTAAATCCAGGAGATTTTGTTCACACCTTTGGAGATGCTCACATTTATAGCAATCATTTTGATCAGATGAAATTACAACTAAATAGAAAACCCCGAAAACTACCAACTATTAAAATTAATAGTGATATCGATAATATTTTTGATTTTCAATTTAAAGACTTTATTCTTGAAAATTATGACCCACATCCACATATCAAGGGAAAAGTTGCAGTTTAATAAATTTTTATGCGTAAAAAAACTATTACAATTATTGTAGCTGCTTCTGAAAATGGTGCAATAGGAAAAGACAATGATCTTATTTGGAGCTTACCTAATGATTTAAAGAGATTTAAAAAATTGACGTCAGGACATTGCATTATAATGGGAAGAAAAACATTTGATTCATTCCCAGGACTTTTACCAAACAGAAAGCACATTGTAATCTCAAGAAAACCAATCAATTATTTTCCAGAGGGGGTTAAAGTAGTGAATAGTTTCACAAAGGCCCTTAAGGCAACAGGTGATGATGATAATCCTTTTATTATAGGAGGTGGACAGATTTATAAACTAGCAATGAATATTAGCGATAAAATTGAGCTAACAAGAGTTCATGAAGATTTTGATGCAGATACCTTTTTTCCAAAAATTAGCGAAGATAAATGGAAGCTTATTAATGAAGAATTTAACGAAAAAGATGACCGTCATAAATTTTCATTTACTTATAAAACCTATTTAAAAATTAAAAAATGAAAGCATATATTTTTCCAGGGCAAGGTGCCCAGTTTTCTGGAATGGGCAAGGATATTTTTGAAAATTCTAAAACTGCATATAAACTTTTTAATCAAGCAGATGAAATTTTAGGTTTTAAAATCAGCGATATTATGTTTAATGGTTCATCTGATGATTTAAAGCAAACATCTGTAACGCAACCAGCAATTTTTTTGCACTCGGTAATATTAGCATTAAGTAACAAAAATCAAATTTCTCCTTCGATGGTTGCTGGTCACTCATTAGGAGAGTTTTCAGCTCTCGTTGTAAATAAATGCATTTCCTTTGAAGATGGCCTTAAACTTGTTGCAATTAGAGCAAATGCTATGCAAAAAGCGTGTGAAAATACACCTGGAACTATGGCAGCTGTATTAGGTTTAGATGATATTGTAGTTGAAAACATATGTGAAGAAGTAAAAGGAATAGTTGTAGCAGCTAATTATAACTGTCCTGGTCAATTAGTGATTTCTGGTGAATTAAATTCAATAGAATTAGCATGTGAAAAATTAAAAGAAGTAGGTGCAAGACGTGCTTTAATCTTACCCGTAGGCGGTGCATTTCACTCGCCACTAATGGACTTGGCAAAAACCGAATTGGAAGATGCAATTAATGATACTCAATTCTCAAGTCCAATATGTCCAATATATCAAAATGTCAGTGGATTGCCATTTTCTTCTGAGATTGAAATAAAAAATAATTTGATACTTCAACTTACAAGCCCTGTGAGATGGACACAATCAGTCAATCAAATGATTAAAGATGGTGCTAATGAATTTATTGAAGTAGGCCCAGGAAAAGTTTTACAAGGATTGATTAGAAAGATAAATGGTGAAATAAATTCAAGTTCATTAAATTTGAGAAATGAATAGTAAAACCATTAGGTATATTTTAATCACTTCTGTGGTTTTTTTCAGTTTTGCTTTGGACCAAATCTCAAAAACATGGGCAAGAATTAATATTCAATCAAGGGAGTTTTACACTAACCCAGAATCATGTTTACAGGCAGAAATCCCAAAAGTAATAAATCCTCATTTTTCAAAATTGTCTGAAACACCGTATCCACAAGAAACTCCAATAATTTCTGATTATTTTGTTTTAATGAATGTTGAGAATTTTGGTGCATTTTTAGGTTTTGGGAGTTGCCTGTCTAATAACTTAAGATTAATTTTGCTTATTATTCTGCCAGTAATTGTCTTAATTTCTATTACGGTTTATACATTTATCGAAAAATCGTTAGATAAAATATCAATCTTTGGCTTTTCACTAATAATCGGAGGAGGACTTGCTAATATTTTTGACAGAATTATTTATGGGTCAGTTACAGATTTTTTATACATAAATTTAGGAGGTCCCTTCAGAACAGGAATATTTAATATAGCAGATTTGTTCGTAACAACTGGAATGATTTTAATTTTAATCTCAAGCTTTAAAAAGAAATCTAAAATTTTATGAAAAGCGTAAAATTAACCATATAGTTAATATTTATTTTTGGTTACTTTTGTTTAAAACTAATAATATTAATTCACTATTACTTAACATATTTAAAGTTGTACTATCACTTTTAGCCTATTTTTCAATAAAAATTAAAAAAGGGGTTATTGGCAGGAAAAATAGTTTTGAAGAGCTTAAATCATCATTTAAAAAAGATGATAAAATTATTCATATTCATTGTGCTTCACATGGTGAATACTTGATGTCAGAAAAATTAATTTTAAAACTCAAAGAAAAATATAAAAATTATAAATTCCTATTATCATTTATTTCACCTTCTGGTTTTGAGAATGCAAACAAAAATTTATTTGATTGCATAATTTATCTCCCTTTCGAATCAAATAAAAATTGCCTTAAATTTTACAATATAATATCTCCAGAATTTACATTTTTTATTAAAAATGAAGTTTGGCCAAATTTTATTAAACATGCAAAAATGAATGGATCAAAAGTTTATTCAATTGGAGGCAACTTCAAATCAAGTTTTTTAAAAAAAATATTTAAAATAAATGAAGGGTTAAAAGCATTCGATTTAATATTTGTTACAAATGATAAATCAAAAAAAGTAGTAGAGAAAATTGGAAGTCAAAATGTAATTGTTTCTGGTGACATTAGATATGACACTGTTATCCCTAAATTAAAAAACAAGACTAATGAAATTATAAAAAGTTTTATTGATAATAACAATTGTGTTGTTTTTGGAAGCACATGGAAAGAAGACGAAAAAATAATTATTAGATACATTAATAATTATAAGGGGAATACTAAATATATTATCGCTCCACATGAAATTGTTAAAAATTCAGAAAGGATTCAAAAATATTTAGGAAATAAATCTATTTTAATCTCAAAAATTAATTCGAATTCAGACTTGTCAAAATTTTCATGTTTAATTATTGATAATATAGGAATGCTATCATCATTATATTCATTTAGTACAATTGCCTATGTTGGAGGAGGGATGGGAACAAAAGGACTACACAACATATTAGAACCAGCCTACTTTTCCAAGCCCATAATTATAGGGAAAAATTATAAGGGATTTGAAGAAGCAGAAAAAATGATAAAGAATGGCAATATAATTAGTATTTCAAATTACAATGATTTTACAAGCACACTAGAATCAGTTATCAATAATAAAAATCTAATAAAAAAAATGTCAAAAAAATGCTCTGAATTTTTCAACAAAAATAAGGGAGGGGTCAAATTAATTTTAAAAAGTTTAAAATGAAATATAAAATACAGCATTATATAATAATATTACTTATTACTAATTTAAGCTTTTCGCAGAGCATAATTTTGGAATCTTTTGGTCCATCTTTTAACACTCCTGTTGAAATTAAAAATGCTGGTGACGATAGGCTGTTTGTAGTTGAGAAATCTGGAAAAATTAAAATATTAAATTCTGATGGCAGTGTAAATTCAACCCCTTTTTTAAACATTGAGGATAAGGTTTCAACCAATGCTAATGAAAGAGGCTTACTTGGACTTGCGTTTCACCCAAATTATCCAGAAAACCCTTTTTTCTTCGTTAATTATACAAATAATAGTGGCGACACTAATATTTCTAAATTTTCAGTTAGTTCTAATGAAAATATTGCCAATGAAAATGAAACAATATTGCTTACGATTGATCAGCCGTATGCAAATCACAATGGTGGATGTATAAATTTTGGTTCGGATGGAAATCTTTATATTGGAATGGGTGATGGTGGATCTGGGGGTGACCCACAAAATTATTCTCAAAATACAAATTCATTGCTTGGTAAAATGTTAAGAATAAATGTAAATAGTGGTGCCTATTCAATTCCAGAAAACAACCCATATAATGATGAAATTTGGAGTATTGGCCTTCGAAATCCTTGGAAATTTAGCTTCGACAGTTTAAATGGTGATTTATGGATTGCTGATGTTGGTCAAAATGAATTTGAAGAAATTAATATGGTTGAAAATAATCCCGCCAATATTAATTATGGATGGAGGTGTTATGAGGGTGATGAGCCATATAATATGTCTGGATGTCCTGATGAAGGCTTAACTTTCCCTATTGCTACTTATTCTCATTATAATAGTGGAGATTTTAAATGCTCAATAACTGGGGGTTATGTATATAGAGGAAATGAAATTTCTGATTTAAATGGTGTTTATTTTTTTGCAGATTATTGTAGTGGTGAAGTTGGGATGCTTTCAAAAAATGAAAATAATGACTGGGACATGAATTTAACATTTCCAAATTTTAACGGTAGTTGGGTTTCGTTTGGTGAAGATATAAATGGTGAGCTTTATATAGCGTCAATTAACGGAGGAATTTATAAGATTGTAGATGCTGCACTTTCGAATAATGAAATTGAAAATAATTCGTTTAATTATTTCCCAAATCCAGTTGTAGATAAGTTAGAAATTCAATCTGATAATCCGCTTGATATTAAATTATATAATTTATCTGGCATGTTAATTAAGAGTTATAATGGACTTATAAACCAGACTCTAGATTTGAGTTATTTAAGTAGCGGTACTTATATATTAAAAATCAATAATTACCAATACAGAAAATTGATAAAAAAATAAAAAAGGGAGTAAAAACTACTCCCTTAATTAAACATAAATAAATAAACAAACTAAAACTAATTACTAACTATATAACTTAAAATATTACAAAAAAAAAGCTTATCGTGATGATAAGCTTTTTCTCAAATTAAAATATAGCGACTACCTCACGAAACTAAAATTTCATGTTTCCACCACCACATATTTAATTGTAATTTTTTCATTGATGTAAATATAATAATCTATTTATTTAAATTAAAAATGAAATGAAAAAAATTTTAATTTTTTTTTTGATTGAATACCCGAATAAATAGCCGACATTTGCAGCGAGAATTAGTTTTATGGTTGGTTTTAAAGAAATTGGGGTTAATAAAGATTTATGTAAAGCAATAAATGAATTAGGCTTCACAACCCCAACCGAAATTCA
>MDTC01142285.1_pt1 | contig 11586 bp, 16 predicted proteins | sample 811181 | NCBI WGS metagenome assembly MDTC01 (sample SAMN05326644, study PRJNA326480) | marine metagenome | isolation source: seawater | place: Pacific Ocean: North | collected 2011 | reverse complement strand
TTCATCATGCATGGTGGGTTTAATAAGGAACGTAAGGAGCTTATGAGAAAGTCCCTTGTTAAACAGTTTGGTAAAGATGTATTGAAAGAGATTGATGAGTAGAAAAAAAATAGTGGTGTCTGGGGATAGTTTTACTGCTGGATCGGGCAAAATTGGCCAAACATATGTTTGGCCTGACATTCTTGCAGATAAACTTGGTATGGAATGTGTAAATGTTGCCAGAGGTGGAGTTGGTAATGAATATATTCACAATACGATGATTGATGCATTATTGCAACATAAAAACAAAATAGGCCTAGCAATTTGTTTTTGGTCTATGTTTGAGAGGTGGGATTTTTATGGTAAAACATTTAGATTATATCCAAACACTTTTCGTAATGAACCAGAATTATTAAAGAAGTCTGTTAGATATATACACTCCTTTCAAACTTATTGTGAATTTTATAAATTACCATATCTACAGATGCAAGCTTTTGAACCAACTGAAATAATTATGAAAGATATTTTAGATACTCCACAATTTGATTACATCAATTCTAAATTTATTGGGTGGCCAATGTATCATGAAATTGGTGGATATCACATGTCAGATAAATTAGATGATATAGACCCTCGGCGAGAGACTCATAGAGTAGGTAAAAATGACTCTCATCCCAACGATAGAGGTCATGAGTTTATAGCTGATTTTTTCTATGAAAAATATAAAGAACTTTACTAATGATTGACTTAACTAAACCAGTGGACGCTTCATTTGAGCTAAATAACAAGTGCAATCTCATGTGTCCACAATGTAGTCGAAACATTATCAAAGATGGTGAGTTGCAGAAAAATCCAGATACGACTGGCAATCCCCTATCTACTCTTGATAGTTATGAAATGTCTCTTGACGATTTCAAGGCTTCTCTAGACAATCTAGGAAAGGTTGGTCTGATAAAATTCTATGGAACTGTGTCTGAGAATGTTGCAAGTAGCAATTTCTTTGAGATCAATGAATATGCGTTTAGTAAAAATGTTCGATTGCTTACTAGTACTAACGGCTCTTTAAGAAGCACGAAGTGGTGGCACGAACTAGGCAAACTATACAAGAATCAAGAAACGAGTAAAATTGTTTTCTGTTTAGATGGAATACATGAAGAGTTGAGTCTGTATCGTATAAACGCTAATTATGACAAGATCATTGAAAACGCTATAGCGTTCATGGAAGGCGGCGGACGAACTGAATGGCGAATGATTATATTTAAACATAATCAGCATCAAGTAGAAGATGCCGAGAAACTTGCAAAGCAATATGGGTTTCACCAGTTCTCTTATCAGTACTCTAATCGAAGAGATATCCACGGCCCATTCACATACAAGGGAAAGGAATACAACCTTGAGCCACAGGACAGATGGAAAGAGTGGGAGACTATCAAGAAAGAAAGGTTGAATCACAGAGAAGTGGGCAGTATCGTATGTAAGTTTCAAGAGGTAAATTCTGTTTATGTGGATTACCTGTGTCGAGTTTGGCCTTGTTGTTATTTGCCTAATATGAAACACCTAGTTGGTGAGCAGGATTACTACGATAAGTATTATTATGATATGAGTAACAATCTGATAGACAAAAGTATAGAAGAAATATTAACTGATGATTTTTACGATAAGTTACAAAAATCTTGGAAAAATAAGGAGTCTTGTCTGGCTCCTTGCTCCAGCACCTGTTCATTTACGGACAACCTCAGAACTTCAAATTACAGAGTAAACGTATGGTAAAAGAATTTGATGAGTTCGTGAATGTTTGGAAAGAGCAAACGAAAGGTGTTAAGATCAGAAAAGAATACTCACACCTTCTCTTTCTTGTTGTATATCCAGACGAAATCGAATGGGACTTCTCGGTAGAAAAACAGTGTCAGACAACAACTCTTATGGTTTCTGGTGGGCCGACAGGTGCAAGTACAGGTCATGATGTACAATTCTGTTACAGGAGCGAGGTTAACGATTTTCTAGAAACCTGTGAACACTCCCATGCAATGATTGTTTCCGTTGGAATGGTTTTTGATACGGTGGGGTGGACTGATGATCTTTCTGCTAAGTGGAGAGGGGGTTCTATAAATCAGGTAACGCCGGTCACTGACTTTTTTGATTTTGTAGAAAGTGGCGAGCTAGTAAAGGGCCATATTTTGGCACGGCCAGGTAAGCTTTCATTCTTTCATTACCAGCACATAAACCTAAATGTGGATATGTGGAAAACTTTGAAGTGTCCAGACGTTTACGGTAGATACAAAGTTATAGAACGCTCAGAGAACAATTATCACGATGACTACACACCACACTGGGCAGAAATTGAGACTTGGGGCAGAGTACAAAACTTCACGCATCAAGAGAGAGAACGTAAATCGTTTTCATATTTTAGAGAACAGGATTGGTCTGACTTCAGCGGCGATGAATATTACTTCTCTAGATTTAATACAAGGATAGGAGAGGCATTTTATATCTTTAATACAGAAGGTCTTAAAAAAATTCCAGAAGGTAAATTTGATTTGTTGTTTTCACCAACAGCTGGTTATAGTGCAGAGGTCTACGCAAACGAACTTGACTTCGAAGGGACTGTTGTTCTGTACGATTACACACAAGAAAACCTTGACACAAAACGGGCGATTGTGGACATGAATATGTCGCTGGAAGAAATATACATGTACAGAAAGTCTACAGGAATCAATATGGTGGATAACACTGGTAACTTGCCGGCATCTATCAGAAGCAAATCTATGGGAACACACGAAGAGTTACGAGCTTTACAACTCAAAATGAACGAGGAATATGATGTCCAGTATTGGTTGATGAATCTCATAGAGTTTGATGCCACACGATTGATAAACCTTGTTCGAAACCGAAACGTTTTCTTTGATACCAGCAACATATTCAGCTATCACATCTCACATGCGAGATACACTTTAGACGAACTAATCTGGGCCTATGAGGGACTACATGAGATTTTAGCATATGCAGACAGGTGCTGGTTTCAAGGAACTAGACCGACAAAACAGTGGGAGCGAAAATGGATATCCTCGCTATACGAATAGGTGACAAATATGGCCCAGAGTATGAGGACTACTTGAACAAAAAGTTATCTAAGTACAAAATTCATTGGATGCACGAGCCTTACGATGATCGTGTCACTCTACAGTGGAATAAGATGTGGGGTATGCAGTTAGATCAAGATGAACCTTTGTGTGTAATGGACATTGACATTTTACTTATGAACGACTATAATGAAATATTCGACTACCCTATTGAACGTGGTCAGTTTCTTGCGATGCCTGGCTGGTGGAGAGATACGGAGAAAGAAGGATACTCTATCAATGGCGGGTTTTTCAAATACTATCCAAAAGATTGCAAATATATCTATGACAAGTTTATGTCGGATATATCGGGATGGCAAAAACATTATATTGAAAACGGCGTTACAAGAGGCCCCGTCAACGGAGAACAGTATTTTGTTGAAGACTCGGTGAAGGAGAGGTTGGAGTTGAAGCTTCTACCTAAAGAATGGTTTACACGTTGGGTTGTCGATGAGGATATTGTGGGCAGAAGTATGACAAAGTGGCAAGTGCAGATAACTCGTAAGTATCAGAAAATTACAGGAAACGACTACATATTTCTTGGTGGAGAGTTTCACCCAGATATTAAATTCGTACACTTTACTCACAGAAATAATAAACCGCATCAATGGGAATACTATGACAAAATTCGTTTATGTTAGTGATGATTATAGACAAGCCTGGAGAACTTACCTTTTAAATGTTGATAAGATGTGGCAACCAGAAATAGACTCAGATGAGTTTGAGTTTCTTTTGGATGCGGAACAAGTGAGTTTGCGTGAATATACTAGACCACCACACTGGTATCTTAATGATTTGTTAGGTGAAAATGAATTTGTTTTCAACATGAGCACGTTTAATTTTCCTAAAATAGAATTTGAGTATACAGATGGTTTACCATCATTTGATGATATCATGATGAACCGAGCCATCGAAATGCGAGACAAAGGTAAAGAGATAGAGTTATTATATTCTGGAGGCATTGACAGTGTAGCAATTATGTATGCCTTAACAGAGGTGTGTCCAAAAGATCAGATACGCATTATTATGGGAGATGAGACTCCAGTGAATATATATCCAGATGGATATAAAAATGTGGTCGGACATTTGCATTACGAATTTTCTAATGGCAATATGTTTGGTATCACAAGACCAGACAAGCGCCTGTTCACTACAGGATGTGAAGCCGATAGGTTATTTGGTAGCACAGGATACCCTCATGGCAGAGCTTCCAACAACCAGACATATACTAAAAATAAAGAGGACGAATATAATGCTAAACGATGGTGGCCTATTACAAGACACACATATCTAACGCAGTCATTCAGATTCTTGCAAAACATATCTGTTGATAAAATAGACCTTGATAATTATCAACCTTTCTTTTTGTGTCCAGACATACTGAGGTATGCAATGAATATGCACATAGAAAAAAAGATAGTGTGGCACACTAACTGGTGGGACAATGATGAGAGTTTTTTAAAAACTAAAATGGACATTCGCAACTTCATATCAAGATTTGATAAGGGCTACGCTTATAGTCAAGGTAAGACAAATATGAGGGCGGATGTTCAATATGAACACTCAGTGCCGTTATCTTCTAATTTTAATGTTTTGGCTATAACAGAGGATGGTACAGTTGTCAATAGACATAATATTATGAACTACATGAAGAGAGAAGCACTAACGATATGATAGAAGATAACTACCTGACAGATGATCAAATGCAAACTCTAAATGAACTCCACATAGAGTATGCAAAGGTACACTGGATTGGCTACGAATATAGTGGTAAAAAGAATCCTTTAATAGATTTGGTCATGTCAACTAAACCAAAACTAAAAGAACGGGCTCATGGTGCAACTGCATGGTATAACGTGCGACCAATTGATCCTGTCTGGCATAGTGACATCTTATCATATAATGATAAGTATCCAACGAATCAATTACCAGAATTGACATTTGTCTACTATATGCGAGAGCCAGATAGTGGTGGTCATTTAGAGATAGGTGGAGAAAAATGGTCAATAAATGAAACAATAGAGCCTAAGGTTAATCGGTTGGTCTATTTTGATGCAACACTGACCCACAGAGTGCAACCATATGAAGGAAACAGAGTATCAGCATCGTGGGTTTGGTGGAAAGGTGTGCCCGACAGATACGATCCAGTAGTGCTAACCAACACATCTTACCATGTACTAGAGAGGGTTTGGACATGAAGATTTTAATTATGGGTTTGCCTGGCTCGGGCAAAAGTTGGCTGGGGGAGAGGCTTTCTAAGAACCTCAAAATTCCATACTGGGATGCAGATGTCGTTAGAACTACCTATGGAAATGACTACGATATGTCTATGGGTGGTAGAATTATTCAGGCAGAAAGAATGAGAAAACTCGCAGAGTTGGACCCTGTTAGTATTTCTGGTTTTGTGTGTCCTTTGCCGGGACTGAGATATTTGTTTGGGCCTGATCTTCTTATTTGGATGGATACGATAAAGGAGTCTAAATATGAGGACACAAATAAATTGTTTCATCCACCCACTAAAATATATGATCTAAGGATTACGAAATGGATAGACGAAAACCAACTGTTCAAATGCTTGGAAGATTTCAACCTTGGCACCGTGGACATAGAGAACTTTTCAAAAGAGCTCACGCAAAGACTGGCCAAGTGGTCATAATGGTTCGTGACACAGGTGAAGAATACCACGATAGAAATGACATGATTCGTGATTTACATGTTCATGGTTATACTCAGCATTTGGATTTTGAGGTAATGGACGTACCTAACATTATAAATATAACATACGGCAGAGATGTTGGTTATAAAATAGAACAGGAACATCTCGGAGAAGATATAGAAAATATATCCGCAACGGAGCTAAGGAATGACATTTCAAACAACGTCAAGAACAACTAGAGAAGATGCTGGCATATCTTGGTATGTGCCTACTGATGAGTTTAAGGCATATCGACAGACAAATTATATTGACAATGGTAAAATAGAATCCATCTCTCGTACTGATGTTAGTGCTACGGTTAGACAAGTTGTAGTAACATGGAAAGATGAAGCCTCAGCTCAGGAATGGTATGATGATGCAGTTTGTGCTTCTATGAGAACTGCTCGAAATACCTATGAAACCAATAATGGTATTAGTCGAGTAAAGCCAGGAACTCAATAACCCTCTGGTCTGTTATTCCAAACACGTTTCATATCCTCAAATTTCTCAATAGCGTCAGGTTCGTCATGACGTAACAAGCCACGATCTTGTCTAATCCTTATAGAGTGACATATGGAAATTCTGTCTAGAATTTCGATGACTATACGATCACAATGCCAATCAACACTAGAATTGTATAGAAATAGTAATTTATCAAGGCCTTGCCAACCTATCCAACGTCTGATCATACGAAAATCCCAATGTGGATCACCGTAGGATAAAGATTCCCAATCTCGTAGACCAGTTAGATTTCCCTCTTTATCTACCAAAATATTTTGCCGCCATAAATCGCCGTGTATATAAAAACGCTTATCACATCTTGATTTTACCGCATAAAAATCATATAACGCATCTTCAGTGAATGTGTCTTTTTCACTCCACTTAACCAGATCGTCAATGTTATCCCACATTGACGATTCAGGAATATTATCATATGTTGCAAAGTCTTCCCCATGCGGCAATGAGTGCAACTCTGCCAACAGGTCAGCTAACTGCTCAATGAATTTGGGGCCAGGAGTATCTAACATCTCTCCTTCGATCCACCCACCCTTAATCATATAGTCTAAAGAAACCATTTTTCTATCTCATCATAATTTGTAAATATCTTAGAATAGTCTGGATTTTCGATAATCTCTTTTTTATTCTCTTCTTTAAAGTTGGCTTTGATGCCGTAGTGTTCTTGTATTTTCATCATGGCAGTATCCTGATCTTTTGCGAATTCTTCATATGTTATCACAGGAACATCAAAATTTTGCATGATAAGATTGGTTATGTCCTCTCTATACATATACTTTTTATAGTCTTCGTATGTAGCCGTGAAAGAGTTGGGTGGAGGCGTTCTCCTAGAAGGCGGATCATACGTAGAATATTCCCTGTCCCTTGGATAGTCTGGTTGACTGCAAAACATTGCGGTAAGCTCAAAACAGAAATGTGATACCTTGTCCTCTCGTTGAAACCAAACCAAATCAAACTCTCTCAATATTTCAGTTGCAAACTGGACTCTTTTTATAGGAGGCCATTCGCATTGTGTAGGTGTATTTGTAAGTTGTAAAGGCATAGTCTTGATACAATACGGCAGAGGAAAATTTTCTAGATGACGAAGCCTTCTACGAATATCTTGTTCAGTTAGAAGGTCTTCGTTTTTTGTCCAATCAATGTCAACACGTTTTGTAATAAGGTCGAATGGTTTTGTTAGATCAACGCTCTTATTTCGGCCGAACCATTCAGTGCCCTCCACCAGATCAAATGTTTTACTCATGTATTCGAAAAAATAGTAACTGCCTGATCGTGGAGTACACACGATGCAAAAGTCACTCATAGTTTTGAAACCACTCTACAATTTCATCGTAGTTTTTAAATTTGTCATCATACTTGATTCCTAACTCTATAGGAACAGGAACCCTCACAACTTGATTTGAGTTGATATTAAAGAAGTTTGAAAGTTTTGCAAGGTTTTCTGATGGGTCTGCAAGAAAATATTCTAGGGATATGAGTGGCTCGCCTTGGTGATAATTTCTGTACAGGTTCCAAAAGCAATCTAGTTTGGCCTTGAATTTGTCAAACTCTTCTCTGGTGGCTTCTAGACTAACATTCTCTATCTGTGGCCTATCCTCTGCTTTATACACATGATTTACACCAGTGCGAAGTCGAGCAACATGACTTAGAAACTGTGCAACAATATCCTCACGATGCAACCATATGCTCGTAAAGTTTTTGGTGACTTCATGAACCTCTTCTGGTGAGTCTGATATATAGTGAGGTAGAACTTTAAGGAGATGTGTGTCTTTTGCGAAATCCTGAGATTCAATGTCTGAATAAGAGTTGTGCTTCAACCACGAGCCAGAGTCAAGTAGACCTAACATGTTACAAGCATAACTACGAAATAATGTTGAACCACTTCTTGAAGTGGCGACTAATCCAACTCTCATAGGACTATATATAATGCCTTTAATTGACATTCCCACATATTATCTAAAAGAAATTGATTTTGATACAATTTTTCCCATTTGGAACGAGAAATTGTGGCCGGGAAGAATAAGTAAAATTGAACCCATGAGCAGTCTTGTATGGAACTCTCAGCTGTTTCTTACTTGGGGGAACTCAGAGATAAAAAAAGATAGTGCTATATTTGATAAATATGAGCCTAAATTCTTTGGTTTATTTTTAGAAAAAGAAATCGTGGGTGTTAATAGTGGATTTAGAACAGAGGATAATGTTTATCGATCTAGGGGTTTATGGGTCGATCCAGAACATAGGCATTTTGGTCATGGACAACTTTTGTTGAGATGTGCGTTTCAACAAGCAAAAAATGAGAAATGTAAGGTTATATGGAGTATGCCACGCAAAAAAGCTCTATCAACGTATGAGTCAGTAGGATTTAACAAGATAGGGAAATGGTTAGACGAAACTGTGGAATTTGGCCCAAATGCCGTGGCATATAAATACTTGTAAAGGAAGAGTCTATGGCCGTACCTACAACAAAATCAACCTTTAAAGATTATTGCCTTCGAGCTCTTGGCCAAGGTGTTATTGATATAAACGTCTCAGATGATCAGGCAGATGATCGTATAGATGAAGCACTACAATACTTTGCTCAATATCATTACGATGGCATTGAGAAAATGTATCTCAAACACCTGATAACTTCAGCAGAAGTTACACGGGCCCGCAGTGATACATCAGCAACAGCTACTGATACCGTTGACAATTCGATCACGGCAACGTGGAAAGAGGGTAATAACTGGATACCTCTCCCAAGTGCTGTCGTATCAGTATTACGGGTGTTTCCCTTCACTGACACTGGCGGTGGTAGTAACATGTTCGATGTTAAATACCAGCTGCGACTAAATGACCTGTATGATCTATCATCTACCTCTGTTATTCAGTATCAAATGGCTATGGATAACCTAGACCTGATTGAACATATTCTTGTGGGCGAAACACCAATCCGTTTCAACCAACACCAAAACCGTTTGTATGTGGACATGGATTGGGAAAATGATGTAACAGCAGATCAAGACTATATGATTATCGAATGTTACAGAAAACTAGACCCAACAACATACACAGATGTTTACGATGATATTTTTCTCAAACGATATGCAACCTCTCTTATCAAAAAACAATGGGGAGCAAATCTATCCAAGTTCTCAGGTATTCAGATGTTGGGTGGTGTTGAGATGAATGGTACAGACATATACTCACAGGCTGTGGAGGAGTTGACCGCACTAGAAGAAGAAATCAAATTGGCATACGAACTTCCATTAGATTACATGGTGGGTTAAGATGGCTGTCAATAAACATTTTCACACCAGCGGCTCACAGGCAATAACATCCGAAAAAAATCTCTATAGAGATTTGGTTACTGAGGCTATACAGATATATGGTCATGATGTTTACTATCTGGACAGAACTCTGGTTGCTGAAGATACGATTATGGGAGAAGACTCCCTTTCAAAATTTAATAGTCAACATCTTATAGAGATGTATATGGAAGATGCTTCTGGTGGTTTTGCCGGCGAACGAGAACTGATGACTCAGTTCGGTTTACAGAACTTGAGTGAAGCAACATTTGTAGTCGCAAAAGAGAGATTTCAAACAATGGACTCTCAGCTGAGAATAGAGGACGGCACAGACACTACAGGCGGTTCCATTTTGCAGGAGTCAGGAACGAGTGATAGTACAGAGAAGTTGGACGGTAGTAGTTTTTACATTGTGCAAGATACTGCTAGCACAGACGCTGACAGGCCTCAAGAAGGGGATGCCGTATATCATCCTATCTTAAAGAAATTATTCGAAGTCAACTTTGTTGACCATGACGAGCCATTCCATCAATTAGACAACAATCCAGTATATAAACTACGTTGTCGCTTGTTTGAATATGGTTCAGAGGCTTTGGATACTGGTATCGCAGAAATTGATGCTATAGAAGATGATCTGTCAGTGAACGCCTTGAGTTATCAGATTACTCTGGAACAGTCAGCTGCTGTAAATGAGAACTTCAGAATCGAAAGATTGGCCGACGGTGATTTGGTCATCGATGAGACAGACAGCGATAATATCATTGGCGAAGATGATTCTACTTCTGTGGGTGAGGCACTGCAACTTGAAAATGGGTCGTACATTGTACAAGAGGACTATATAGTAGGTGACATGACTACAGATAAAACAGCTCAAAATGAACTGTTTGATGAACAAGACGATACCATATTGGATTTCAGTGAATCAAATCCTTTTGGTGATGTTGGAACAAAGGGATAATATATCATGTTAGGACAGCAGTTTTACCACGAAACAATAAGGAAGGTTGTAGTATCATTCGGTACAATTTTCAACGATATCCATCTGGTAAGGAAGGATAACGATGGAAATGTCACACAATCCATGAAAGTTCCGTTGGCATATGGCCCACGGCAAAAATTTTTGGTGCGATTGGGTGATGATCCAGAGCTCGGAAAAAAAGTTGCTGTGACCTTGCCTCGTATCGGTTTTGAAATTACTGGTTTGTCCTATGATCCCTCTCGAAAACTTAGTCGTGTTCAACAGTTCAAAAAAGTTAAGGGTACAACTAACAAGTCATTAGATACGCAGTATATGCCTGTGCCTTACAATATTGATTTTGGTTTATACATCCTTTCGAAACAATCGGATGATGCGTTGCAGATTGTAGAACAAATTCTGCCGTATTTTCAGCCCGATTATACAATCACCATGAACGATATGCCTGATATGGGAATCAAAAGGGACGTTCCTGTGGTGCTAACGAATGTGGGGTATGAGGATGACTATCAGGGAGACTTTACATCTAGACGGTCTATCATCTACTCTCTAGACTTTACTGCTAAGTTTTACTTGTACGGCCCTGTTACATCTAGTAAGGTCATCAAAACAGTTATTGCTGATCAGTTTACAGACTTGCCAGATAAGTCGCCTAAACGTGAGCAACGCTTTACAGTCTCGCCTGATCCAATTACAGCTGATGCTGATGATGATTTTGGTTTTAATGAAACGAGTTCATTCTTTCAAGATGCTGGAGAAGGTGAATCGTAATGTCTAGTAAAGAAAAACTAGATGAGACGCTTGGAATTGTTGATAAGATGATCATCGATGATCTAGTTGATAACGGAAAATCACAAATAGTTACGAGCCGCCATGATCCTGTCATGTTTGGTGGTGATGAGTTGAATGAGGATATTGATAATGACTATGAATACCAACGACGAAACTTCTACAATCTGGTCGAAAGAGGAACGGATGCAGTGGAAGGAATACTGGAGCTCGCCAAAGAATCGG
>MDTC01034365.1_pt1 | contig 11586 bp, 7 predicted proteins | sample 811181 | NCBI WGS metagenome assembly MDTC01 (sample SAMN05326644, study PRJNA326480) | marine metagenome | isolation source: seawater | place: Pacific Ocean: North | collected 2011 | reverse complement strand
ATTAAAAAGTAGTTTAGTTATTATGGAAGAAACAAAAATACCATTCAGAAAAGTCTTTTGGTCTGTCTTTTTATCAAGAATTATTTCCTTCTTTGGGTTAATTATATTTATAGGAATAATCATAGGTTTAGGTGGTCTCTTTGATTCTGGTAAGTCTGCCATTGAGTCTAATACAATTTTACATCTTAAACTAGATGGATTAATTGCAGAACAAAATTCTGCAGAGGTAGATCCATTGGCGCTTTCGGTGAATTCAACAAAAGGGCTCTCGGAACTTTTGCACGGACTTAAGGTGGCAGCCGATGACGATAATATTAGTGGACTCTTTCTTGATTTTGGGACAGTAAGCTGCGGTATTTCTACTGCAAAAGAGCTTCGTGAGGGTATCGATAATTTTAAAAAAAGTAAGAAGTTTGTTTTGGCGTACCATTCAGGAGAATATATTTCCCAGCAAGCTTATTATTTGGGCTCAGCTGCTGATGAGATTTATGGATTTCCAGGTTCGATGTTTCAGTGGAATGGGTTAGGAGGTGAGGTCCTTTTTATAAAGGAGCTACTTGCAAAAATAGGATTAGAGGTTTCAATATTGAAAGGAAATAATAATGATTTTAAAAGTGCCGTCGAACCGTTGTTTCTAAATAAGATGAGTGACTCTAGTCGTTTACAGATGCAGGTTTATATGCAGTCTATCTGGAATACAATGCTGGAAGATATTGTATCGTCACGAGGTCTAAAGAGTATAGAACTTAATGCTTATGCTAATAATCTTGAGATTAAGAATGTTGATGATGCTGTAGCAAAAGGAATGATAGATCAATCGATGTATCGAGATGAAGTCCTTAAAATTCTTATGAAAAAAGTAAAAGTAAAGGAGGAGAAGGAATTGAATTTATATAGCTTTTCTTCCTACAGTGAAGATGAATTTTTGACAGACCAAATTATTGCCCGTTCTTCTGAGCCAAAGGTTGCTGTCATCCTGGCCGAGGGTTCAATAGCGAAATCTGGTAAAGGATTTTCAAGTGATAATATTTGTTCGCTTTTTAAGAAAGTAAGGGAAAATAAATCTGTAAAGTCTGTGGTCTTCAGGGTAAATAGTCCTGGAGGAAGCGCATTGGCTTCAGAAGAGATTTGGCGCGAGGTTTCCTTGACCAATGAAGTTAAAAAGGTAGTTGTTTCAATGGGCGATTATGCGGCATCAGGGGGATACTATGTATCGACTCCAGCGCACAAGATTTTTGCCGACCAAACGACCTTGACAGGTTCTATAGGTGTTTTTGGAGTGCTACCATATACCAAAGAAATGCTTGGTAAGATTGGTGTAGAAGTAGATGAAATTGGTACCCATGAGCATGCTGTTGCATCTACAAATCACAAGCTGAGTGATTTTGAATTTGAAACTGCACAGAAAGAAGTGAATGAAATATATCAGCAATTTTTATTTCGAGTTGCGAATGGAAGAGGCTTGTCTAAAGGAGAAGTTGATGCGATTGCAAGAGGTCGAGTTTGGACTGGGTTAGATGCTGTAAAAATCGGACTTGTAGATACGATCGGAACACTGGAAGATGCAATTTCATATGCACAGACAATTTCAAATTCAACCAGAGATGAGTCGGTAGTTTATTATCCTGAGGTTGAGGAAAAACCATTTGCTGATTTAATCGAAATGATTGAAGATGAGCGAATAGAAATAGATGCAAAGCAAACCATTTTGAATCATCCAATTCTAGAATCACTTTATGAAAATATAGAATCCTCTCAAGAGTGGAAGGGTACGGTGATGCGTCTTCCATTTCAGGTTGATATTAGATAATCTGATTTTTAAATATTTCTAATAAAGTGGGGGAAATGCACTTGGATCGCTTTCGCTCATAATAGCATATACTTTTTCAGTAATATCATCTAAGTTGGGTTTAGAGAAGTAATCGCCGTCAGAACCATAAGCCGGTCTATGATCTTTCGAACTAAGCGTATGTGGTACAGAATCTAAATGATAAAAGCATTCTTGCTCAACCATGATTTTATCAAGCATATATCCCGTAGCTCCGCTGCTAACGTCCTCATCTACAATTAAAAGCCGATTTGTTTTTTGTAAAGATTTAGCAATTGCGTGTTCAATATCAAACGGAATTAACGTTTGAACGTCAATGAGTTCAATTGAAATCCCAAGCTGAACAAGCTGTTTAGCTGCCATATGACATATATTAAAGGTTGATCCATAAGATACAAGTGTAAGATCTTTACCCTCTACTACAATTTCTGGAATACCTAAAGGTTCTTTGAATTCCCCTATGTTTTCTGGGTATTTTTCTTTGGTTCGATAACCATTTAATGGTTCTACAACCAGAGCAGGTTCGTCCGCCTCAAGCAATGTATTGTAGAATCCAGCAGCTTTTGTCATATTTCTTGGGACACAAATATGCATACCTCTTAGTGCATTAATAATCATGCCCATAGGTGAACCGCTATGCCATATTCCTTCAAGACGGTGGCCTCTTGTACTAACAATTAAAGGTGCTTTTTGTCCACCCTTGGTTCTATATTGTAGCGTTGATAGGTCATCAGAAAGTATCTGAACTGCATAGAGTAAATAGTCGAGATATTGAATCTCCGCAATAGGTCTTAGTCCTCTCATAGCCATTCCAATTCCCTGTCCAATAATGGTACATTCTCTAATGCCTGTATCGAAAACACGGTGCATTCCAAATTGATCTTGTAAACCTTCTAAGGATTGATTTACTCCTCCAATTTTACCTGCATCTTCGCCGAAGATCAATAGCTCAGGTATTTTATTCAGCTGGGCCTTAAAGTTTTCTCTGAGAATAATTCTACCATCCTCCATGCGTTCATTCGAGCCATATTTTGGAGCAATAGGCGTGATTTTATGTATTGATGAATTAGATTCGGAATACAAATGTGAGCTATACTTATCATACGAGGTTTCAATAGCTTTTTGAATCCATGCCGCTAGTAAATCTTTTTGGGACGATTTCTCTTTGAACATCAAACGTAAAACTTTTCTTGCTGTGTTGAGAAGATCCTTACGAATAGGTTCGTATGTTTTCTTGAGAATTTCAAGTTCTTTTAGAATAAAAGCCTTTTGGCTACTACTTTCTCCCGCAGCCTCTATAATTGAAGTAATTTCTGTTAACTCTTGTTGGATTTCGGAGGTGAATCTTTTCCAAGAATTGTTCTTAGCCTGCCTCACCTCAGCTTTAGCATCTTTTTGAAGATTATCTAATGTCTGTGCATCACAGATTTTGTTTCCTCCAACGTCAAACGATAAAATCCATTCTTTGAACTTGGCAATACAATCAAATTCTTTTTCCCATTCAAGTCGCTCTTTGCTCTTGTAGCGCTCATGTGATCCCGAGGTAGAATGACCTTGTGGTTGGTTAACTTCTTTTACATGAATGAGGACCGGTACATGTTCTTCACGCGCTAGACGAACTGCTTTCTCATAGGTTTGGCAAAGGTGGGCATAGTCCCATCCTCTTGTAACAAATATCTCGTATCCTTTTTTATCTTCAGTACGCTGCATACCGGCTAAAGCCTCCGAAATTGAGGCTTTTGTTGTTTGAAATTCTCTTGGAACAGAAATTCCGTAGCCATCATCCCACACCGACATGACCAAAGGTATTTGCATTACGCCAGCTGCATTAATAGATTCCCAAAATGGTCCCTCACTCGTAGATGCATCGCCAATCGTTCCAAATGCGACTTCATTCCCTTTATTTGTAAATTTTTGCGCTTTTTTTGTAATGTTTAATGCTCCATTTTCTCTATAAACTTTAGAAGCCTGGGCTAAACCAACAAGTCTAGGCATTTGTCCTGCTGTGGGAGATATATCAGCGCTACTATTTTTTTGCAACATCAGATTTTTCCATTCTCCATGTTCATCAAGGTTTCTTGTGGCATAATGGCCACCCATTTGTCTTCCTGCAGATTGTGGTTCAATCTCAATATCCGTGTGCGCATAAAGGCCCGCGAAATATTGTTCAATAGTTAATTCATCTATAGCCAACATAATCGTTTGGTCCCTGTAATAACCAGAACGAAAATCACCGTTTTTAAATTCTTTTGCAAGGGCAATCTGAGCAAGTTCCTTTCCATCTCCGAAAATCCCGAACTTAGCCTTGCCGGTTAAGACCTCTTTCCTGCCCAAAAGTGATGCTTCCCGTGATAAACACGCCAGTTTATAATCTGCTAATACTTGGTTTTTAAAAGATTCAAAATCTACTGACTTGTCCTGTTTTTTATCTTTTTCTGATGTACCTTTCATTAGTTGCAAATATAGGGAAAAATTAGTGCAACAAATCTCCTAAGGCACATTGCTATTTTACCTTATCTTTGAATATGTAAATACCGTTATGTCTCTCTGTTAATTGTATTTTTTATGCTTATAGAAATTTGTGTTTCTAGTATAACTGCTTTAGAATTATCCTCAAAGTATGGCGTGGATAGGGTAGAGTTGTGCCAAGAATTGGGTTGTGGAGGTTTGACTCCATCGATAGCATTGGTAGAACGGTCAGTCTCATTAGGTTTGAATACCCACGTGCTCATTCGTCCACGCTCGGGGGATTTTGTGTACGATTTAGACGAGAAAATTCAAATGATGGAAGATATTATTCATTATCAGCAGTTAGGTATTCAGGGTATAGTTGTTGGTGCTTTGAATGAACAAAGAAGTCTTGATATTACTTTTTTGAGACGTATACGTATGCTTACACCAAATATTGAGCTTACATTTCATAAGGCATTTGATGATATTGAAAATTGGCAGAAAGCAATTGAGCAATTAATTTCTATGAAATTCGATCGAATTCTAACTTCTGGTTCGGCGGATAATGTTTTTGAAGGTAAGACGCGGTTGAAAGAGATGATTGAATTTGTTTCAGGTCGCATTCAGATTTTACCCGGTGGGGGTATCAACCAGGAGAACATTCGAAAAATTATTGAGTTTCTCAAGCCAAATGCCTTACACTTTTCAGGCGCTAATAAGCAGCGAAGAGATAAATCAAAATATTATAGTTCAGAATTACTGTTAGTTGATGAGCACAAACTGAAAAAGCTTATCGATTCTTCAAGGATATAGTCGAATATGATTACTTGATCGGAGCAATCGTATCAGCCATATATTCTCCAGCTTTTAGTTTACCCACGATTTTTGAAAAACAATCGATTGTAAACTTTACATCCTTAAGTGTGTGTGATGCAGTTGGGATCAATCTCAAAATAATCATTCCTTTGGGAACAACTGGATAAACTACCATAGAGCAGAATATATTGAAGTTCTCTCTTAGGTCAAATATAAGGTTTGTTGCCTCCGGAATAGAGCCACTAAGATAAACCGGTGTTACACACGAATTGGATGGGCCTATTTCAAATCCATTTTCTACTAATCCGGTTTTAAGTGCGTTAGTAATCTTCCAAAGTTTATCTTTATGGGCTGTACTTCTCTTCATGATTTCAAGTCTCTTCAACGCACCTTTCACAAGTGTCATTGGAAGCGATTTTGCAAATATTTGAGAACGCATGTTATATCGTAAGTATTCAATAACCTGTGCATCACTAGAAATAAATCCACCGATTAATGCAAATGATTTTGCGAATGTTCCAAAATAGATATCAATACCGTCTTGGCACCCTTGCTCTTGTCCTGTTCCACCACCTTTTGCACCAAGAGTACCTATGCCGTGGGCATCATCCACGAAAAGTCTGAAATTATATTTTTCTTTCAAAGAAACAATCTCTTTTACTCTGCCTTGGTCTCCTCTCATACCAAATACACCCTCGGTAATCACAAGAATAGCACCTCCTGTCTCTTCGGCTAGTTTTTCAGCACGGATCAATTGCTTTTCACAGTCTTCAACGTCATTATGTTTGAAAACATATCTTTTTCCCATGTGGAGTCTCACACCATCTAATATGCATGCATGTGATTCTGCATCATATACGATAACATCCTTCCTATCAACTAAAGCATCAATACACGAAAGAACCGCCTGATACCCGAAATTGCATAATATGGTATCCTCTTTTTCGACAAAATCTGATAGCTCATTTTCTAGTTGTTCATGAAAATCAGTATTTCCACTCATCATTCTAGCTCCCATTGGATGTGAGAATCCATATTCTTGAGCTACTTCAGCATCGAATTTTCTAACTTCAGGATCATTTGCCAAACCTAAATAATTGTTGAGCGACCAGTTCAGCATTTTTCGTCCCCTAAAAACCATGTGCGGGCTTATCTCACCCTCTAGCTTTGGGAATGTAAAATAACCATGAGATTGTTTAGCATGAATACCAAGTGGGCCTCTATTGGCTTCGATTTTTTCAAAAATATCTGCAGACATATATATATATACTTAAACTTTAAGGCACAAAGGTAGCTAAATAAGATATAGAGGCGTCATTTACTTAAAAAATAAATGGCGTTACATCCATATTTCCTTTTCTGATTTTGTACAAGCTATTTTCTATGCTCAAAATTCATAATTAAAACTCATAACAATCAAAGCTTCCAACAATTTTGTACTCGTTTATCCAAAAAAAACAGCTAAAAAGTCATATTGTTTTCAAAAACAAAATACGCACAATTTATAAAGTGTAATCTTCGATATTATATTAAATGAAACAATATTCACCATAAGTCGTATGTTAATGTATTATGGCAGAAAGATATAGTAAAAGGAGTACAATGGCATTATGGATTGCAGTGATTGCACTTCTTATCTCTTTGATTAATCTTTACTTGGCAACTGAGTTACCTGGAGCCGGAAATTAATAATAAATTGCTCTTCGGACTTTTGTAATGTATTTGGCAAGCCGAATAACTTGCTTTGTATACCCATATTCATTGTCATACCAGGTATACAATACAATACTTTTACCATCTCTTGAACTTAAGGTTGCTTCGGAGTCAAAAACAGCGCAACAAGTATTTCCAATAATGTCATTTGATACAAGTTCGCCATCGAGAGAGTAATAAATTTGGTTTACAAGATTACCATTAAGAGCCTCATTATGGACTACCTTATTTACCTCTTCTACAGTTGTTTTCTTATTTAGTTCCAAGCTAATGATTGCCAGAGAACCATTTGGTGTTGGCACACGAACAGCATTAGCCGTTAATTTATCCTTTAATTCAGGAATTACCTTGGTGACGGCATTACCGGCACCAGTTGAGGTTATAACCATATTAATCGCTGCAGACCGTCCTCTTCTCGACTTCTTGTGCATGTTGTCTAGTAAGTTTTGGTCGTTGGTGTACGCATGAACTGTTTCAATGTGGCCTTTCTCTATACCAAATTCATCACTCATTAGCTTTAAAATCGGTGATATTGCGTTTGTGGTACAAGACGCTGCAGAGTAAATATTTTCATTTTCAATGTCAAGTTCTCCTTGGTTAATACCATAAACAATATTTGGTATTTCTTTTCCTGGTGCAGTAAGCAGAACCTTTTCTGTCCCTTTTGCACTTAAATGACGCGATAAAGCTTCTCTATTTGTGAATATACCAGTATTATCGATTACGAGAGCATTGTTTATACCGTAACTTGTGTAATCAATATCTTCAGGTGCATTTGCACTGATCATGTGAACAATCTGGCCATTGATAATCAAGGTTTTATTTTCTAAATCTTCAATCACTGAACCTTTAAAAGCGCCATGAACCGAGTCGTTTCGTAGTAATGAAGCCCTTTTAATGATATCGGCGTCTTTAGAACTTCTTGTAACAATAGCTCTAAGTCTGAGCTGTTGACCTTTTCCTGCCTGCTTTATCAATTCTCTTGCTGCAAGTCTTCCAATTCTACCAAACCCATATAAAACGACGTCACGCGGTTCAACAGGTTGACCCTGGCTATCCTCAAGAATCGAAAGCTTTTTCATCAAAAAATCTTTTTGATCAGAATGGGAGTTCTTCTCTTCATTCCACTCCTTTGCAAGTTTTCCTATGTCGAGTTTTGATGGAATTATATTAAGCTCTAGCAGATTTGAAGCAAGTTCAGATGTGGTGAACACATCTATAGTGTTACTGCCTACCTTACGCGAGTAATCATGTAGATTAATTATTTCTGAAATTGTGATATCAATTAAATGATGACGAAAGAGTACGAGCTCTATTCCTTTTTCGTAAAGTAATTTTCCCACTTTACTCTGAAGCTTAACGGCTGCGCGTTCTTTTTCAATATGCAGTTGTAAGCCCTTTTCATAACCCAATTCTAGTTCCATTTGATGTATTTTTGATTTGTTGTTTTGTTTGCTAATAAAAAAAGCTGCTTTTTCGAGAGCAGCTTGTTTGTATTAACCTAGGTAAGATTTCAGTAGTTTGTTGCGTGACGTATGACGCAGACGTCTTATGGCTTTTTCTTTTATTTGACGCACTCTTTCTCTTGTAAGATTGAATTTAGATCCAATTTCTTCCAAGGTTAAGCCGTGGTTCATTCCTATTCCGAAAAATAGTCTTATTATTTCTCTTTCTTTATCAGTTAATGTGCTTAATGAACGTTCAATTTCTTTTTGTAGAGATTCAGACATTAAGGTCTGGTCGGTTTTAGGGGCATCACTGTTGGCCATAACATCCATTAAAGTTCCTCCGTCTTCATTTGTAGTTAGAGGGGCATCCATTGAGACGTGTCGACCAGACACATTCAAGCTTTCTTTGATTTTATCTTCAGGTACCTCAAGTGCCTCTGCGAGTTCTTCAGCGGAAGGAGGTCTCTCGTATTCTTGTTCGAGTTTAGAAAATGCCTTGTTGATTTTATTTAATGAACCAACCTGATTTAAAGGAAGTCTTACAATTCTTGCTTGTTCCGCTAGTGCTTGTAGAATAGATTGACGAATCCACCAAACAGCATAGGAAATAAATTTAAATCCTCTTGTTTCATCAAATTTCTGAGCTGCTTTTATCAAACCTAGGTTGCCTTCATTAATTAAGTCAGGAAGTGTAAGTCCTTGATTTTGGTACTGTTTTGCCACTGAAACAACAAAACGAAGATTGGCTCGCGTTAATTTTTCCAAGGCTAACTGGTCTCCAACTTTTATCTTTTTAGCCAGTTCTACCTCCTGTTCAGCTGTAATTAAATCCTCTCGTCCAATGTCTTGTAAATACTTATCTAATGATTGACTTTCACGGTTCGTTATCGATTTAGTTATTTTAAGCTGTCTCATGCGCCGAAGGGGTAATAATGGTGATTAATTTTATTCAAATACAGATGGCAAAGTAAAGCCAAAAAAAGCAGAATGAAAAATATTCCAGGTCTTTTTTTTTCAATCAAAAGAAGTCGCCACATCCTTCAAAAACCGTGCCTTAAAATCTTCTTTTAAAGCCCAAAGCCTACATAATCTCTTTTACCGCTTTCAGACATGATTTCCAGAAGTATACCATTATTGGATTCATTTAACTTTGAAGTAAGTTGATCAACACTACGAACAGCCTCATTATTGATTTTAGTAATGATTACACCCTCCTTCAATCCAAGAGATTTTAACTTACCTGCCGTGATGGATTCAATCTTTACTCCATAATCAATATTGAGTGCCTCTTTTTCGGATTCACTCAATTCTACAAAGGATGCTCCGAGGGCAACATTTTTCTTAAACTCCTCTTTAGAAACAAGTTTGGTTTGTCCTTCTTTGTTTCTCAAAACAATTTCTTTAATCTGCTGATTACCCTTGGCAGTTCTGAGCGTGACAGCTACTTTATCCCCCGGACGCATTTTTCCGATTTCCTCCTGTAGTGCAGCAGCAGAATTCACGTCTTTTGTGCCAATCTTCAAAATAACATCACCCTCTTTGAGTCCTGCTTTCTCTGCACTACCACCTTCGATGGCTTTGGCGATATAAACCCCTTTCAGATTTGGTAGGTCTTGTTCAGTTTTTAGTTCTTGTGTAATGTTTTTAATTTGAACACCAAGGTAACCTCGCTGTACAATTCCATAGTCAATCAAGTCTTTCATTACTTTCTGAACCAAATTGACAGGTACAGCGAAAGAATATCCCGTATAACTTCCTGTTTGGGAGGCAATAGCCGTATTAATTCCTACAAGCTGCCCACTAGTATTTACCAATGCCCCTCCACTGTTACCTGGATTCACCGCCGCATCAGTCTGAATAAAGGATTCTATCGGTACAACGCTTTTGTTTGGACTGTTCAATAAATTAATGTTTCTGGCTTTGGCTGATACTATTCCTGCGGTAACCGTCGAGGTTAAATTAAAAGGATTTCCAACAGCGAGGACCCACTCTCCAATTGCCAAATCATCGCTATTTCCGAGAGCAATAGATGGAAGACCATCTTTATCAATTTTGAGCACCGCGATATCCGTTGATGGATCTGCCCCAACTACTGTTGCAGGATATTTGGAATTATCATTGAGGGTTACTTCAATTTCACTTGCGCTTTCTATGACATGGTTATTTGTGACAATATAACCTTCTGAAGACACAATTACACCCGAACCAGCTCCTTCTCCAAATTGCTTAAACTCCTTGCCCCCAGCACCGGGTCCGTAAAAAAATTCTTGAAAAATATCTCTGTGAAAGGTCGTTTGGACGACCTTTGTGGTGACGTGTACAACCGAATTAATTGAGTTTTTAGAGGCTTCCTTAAAGTCTGTAGTATTGAAGCCTGAAAATTTTGTTGGTAAGCCAGGTGTCTTTAGATTCCCATCTATTAATTGTTCTGCCTTTTTTTGCACCTTTGGTTCAAGAATCGGATTAGCGAACTCGAAAAAAAGTACAATTGCCATCAGTCCTCCGGAGAAGCCGATTGCTAATGTTTTGAAAGAGCTATGTAATTTCATTAAAATATTTTTTATACAAGTTTAACACCTAAAGCGTTTATTTTGGTACACTCAGTTTGTTAAAGATTGTTAAGCACGATTGACCGAGTTGTAAACGTCATATTGATTACATTTGTTCTCGTAATGCTTCTCAAATTTTTTAAATATCAAGGTACCGGAAATGATTTTATTCTTGTAAACAACATGGATGGCATTTACAATGACCTTAGTGAAGACGCAATAAGTTTCTTGTGCGATCGAAAATTTGGTATTGGGGCTGATGGCCTAATTTTGTTAAACACTTCGCAGGATTATGATTTTTTAATGGATTTTTCAAATCCAGATGGGTCAAAAAGTTTTTGCGGAAATGGTGCGCGATGCGCGGTACAATTTTCAGCTGATATTGGAGTGCTTTCTTCTTACAGCGTGATTTTTGAGGCAATTGATGGTGTGCACTCTGCACAGCTATGTAAAAATGAGGTAAAGCTTGAAATGTCTAGTGCTGATTTACCTAAAAAGGTTCGTCTAGCCGAGATAGATTCTTTTCCTTTTAGAGAAGGCTTTTTCATGGATACAGGTTCGCCTCACTTGATATTAGCTGTGGATAATTTGACAAAATTAGAGACCAATAACTTGATCAATATTGGACGGAAAATTCGTTACTCTAAAAAATATGAGGCCGATGGTGTGAATGTTAATCTGGTTTTTACTCATGCTTCAGATGAATTATCTATTGCGACCTATGAGCGGGGTGTAGAAAATGAGACGCTTTCCTGTGGAACAGGAGCAACGGCATGTGCCT
>MDTC01246017.1_pt1 | contig 11589 bp, 11 predicted proteins | sample 811181 | NCBI WGS metagenome assembly MDTC01 (sample SAMN05326644, study PRJNA326480) | marine metagenome | isolation source: seawater | place: Pacific Ocean: North | collected 2011 | reverse complement strand
CTTTTAAACTTGTACTTGAAATGCTGATTAAAATTTATTTTTACATATAGAGTTTTCCATAATTATGTATTTATATTAATATCTTTACGTGTAAATAATTTTTTTTGAAAGGAATTAAATGAAATCCATTTATAAAGCTTGCTCATTGTTACTACTAGCTATTAGTCTTCCAATTTATTCTGTTTATGCTGATCATCACATGAGCAAATTTGGAACAAGAGCAGAGGCTAAAGATTTACTAACTAGAGCCGTCAACCTGATGAAACATGACAGTAATTACGCTCTTTTGATGATGAGTGTCGGTAGAGGTGGTTTTTATAATAAAGATCTTTACCCATTTTGTGCTAATGAAAAAGGAATTTTAACTGGGCATCCTTTTAATGTCGGTTTAAATCTAAAAGAATTTAAGGACGTTGATGGATTAAATGTTGGTGAGCTATTTTTTAAAAAAGCAAAAGCCGGGAAATTTACAGAGGTTGAGTACAAGTTTGAAAGGCTTGAAGAGGGAGTTTTAACAAAACAAATCTACACCAAAATTGCTTTTGTTACCAAGGTTGCAAACCATGTTTGTGCTGTTGGCTATTATGCCAAGTAACATCATGAACTTCCAAAAACAATGGGTACTAAATTATAAACAAGAATAAAAACTAAAAATATACTAAAAATATTCAACCAAATTCCAGTTTTTACCATTTCGCTTATTGGAATCTTATTTGAGGCATAAACAATTGAGTTTGGAGGAGTCGCCACTGGAAGCATAAATGCGCAACTTGCTGCTATTGTGAGTGGAATAGTTAGGATTAGCGGATCAATACCAATATTCACACCGATTGAATATACGATCGGTATAAACGTCATTGTGGTTGCCAAATTGCTGGTTAGCTCAGTCAGGAAAACTACCATAAGAACAACACTAAACAAAATCATGAATACACTTGTGTCTGTGGGAATAAGGCTAGCTAACCATGAGGCCAAACCACTACTACTTACCATATAAGCTAGAGCCATCCCACCACCAAACAAAAATAATAAACCCCAAGGAAATTGTTTTTCCATATCTTTCCATTCGAGTAAGCATGCTGACCTATTTCTGGATCTTAAAACAAAAAGTGATAAGCCTCCAAGCATTGCGATTACTGCATCATCTAAAAACGAAAAAATTGGAATTTGAACAAGTACTTTTCTAGAAACCCAAAGAAATGCTGTTACCAAAAAAACTATTCCAATGACTTTTTCCTCATATGAAATTTTTCCTAATTCGTTGAGCATATTTTTTAAATTTTTTTTTGTATCTTTTGGCGCCTCAAAATTAATGGGGTATAAAACAAAAGTTAATAAAAACCACATAAATGGAATTAACACTAGTGTAATTGGAAGGCCAATCATCATCCAATCAAAAAAACCTATGTCTATTCCTTTTTCGGAAATGAATTGTATTAAGTATCCATTAGGGGCAGTTCCTATCGGGGTTGCAATTCCCCCTACCGATGATGAGTAAGCTATTCCCAGTAAAATTACAATTTGAAAATTAGATTTTTCTTTCTGTGATATTTTTTTTAATGACTCAGTAACAGCCATTACAACTGACAGTCCAATAGGTAAAAGCATAATAGTGGTGGAAGTATTCATTACCCACATGCTTAACAGTGCACTTGTAATCATAAAACCTGCTGTGATTCCGCGTGCTTTAATTCCAGTGTATTGAAGGATACTTAGTGCAATACGTTTATGAAAATTCCACTTTTGCATTGCGATTGCAATCATAAAACCACCGGCAAACAGAAACTGAACTTTGTTCATAAACTCTTTACTAATAACACCAATTGCTTCAACAGAAAAAATTGGGAAAAGAATTAGAGGTAATAACGAAGTAATTGGGAGTGGTAATGCCTCAGTGCCCCACCAGATTCCCATTAATAAAAAGATTGCTAAAGTTACTTGTCCATTAAAAGTTAATCCAGCAGGTTGGGGCATTAACAAAATGGAAAAAAAAACAAATATGCCAAAATAAAAACCAATTTGTTTAAAATTTATCTTTTTCACTATGAAAGTTTTACTTGACTTCTTCGCCAGCAAAAACCTTTCTATCAAGATCTCCCTCAGTAGCAGCAACTAAAGTTGATACTGTGCCATCTCCGGTAACATTCACTGCTGTTCTTAGCATATCTAAAAGCCTATCAACTCCAATAATCAACCCGATACCTTCGACTGGTAGCCCAACCTGTGCTAAAACCATAGTCAACATAATAAGTCCAACCCCGGGGACAGCAGCAGTGCCAATTGAAGCAAGAGTTGCTGTAAGAATAACCATTAAATACTGATCGGGTGTAAGACTTATTCCATAAAATTGAGAAATAAAAACTGTGGCAACACCTTGCATGATTGCTGTGCCATCCATGTTTATAGTCGCTCCCAGAGGTACAGCAAAAGAGGAAACTCTTTTATCCACACCCAATTTACTCTCAACAGTTCTCATAGTAACTGGCATGGTGGCTCCACTTGATGATGTAGAAAATGCCACCATAATAGGCTCTCTCATTTTTTTTAAAAAGATTAGAGGATTAACCCTACTTATTACCATAAGTAATAATGGATAAACTATTAATCCATGAATGATTAAAACACCAACTACCGTGAAAAAATAAGCAGCTAGTTTTGTAATTTCTGTTAATCCTATACCTAATCCTAACTTAACCATCAAACAAAAAACTCCATAAGGTGCTAATGAAACAATCATCATAATTAATTTCATAAGAATCACATTGGCGTTTTCAAAAATCTCTGAAATCTTTTTTCCAGCTTCACCACTTTTACTAATTGCGATTCCAAAGAATAAGGCAAACACAATTACCTGAAGCATTTTTCCTTCAGCCATAGCAGCTACAGGATTACTGGGGAAAATATTTATCAACGTTTCAATTACACTAGGCGCCTCTGTGGGTGTATAAGTTTGTACTGATACATTTCCTTTGTCAGAAGAACCAACACCAGGATTAACGATGAGTGAGACCAATAAGGCGGTCGATACCGCTACAGCAGTAGTTAATAAATAAAATCCAATTGTTTTTCCTCCAAGCCTGCCAACACTTCCAGAAGCACCAAGACTAGCCGCACCGTTTGTTAACGAAATAAAAACCAAAGGAACGACAACCATCTTTAGTGAGATTACAAAAATTTGGCCACCAGCTTCTATCAAGCCATCAAAAAAATAGGTAAATAAAAAACTATTTTCAGACAACTCAAAAAATTGAGTAACAAGCCCAGTAACTATTCCAACTGTCATGGCTATTAATATTTTTAATGTTAATCCCATTAATTTCTTTCTTGATTCAAAGTGACATTGTAAAAATTATCTAAAAAAATAATTAAATTAAAAAATCATGAAAATAATTAGTGTTATATTCATGAACTAGTGTATTAATTTAAAGAAATATCCTAAAACACCTGTTCCCCAAGCAGCAAAGAAAAATGCCAATATTAATAAAATAAACCATACAAATTTGAATAAAAAATTACGTTTGGTGTTAAGGAATTTGGTCATGATCCTATCGATTTGTTAATAATAGTTTAATCAACTTTTCTCTCAAGTTGTCCGCACGAGTAATCAATAATAGTTGTTTTACTTGTATTATAAAGCGTCTGTTGTGCTTGCAGTGTAAACCTGTCAAGTGTGATTTGATCGTCAACATTGTCTTTTCGTACATCAATGCAATGGTAGACAAACTCAGATTTCTTGCACTGGTATTCTGCCAAACCTACACCTACTGAGCCAACACTAACATTCAGTCTTTCGTCATTAAAATGAAAATATCTTTTTTCTTTTAAAGGTTTAGCTAAAGGCTCGCCATCAAGTGACGTTTTTAAGCACTCAAAAACTTGTTGCCGAGCAGAAAAATAATCAGAGCACCCATAGCAACTGATGATTAACCACATTGCCAGTATGCTAACCTTTAAATTCATAATTTACTCGTGCTATGTGACTGAAAAAGAGAATGGCGTTTTATAATCACTTTGCACATCCAAATGTCTTTACCCAACTTGTATCAGAATCTGTTGGCATTTTCTCTAAATTATTTGGATAATAATTAAATTGTTCAGAGTATTTTCCATCAATCATTTGAAATATTTTATAACCATCAGAACGTAATTTTTTTGTATCAGTATACAATTCAGAACAGTACCAATTTCTTTGATCATCGATTTTGCAATTATTTAAAAGTGTTGACTTTATACCCTTATTAAAACTATTTAGTTGCATTAGTAAATTTGTTGCAGTTTTATCTTTAAGAATAAATCTAATAAAACCTTTTTTTTCACATGAATTACTGCACGATAGTGCATCAAGGTCATTTGGACAATCAAAGTAATCTAAAACTTCAGATGAAAGAGTATTTGTCGTAAATAAAACGCCGAATGTAAATAATAAAAATTTCTTCATAAAAACTTTCAAACTTTTTAATTTAAGCAAATAATAGTTTTAAACTTTAAATATGAAATATTTTAGTAAATTAATTATACAAACAGTTATGTTCAGTTCAGCTTTGCTATTTAACAGTATAGCAATAAGTAATGAATATGATTTTCTGTGTACCGGGAAACAAGTAATAACAACTCCTAAAAACACAATTAACAATGAGACCACTATACAAATTATAATAAGAAACAATAGGCTTTTTATACCTGGAATGATGCTTTTATGCTCAAAAAAAAACAATACTTACAACTGCATTAAAAAAAGATTGGATTCTAGATGGCAAGCTAAGTTAGATATAAGCAAAGAATTGTTCTGGTATATATCTCATAATGTATCTCAAAATAAGACACAAGAATTTTTCTCAAGCTGCCAAGCAAACCAAAATAAATAAATTATATTTTCATTTAGAAAAATAATGCTTGCTTAAAAGCAAATAAAAGTATACAAAGGTATAATATCAGATATCATTCTCTCTTAGATGTCTATACTTAAATTCAATATAAACTCCGTTTTACCCGTGTTTTTATTTGAATGTCAATTAACAATTTATTTTATTTTCCCTTCTTCCAAATTCACCGACAAAGGAAACTAATTGGACAACTTTGAGGCATTAAGTTTGCCTGAGTCTCTCAGACATACTCTAGAACACATGCATTTTAAAAAACCTACACCCATTCAAGCACAGGCTATTCCTCCTGCTCTGAATGGAAAAGATATTTTAGGTTCTGCACAAACTGGGACAGGTAAGACTGCAGCTTTTGGCATACCACTTATAGTAAAACTCAAGAACGAACCCAATTCAACAGCTCTTGTCATGACACCTACAAGAGAGCTAGCAAGCCAAGTTATTAATCAACTTCAAACAATGGCCGGTAAAAAATCAGACATAAAATCAACACTACTAATTGGTGGTGAATCTATTCAAAGACAATTACAACAATTAAAGAATAAACCCCGTTTAATTGTTGGTACTCCTGGAAGAATTAATGATCACTTGAAAAGAAGGTCACTAAAATTAAATAATTCAAAGTTTCTTGTTCTTGATGAGACTGACAGGATGCTTGATATGGGTTTTGCTGATCAGATTGAGACAATCTTAAATTTTATGCCTAAACAAAGGCAAACTTTGTTATTCTCAGCAACCATTCCACCGGGGATTGCAAAAATAACCAAAAAATATTTAAATGAACCAATTCGTATTTCCGTCGATATCGAAAATAGTGCAGCCACTAAAGTAAAACAAGACATAGTTCACACATCAGAAGGTGAAAAATACGAAAAGTTTTTGTCACAAATATCCGACCGAGAAGGTTCGATTATTGTTTTTATGAGAACCAAACATAGTACGGAGAAGATGGCTGCTAGACTTACAAAAGAGGGACATAAAGCCAATGCGATTAATGGAGATTTACGACAAAACAAAAGAGACAGAGTGATTAATAACTTTAGGAATAAAAAATATAGAATTTTAGTTGCAACTGATGTTGCCTCCAGAGGTCTTGACATACCCCATATTGAACATGTAATCAATTATGATCTTCCAGAGTGCCCAGAAGATTACGTACATAGAATTGGTAGGACTGGAAGGGCTGGTGCTGAAGGTTCAGCACTGTGTTTTGTAACCCCATCTGACAAACACAAGTGGAATGCAATTAACCGTTTACTAAACCCAAACTCTAAATCGAACTCCAGAAGCAAAAGAAATATTAACCCAAAAAATGAGTCTAGAAAAAGTAAAAAGAATTATCGTACGAATTCCGCTAAGAATTCTAATCGAACCAACTTTGCAAAAAAACCAGGATCTAAACTAAAAAAGAAGAAACCTAGACTGTTTAAAAAACAAAAGCAAGAAGGTTCTAATTTAAGTCGTGCCAGCTAATTTACGGCACAAGTAAATCTTTTATCATCTGTGCCATCAAGCATACGGTATGATAATGATGAATAATATTTGCCTCTGTTCATGACGTGCATTGAGCTTGAATAAATCTCATCTAAATTGCATGACCAATTCATGATATCTGTCACCTCACAGTTTTTAAGAGTTTCTGAAGTAGTATTATTTTGGTCTTTAACTACCATTAAAATATTTTTTGTTTTATCTTCTAATTTAAATTTAATACTTCCATGTGGAGCGCAAGCTTGTGAACATTTGAAAGCATAATTTTCATTTGGACATTGAAAATATTGTAATTCCAAAGCATAAATTTTAGTAAATAAAATAACAAAAAAAATTCCAAATAATAGTTGCTTGATCATTTTATATTTAAGTTTAGTAATGAACACTTCCCTATAGAAATAAATGGGCCTGACAAATTACTCGTCCAAACTGATTTATCATTAACTGCATATCCGAAATTAAATGAATAAGTAACAAGATTTGACTTGGCATTAAAATTCACATCTCCTAACCATCCATTACATTCAATTAGTTGTGTAATTTTTGATTTTTTGCATTTCGAATTAATTTTTTTCTTATTTATTTTTTTTAAACCAAATGGATAGAAAATTCCAAAATTTCTTTTATCAAGTTCTAAAATGAATTTCTGATCTTCAACATTAAAATTGTAAGGGTCCCATGTCTTAGTACTCTGATCAAATTCAAAACCTGTCGACTTATCCATGACACAAAGGTAAATTTTATCGGAGCTTGAAAGTTTTTTTGTAGTATATTTTTTTTCTTGTCCAAATACATTATTACAAAACAAAAAAAATGAAAGAAATAAAAAAAATTTGTTCATTTTTTAAAACTAATTAAAGTTGATTAAATTACCAATCAGTGCTTTTATCTGAGCTTGCAGAAACCCGGTGTATAGCAATATCACCGCCCACATGCTCCTCCTCTTCATCAAGTCTAAATCCCAGAGTGAACTTTACAGTTCCATAAACAATTAATGCCCCAATTAATGAAATTAAAATCACAACCAAGGTGCCAATTATTTGTGACAATAAATTAACTCCTCCTAAACCTCCAAATATTTCTAATCCAAAAATACCGCATGCTATTGCTCCATAGGCACCACAAACTCCATGTAAAGGCCAGACTCCTAAAACATCATCTATTTTCAACTTATTTTGAGTGTATGTGAACATTTTTACAAACAAAAATCCAGCACCTAAACCCACCACCAAGGATCCTACAGGATGCATTATGTCACTTCCTGCACAGACAGCTACAAGTCCTGCTAGTGGTCCATTATATACAAATCCTGGGTCATTCTTTGAGGTAAATAATGAGGCTAATGTGCCTCCAGCCAAAGCCATTAAACTATTAATTGCCACAAGACCAGAAATATCGTTAACCTTTTGGGCGCTCATAACATTAAAACCAAACCACCCTATCAAAAGAATCCAACTTCCTAGTGCTAAAAATGGAATACTACTTGGGGGATGAGATGCAATGCCACTTTCACGGTATCGTCCTTTTCTAGGACCTAGTAGAATTACTGCTATCAATGCGATCCATCCACCTGTTGCGTGGACGACTGCAGAACCTGCAAAATCATGAAAAGCACTACCTGTATAGCTGGTAACAAAATCCTGAAAACCGAAACTATTATTCCAGACTAAACCCTCAATCAATGGATAAACTATAGCCACAACTAAGGCTGTTGCAACCAACTGGGGAATAAATTTAGCCCTTTCCGCAATTCCTCCGGAGATTATTGCTGGTATAGCTGCAGCAAAGGTGAAAAGGAAAAAAAACTTTGTCAACTCATACCCACTGTTCACTGTTAATTCTGATGCTGGCATTAAAAAAGTTATGCCATAAGCAACAAAATACCCAACGAAAAAATATGCCACAGCGCTTATAGAAAGATCGCCTATTATTTTCACCAATGCATTAACTTGATTTTTATGCCTGACTGTCCCGACTTCCAAAAATGCAAATCCAGCGTGCATTGCCAAAACCATAATTGCACCTAGCAAAATAAACAAAACATCTATACCCTGAGGTTGATCCATTAGTAATCTCCGACTATTTTTTCATTGTTGTTAAACATAAGAACTTTTTATATGTTACCTACTTTTTTATATAACTTTTTTTAAATTAAATTTAATTCAGCCAAACACCATCATCAATTAGTGGAGTTGTAAGAAAAATATTTTCGGGGCTTTCTGAAAATCCTAACAAAACATCAACTTTTGTAAGTGTATTGTTTTCTAATCTTGTCGCGTACCATGTAAACTCATTAACTGAAGCTTCTCTTTTTAAAACATTTTTATAAAAAGTGGAAACAAAATCTTTTGTTGACAAGTTAGTTCCATTTTTAGTAATAAACTCAGGAGAATTTAAAAAATTTAGAGCAACAGCTTGTATGGAGTGACCAAAATCATCAATCCTACTAATATGGTAGCTCAAACCCTCTGGATCTGGTTCACGTGAGAAAGTAGCATTATAAAGCCGGTAAATCATTCCTGCTGTTTCAGATTGGCCCATATCTAAAGCGAATGTAGTATCCAGAAAATTGATTCTTTCAAACCCACTTAAAGTATCAGTCCCAAAACTATCTGAGTAAATTGAGCATATTTTGCTGTTGATATCGACATAATTAAAACTTACGTTACTTGAAATTTCACTGTATTCGAAAATTTTATTAAGACCGTCGCTTTTTATATATTGACTAACTGAGGAGTTGGTTAAATTTGTAGCAACTAGGTCAGATAAAGTGGAAATAGAAACCAGTTTTTCTTTGAAAAGATCTTCAAATGATTCTGACTGATCCATAAATTTAAAATTTTCTACATTTTCAAAGCTAATTGAGATGTCATTTCCTTTATCAATTTTTCCGGAATGTGTTGAGATGTCTAAATCATAAAAACGATATGTTGACTTCTCAGATGAAAGGAGAAAAGTATCTACTCCTGAATAACCATTAATGTAATCGCCATCTGTAAATGCCGCCATAATATCAACTCCATCAGAGCCTAATATTTCGTTTGGACCCTCAACAACAAATCTGTTAAATACATCGTTTATAGAATAATTTGTAGCAAGTTCGTCTACACTAATAAAACCACTTGCTGCTAAAAAAGATGAGTTTTCTTCAAACGATGCAGAAACATATCTTAATGTTCCTGAAATCGGATAGTAGCTGATGTCATCATAAATTAAATTACTACCAATCCATTCTTCAAGTCTGCCAACTGAACTAAAATTAGAATATCCATATGATTTTCCTTGAAAATAATCCTGACTGTTACTTTGTGTAAAAGTCTCGATAACACCATTTCCATTAAAATAAATTGATGAGGCACCTACTATATTTTTGGATGTATCATTAACAACTACGGTGTGTGTTGTATCGTCAATATTTAGAACTAGAGTTTCTGGTCCCTCTGTCATGTTGTCAGATGCAATTGTGAGTGACAACGATGCACTGCCAATTAGATCAATTTCTAAAACTCCATTCATTAATCCTAAAAAAATATCTGACTCTTCAATTCCCGTAAATTTAAAATTAACTGGATTATAAAAATATTCTTCATTAAAATTTACATTAAATGTAATTTCTTGCCCTTCATTAACGTGAGACTTACTTGATGCTAATGATATATAAGGCCTTTGAAAAGATGTTTCATTGCTTTCAAGTTCAGACTGTAACCAGTTCTCTTGACCTGACAGTGATAAAATAGCAGACTCCGTAGAGACAATTCCAACAGCAAAGGGACCTTGACCGTAGTCGTAATAAACTGGACCACCAGAATTTCCTGAACTAAGTTCTAAATTTCTGTACAAAAAATAGTCATCTATTGAATCTTTAACGATATTTCCAGTATCGAAAACAGGACTAAAATTAAATTTTACAGGATAGCCAACAACCGAAACCTCACCTATTGAAAAATTTGTATCTATACCAAATGAACCGTATTTAGACTCCAAATTCTCTTCAAACTTTAAATGTGCAATATCAATTTCAGTGCCAGCTAAGGAACTAGTCTTCCCATCACCAGGAAGTATATATCCGTCTCCATTTGAATCAAAGTTATCATAGTATTTGACATTAACTGGAGAATAAAAATCGTTTGAAATTTCATTTTTATCATAAGATGGATACACAATTATTTCACTAGCCAAACCGCCTTTTGTGGAATCAAAAATCACATGTGCAGCAGTTAAAACATCTTTTTTCCCAACTATAAAACCTGTTCCCGTTGCAACATATTCACCCCACTTTGATAAAATAAAAGTCACAGCTGAAAACGGGAAAATATCATCATTAATTTCATTACTCATTAAATTTATTTAAAACCTTATAAAAACTTATTTATTAATTGGAAGTATAATTAGGAAAAAAAAGTTGTTCACTGTTTGGAACAAATGATGATATTAAGTATTGACCTTCTTTTGAAATCAACCAATCAATGAACATTTGAGCACTATCTTTCTTTACATGCTTATGTAACAGTGGATTTACTAAAATAACACCATATTGGTTGAACAGTATGGAGTCGCCTTCCAAAATTATCAGGAAATTTTCTTTGTTTTTAAATGTTTCCCATGTTGCTCTATCAGACAAAGTATACCCTTGAAGTGCAACTGTTATATTAAGAGTAGAACCCATTCCCGACCCTACCTCTCTATACCACTTACCTTTTTTATTAAAAATATTTTTTCCAACCTTTTTCCAAATTTGCTTTTCTTTAAAGTGAGTTCCGCTGTTGTCACCTCTAGATACAAAAGTAGATCTGGAATCAAATATTTTTCTAAATGCTTCTGTTACTGTATCGGAATTATTTATATCTGCCGGATTTTGATTTGGTCCTACTAGAACAAAATCATTATACATTACGGGATATCTTTTAACTCCATAACCGTTGGATATAAAGTCTTTTTCGAATGATTCAGCGTGAACAAAAACAACATCGACATCACCGCGGCGACCAAGTTCAAGAGCCTGTCCTGTCCCTCTTGTTAGAACACGTACAGAGACACCTGACTTTTCTGTAAAAAAAGGTAATAAATAATCTAATAAACCTGAGTTTTCAGTTGAAGTGGTTGATGCCAATGTGATGTGTTCTTCACTGGAAAATGTAAGTTGCGAAAAAAAAATAATTAAAAGTATAGGAAAAATTTTTTTTTTCATTATTTTGATAAACTCTTGAGTAAATATGGT
>MDTC01148132.1_pt1 | contig 11589 bp, 10 predicted proteins | sample 811181 | NCBI WGS metagenome assembly MDTC01 (sample SAMN05326644, study PRJNA326480) | marine metagenome | isolation source: seawater | place: Pacific Ocean: North | collected 2011 | reverse complement strand
TTCTCAAAAGTAGGACATTCTTCGCATCCGAGCCGCCATAGTGATTAGCAACATCAAAAAATCCAAGCTGGCGCATATTTTGTCCCCAAGGACCAATCCCAAAAACCAAACGAAAGAAAGAAAGCCAGTCGCGAATTTGTTAGTCAAGCTGGTCCATAATTTCAGAGTATTCAGCGGGTTTCCTTGGCACCCTGCGCAATATGCCCGACGCGATTTTGATCCTCCCCATGCGGCCGCGGTGTTGAATAACAATTCACCTTGCCGAGGGATTTGTAACAATAAATTTCTTCCGGTGCGCTGATTTCATCTTCCTCACAGTAGGTGCGCCCGGTATTTTTCCGCAGCGTCGAACAATTTTTCCCGGTGGTGAAAGAGATGTAGTGATCGGTCAGAGATTTACCGGTGCCGACCACGGTCGCTCCCTCTATGCCAAGCAGGGCTGGGGTCATCCCTGACGCCGATGTCGCCACAGAACACGCGGTTGCCAGCTGACAAATTAACATTATAAGTAAAATTCGCACCAATCTTTTTTTCACCATACGCTAGCCTTCATCGTTAAGCATAGGCTTGAGCTGCCGATTATGTTGTCATTTTATAACCCATTCAAGTTTAATGAACGATTAATAGAGAACCCAAATTTTTGCACAATTACAACGACATAAAGTGTTAAAAGCATGGCGATCCGGCGCTCGGCCTTCGGATACTAATTAAGAGGCGTTATCAACTATTGCTGTGAAAGGAAATAAACTGTTACGCTTTGTTAGAAAAAGGACGAAAGGTATCGGGTTTAGCATCGATTAATTTGGGCCAAACGAAACAATAGATTGAGGTTCCCATGCGAGCTCATATTATTGGTTGTGCTTATGTCGACGCCAAAGAACTGTTACAGGATACGCACGACTAAGCAGAAATCTAAAACGCCTGCAAAACGGCTTACCCCAACCCGGATTGGCGCATGATAATCGTATCGGAAACAACTCGTTTGGTGTCACACGTCGTCAATGTTATGTCCTGGCTTTTGTTAAAAAAGACCGTAGAAAATGGCGAGCTATCAGTGGAATTAGCTGCTGAAAAATGCTGGCGGCATTTAAGTAATAAAGTTTCTTTCCAAACAGGAACTGCAAATTGAGTTCGATCTGCCGGTAAAACTATCCGATTTAATGTCCCGGTCGGACATACTGCACGAGCGGATTGACCGCATTAATTACCAATTATCGTCGGCGACTTGACGGTACCGCGCCTTCCTATCACTGACAACGGAATTTTGTCATTAGAACCTGTTGATTTCCAGGTGAAATTCGGTTTTATGTAGGTTTGCCTTCCCTTGGGTAGCACGTTATCCTAGCGCCGCTTTCCGGGCGGTAATAACGGCGCCTTGGGATATTTACGGCGGATATTTACGGCAAATTTTACCAGCAATCGATTTATTAAGGGTATACGGATGGCGGATAGAAATCCGGAACAGGATAATTTATTTAAAGAAATAGACGAAGAGTTGCGTCAGGAACATTATGCCAAACTTTGGAAAAAGTACGGCAATGTAGTAATCGGCGCTGTCGTCGTTTTGGTGTTATCTGTCGCCTCTTACCAAGGTTGGAAATCCTATAACCTTAATCAGCGGACGGAAAGCAGTCAGCTGTTCAACTCTGCCATTAAGAAAATTGCTGCAAACAAGCCTGATGAGGCGGCTGGTCTTCTCGCCAAACTGTCTGTTGGAGGCAGTGCTGGGTACGCAGTGCTATCTCGATTCAACCAAGCAGCTGTTTTGGTTAAAAAGAATGACACCGAAGGAGCTTCCTCCGCCTATCAAAAAATGTCTCAAGATTCTTCTGTACCACTCGCTTTTCGTAATTTGGCGTTACTCATGTCGGTCATGCACGGGCTGGACCATGGCGACCCGGCCCAGCTCTCCGCCAGTTTGGCCGGCCTGATGGCTGCCGGTAATCCTTGGCGCCATAGCGCCAAGGAGCTAACGGCGCTAGCCGCCCAGAAAGCGGGTGATAAAAGCAAAGCCGGAAAACTATACAAAGAGCTAGCGGATGATGCGACGGCACCATCCGGAATTAGAACGCGGGCGGCAGAGATGTCGGCGATACTCGGCGGCTAGAGGGAATAATAAAATGAGTAACAAATTAAAAATCCCTATCTTTGTCCTTAGCGTTTTAACGCTGGGAGCCTGCGATACTTTTCTTGGCGTTCGGGGAAAAACGCCGTTGCCCGGAAAACGCATTTCCATATTGGCACATGAAAGCACCTTGACGCCCGACGCCGCCGAGTCTGAAAAGAAAATACTCCTGCCGGCACCGACACCCAACGCCGAATGGCCTCAGGCCGGCGGTTTCGCCAATCATGCCATGCATCATATTCGCGTGTCGGGCTCGATGAAAGAAAGCTGGAGCACCTCCATCGGCAGCGGCACCGATGATGAAGACCGTTTAATGGCCCAACCGGTACTGGCGGATGGTAAAATCTTCACCATGGATTCGGAAACGGTTGTTTCAGCGTTTAACGCCAAAACGGGCGATGAATTGTGGTCCGTTGATCTCACGCCTGATGAAGAGGATGACGACCACATTAACGGTGGGCTGGCCTATGAAGGCGGCAGAGTTTACGCTTCTACTGGGTTTGGGCAGGTCATCGCCATCAATGCTAAAGACGGCAAAGTGAAGTGGCGGCGTGCCGTTGGTTCTCCCATGCGATCGGCTCCGACGGCGCGTGGCAATCGGATTTTCGTCATTACGTTGACCAATAAGCTGCTCGCCCTGAACGGTGATACCGGACATGTTTTGTGGACCCATTCGGGTATCGAAGAAACCACTAATCTCTTGGGCGGTGGCAGCCCTGCTGTGGATGGCGGTGTCGTCGTAGCCCCCTATTCGTCCGGAGAAATTGTTGCCTTGAAGATTGAAAACGGCCAGGAACTTTGGTCGGAATCGCTGGCCGGCGTCAATAGAGCCAGCGCATCAGCAACACTGTCCACCATTCGCGGTCGCCCAATCATTGACCGGGGTGTCGTTTACGCCATCAGCAACAGCTCGCAGTTTACGGCCATCAATCTTCGTTCGGGACGCCGTATTTGGGAACGTCAGATCGGCGGCATCGAAAGCCCTTGGATCGCCGGGGATTATCTCTTTGCTATTACCAATAATTCAGAGCTCCTTGCAGTTGGTAGATTGAACGGCCGCATCCACTGGGTGACATCCCTACCCCACTGGGAAGATCCGGAAGAGAGACAGAACCGCATCAACTGGACCGGGCCGGTGCTGACCAGTGACCGACTGATTGTTGCCGGATCGACCGGCGAAGCCTTGTCGATTTCACCGTACTCGGGGAGAATATTGGGCAAAGTGGAAATGCCGGATGCTGTCGCCATCAGCCCCATCGTCGCTTTGGATACGATATTTTTCCTGTCCGAGGATGCGGAACTCGTTGCTTATCGTTAACCTTTAAACTGCGGCTTTCAAAATGAGCCTCACCATTGCCATAGTGGGCCGGCCGAATGTCGGTAAATCTACGCTGTTCAACAGGTTAGCGGAAAAAAGACTCGCCATTGTTGATGACACGCCAGGCGTCACGCGCGACCGCAGGATCGGGAAAGGCCGAATCGCCGATCTGACTTTCAATATTTTCGATACGGCAGGATTTGAAGATGCTTCCAATGACACTTTGGAAGGTAGGATGCGTGAACAAACCGACAAAGCCGTTAAAGACTCCGACGTTGCTCTATTCATGATCGACGCGCGAGTCGGTGTCACACCTTTGGACAATCATTTCGCCAAATGGCTTCGGAGCAGAAATGTTCCAGTTCTCCTGGTTGCAAATAAATGTGAAGGGCGCAGCGGTGAAGCCGGTCTTTACGACTCCTACAGCCTCGGGCTGGGAGAACCTCTGGCCATTTCGGCCGAGCATGGAGAGGGGATGGGGGAACTCTATGACGCACTGCAGCCCATTGCTGATGAACTAAACGAAGCTCAACAGGTAGCGCCCGAAGAGGCTAACGTTGAAGACCTCGACGAAGAAGGCGAAATTGAAGAACAGTCCGGTCCCATTCAAATGGCCATTGTCGGTCGCCCAAATGTCGGGAAGTCCACTCTGATCAACAAGCTGATCGGCGATGACCGCTTACTCAGCGGCCCTGAAGCCGGCATCACCCGCGACGCCATCGCCGTCGAGTGGAGCTATAACGGTCGCCAACTGAAATTAATCGATACTGCGGGTCTACGGCGAAAGGGGAAAGTTACGGAAAAAGTTGAAAGTCTATCCGCTCAAGATTCTCTCCGGGCCATTCAATATGCCCAAATTGTGGTGTTGGTGCTGGACAGCAATGATATGCTGGAAAAGCAAGATTTAACCATTGCCCGCCAGGTTATCAAAGAAGGCCGCGTGTTAATTATCGCCGCCAATAAATGGGATATTGCGAAAGATCGCCAGGCGGCTTTGCAAAAGCTTGATGACAGGCTGCAAACCTCATTGCCACAGGTAAGAGGTGTTCCGACCTTGACCGTGTCGGCGCTCACTGGTGAAGGGCTCGATAAACTTCTGCCGACCGCTTTCGACATATTTGAAACGTGGAACAAGCGCGTCCCGACCGGCCAGTTGAATCAATGGCTTGAACATATGACGGAAAGGCACCCGCCTCCTATTTCGGGCGGTAGAAGATTGCGCATCCGCTATATCACCCAGGCGAAAACCAGGCCCCCGACATTTATTGTTTTTTCCAGTAAAGGGGGCGCTCTGCCCGAAGATTATCGCCGTTATCTCGTTAACGGCCTCCGGGAGGATTTTAACCTCCTGGGTATTCCCATTCGAATGCTGGTTCGCAAAGGCCGGAATCCCTACGTTGACAAATAACGTCAACGGGACTGTACTTTGCCTATTTCTTGTCTGACAATTAATTTTATCGCACATTAACCGGCAAATGGTAGGATGTTATTATTGGGATGAAGCATGTTGCAATTCAACCCGGATGCAAACACCGAACGCGATTCGGATACTAGAAAGGATGATGAACTTTACTGTTCAAACTGCAGCAAACTGATTACTCGGGGCCGCTGGCGGATTGAACGAAACGACGATCATGAGCATGCGGTTTTTAATCCGGCCGGGCAGATATTTGAAATAGCCTGCTTTAAAGAGGCCCCCGGCGTTGGCGTTATTGGCCAGCCGAGTAATGAGTTTACTTGGTTTAAGGGTTACCATTGGCAGATTGGATTTTGCTTGAACTGTAACTCTCATTTAGGTTGGCAATATAGTGGTGCCGACATATTTTTTGGCCTGATAAAGTCTAAACTGACATCAAGAAAATCCTAATATAGATTGCCCGAATTGCCAGTCGGAGAATGCGGACGAAAACAAGTTTTGCGGTCAACGTGGCGGCAAGTTGCCCAAACCCTGCCCCAACTGAAAGTCGGAGAATCCTCCCGGTAATAAATTCTGCAGCCAGTGCGGAGCCAGCCTTAACGATTCCGACGGCACAACCGATAAGTCACCGGAACCTGAACCACAGGAAAGCGAAGCGGAACGCCGCCAGTTGACGGTAATATTTTGCGATTTGGTTATCCAAGCGCTCATGAAGACAACCCTGAAAGAGCCATCCGCTCCGGAATCGCTCCAGGATTTTTTGATGACCAGGCTATACCTGTTGACGCCGTTTAAAAAATTACCCAATTGGTGTCCGTTATTGGCAGGTCATTCAGCGAGAATTTATTGCTTTCAGTATCGCATTTCGATCCTCCGGATTTAAAGCGCGCTTTGAAGGAAATGGTTGCTGCCTATGAATCACTTTTCAAATCAACCCGCCAGCGCTCTTATCGGGATATCGGGATGTCGTTGGAGAAAAAATTCCCGGCGGAAGTCGAAGCGGAAGCCAAAGAGCAATGTGAAAAAGCACTTCTAATAGCCAAGAAAATTGGTGCACACCGATTTGAACCCGTTAATCAGGATGTTCTGTCCAAGATACTCGCTGTGGAAAGCAATCATAATGACGTCATGACCATGATCAACGAGGCCATTACGACGGATCGTGAAATAGGCTTTAAATTCTCGGGTCCCATGACACTTGGGGCTCTGTCAATGTTGGCCGATGATCCGGAGACCAGGGAAAAGTCAGTCGCTGAAGGTGAGATGATACTTAAACAGGAATGCGTCAGCCATAATTACCTTTGTTTCTACCGAGATGCCATAGACGCTTGTCTTAACGCCGGTGATTGGGGAGGGGTGGAAAGATTTGCTACGGCAGCTGAAATCTACACTGATGAACAACAACTTCCCTGAATGGATCTGCGTATACGACGAGGACGTGCGCTCGCAAAATGGGGACAGAACGGACAGGATTCCAAAGTGGCCACCGAACTAGAAGATATCCGACAAACGGCGATCAGCGTCAATTTTAACACCATCGTGCCCATGATCGACGCTGTGCTGGCAAACTAGTTGCGTTTACCGGCTAGTCCCAAGCCTTCCAAAGCCATCTCTATTTCATCCAGAATAGCCGGATCATCAATGGTAGCTGGCATGCGGTATTCCTTGTTATCGGCGATGCTCTGCATGGTACCGCGAAGAATTTTACCGGACCGGGTTTTGGGTAGCCTTTCAACTATAGTCGCTTGTTTAAATGCTGCGACCGGACCAATCTGATCCCGCACCATTTGAACCACTTCACCAACAATATCAGCATCATCCCGTTCGACCCCAGCCTTTAATACCAGAAATCCAACAGGCAACTGCCCTTTGAGCTGATCATCGACGCCAATAACGGCGCATTCGGCAACATTTTGATGATTAGCCAGAACTTCCTCCATACCACCTGTCGACAACCGGTGACCGGCGACATTAATAATATCGTCGGTGCGCGCCATGACAAACACATAGCCATCCTCATCGATGAATCCCGCATCAGCGGTTTTGTAGTAGCCTGGATATTCCTCCAGGTAACTTTCCACAAATCTGTCATCAGCGTTCCAGAGGGTTGGCAATGAACCAGGTGGCAGCGGCAATTTGCAGGACAGGGCGCCAATTTCACCGGCTTTAACCTGCTGATTGGCATCGTCCAGCACCTGCAGATCCCAGCCGGGAGCCGGTTTAGTTGGTGAGCCTGCCTTCACGGGGAATGGTCCCAATCCCATACAGTTGGCGGCAATGGACCAACCGGTTTCCGTCTGCCACCAGTGATCGATCACCGGCACACCGATTTTTTCCTCCGCCCAATGCAGCGTATCTGGATCAGTTCGCTCTCCCGCCAGGAATAAAATATCGAATTTGCTCATATCATATTTTTTAAGAAGCAAGCCGTCGGGATCTTCTTTCTTTATCGCCCTGAATGCCGTTGGGGCGGTGAACATGACTTTGACTTCATGTTCCGAAATAACGCGCCAAAAAGCGCCGGCATCCGGCGTACCAACCGGTTTGCCTTCGTAGAATATGGTCGTGCAACCGCTGAACAGCGGCGCATAAACAATGTAGGAATGGCCGACCACCCAACCGACGTCGGAAGCCGCCCAATAGACGTCGCCGGGCTCAACATTGTATATTGCCTTCATAGACCAATTTAGAGCAACGGCATGCCCACCATTATCCCTTACTACGCCTTTGGGGACACCCGTGGTGCCTGAAGTATAGAGAATATAGAGCGGGTCGGTGGCGGCTACGGTTACGCAATCATGGGGTTCAGCGGTTGCCATAGCTTTGGCCCAGTCGATGTCACGACCATCCTGGAGCTCGGTCATCTCCTGTTCCCTTTGTAGAACAACGACTGATTCAGGCTTGGCCTCGGCAATATCGATGGCATCATTAAGAAGGGGCATATAGGGAATAACACGCCCGACTTCGATACCACAGGATGCTGTTACAATAATTTTCGGTTTGGCATCATCAATGCGTACTGCCAATTCATTGGAAGCGAAACCGCCGAACACCACGGAATGAATAACGCCTAGACGTGCACACGCCAGCATGGCCACAACCGCTTCGGGCACCATCGGCATGTATATGATAACCCTGTCGCCTTTGGCGGCGCCATTAGCAGCGAGAACGCCGGCAAAGGTCGCAACTTCATCCCGTAATTCCCGATAGGTATACTTTTTCACCGTGCCGCTGGTAACCGGGCTGTCATAAATCAAGGCTAGTTGATCGGCGCGTCCGTTTTCAACATGCCGGTCCAGCGCGTTGTAACAAGTGTTCAATTCGCCGCCCGCGAACCAGCGGTAAAATGGCGGGTTGGAGCGGTCTAGAACCGTGTCCCACTTTTTTTCCCAATGAATATCCTCGGCAACTTCCCCCCAGAATCCTTCCGGGTCTTCCATAGACTTGGAATAGATATCGGTATAATTCTTTTCGTTGTCTGCGCTCATTACTGACCCTTTGCAAAATTTACCAGTATTATTATTTTTGTAGTTTATCAGGTATTATTTTTAACCCGGCTATTAATTTTGTGCCAGTCCGGATGTTGGAATAGGAAATTATTTGATTCTTATCAGTAGATAATGCGTTCGCCAGGCAAATCCAACGTAACTACAGTACCTACTCCCGGTTTTCTATCGATCGACAAAGATCCGCCGTGAGCCTAGACCAGCCCAAGGGGCAGCCGCAATCCAAGTACTGTTCCTCCATAAGCGCGGGCCAAGCCGTTGTCGACCTGGGCAAACTTGACCAGCGCAAGTTTAATGCCCTCTTCATCCATGCCTATCCCGTTACCTACATCATCCGTCGCGGATCAATAATGATATCAGACAACGTGACATCAAATAAATCCTCGTACGGCAGTCCGGGTTTCAGAAGGTGCTCCAGATCCGATCGAATGCCGCGGCACATCCGGTTGCATGATACAAAAATGAGACCCCTATCCCAGACGACGTAGGCATTCGGACTATTTTCGAGCACTTCAATTAGACGGCTTGAGGCCTCTAATGTTTTATCTTTATCAAATTTTTGTTAATGCCGTTACCAGCATTTTCGTGCCGAATGGTCCGGTTGGTATAGGTTTTCACTAAGCAATTCGGTCAGATCGCGCAAACTTGCCAAATTGTGAACGGTTTTAAACCGATCAACATGTGGAAGCATGGCGCGGATACCAACGGATTTGGGCTCGAACCCTTCATAGCGCAATAGTGGATTCAGCCAGATCAGCTGACGGCATGATTTATGAAGCCGCTCCATTTCCTCTGCCAAACCGTGGCCTTCTTCTCGGTCTAGACCATCGGAAATCATGAGGACGACCGCACCTTGGCTTAATACGCGGCGTGACCAATTGCGGTTAAAATCGTGCAGGCAATGGCCGATGCGCGTACCGCCCGACCAATCCTCTACGGCTTCACCGACTTTGTTCAACGAGGCGTCGACGTCTTTATGCCTTAAATGGCGGGTTATATTGGTTAACCTGGTTCCAAACAGAAAAGTGTGAACCCGATCCCGGTCGTTGGTGATAGCATGCATAAAGTGAAGGAACATGCGGGAGTATCGCTCCATTGAGCCCGAGATATCGCAAATAACGACCAACGGCGGATGACGGAACTGGCGCTTTCGTTTTGTCAAAGGGATAATATCGCCGCCCGACCTTAAGGCTGCTCTGAGTGTTCGGCGCATATCAACGCGATTGCCTGAAGACGACGAACGAAAGCGCCGGGTCGGCACATCCATAATGGGCAGCCGCAAGCGGTAAATGGCGGTGGTGGCCTGCTTAATTTCTTCCGCTGACATTTTTTCGAAATCCTTATGGCTAAGAACTTCATTGGCGCTCCATGTCAGTGTGGCGTCGAACTCAATTTCTTCCTCGTCATTTTTCTCGCCATCATCGCTTTCGCCTGGTGCCAACGCCTCCGCGACTCGGCGGGAAAGTTCTTCCTTATCCGTAGCAGATTCCCCGCTTGAAATATCTGGCAGCACCATCTGCATCATGCGCTCTAGAATATCGGGGTTTCGCCAGAATATGTGAAAAGCCTGATCGAACACGTCCCGCTGGGGACGGTGTTTGACGAATACTGAATGCAAGGTCCAATAGAAATCCTGGCGATTTGACAACCCGACGGTAGCAACGGCCCTTAGGGCATCTAATACCTGTCCAGGCCCGATTGGTAATCCAGCACGGCGCAGCACCCGGCCAAAATGCAATATATTTTCACTCAGTCGGCCACCAATGGGATCAATCACTTTAGCGTTCGACATTAAAATCAGCGCCCAGCAGTTGCCAGTTCCATTTTTACTTCATTGAGAATTCGATTGGCCTCGCTACCTTCGATTTTGGCGATGTCATCCTGGTATTTCAGCAATGTGCCCAGCGTGTCGTTGATGGTGGTGGGGTCAAGTGATAAGCAGTCCAACTGCGTCAGCGCGTGCGCCCAATCGATCGTTTCTGAAACACCCGGCACCTTGAATAAATCTTCGTTGCGCAGTTGATGTACGAACAGGGCGACTTCAGCGGAAAGAACTGCTGCCGCTTCCGGCGCTTTGACGGCAAGAATTTCCTGTTCCCTCTCTGCATTGGGATAGTCCACCCAGTGATAAAAGCATCTTCGCTTTAGAGCGTCATGAATTTCCCGTGTCCGATTGGAGGTTATGATGACCAGTGGTGGCTGTTCGGCCGATATCGTACCGAGTTCTGGTATTGTCACCTGATAGTCTGACAAAATTTCCAAAAGGTAAGCTTCGAACGGCTCATCCGTGCGGTCGAGTTCATCAATCAGCAAAACGGGCGCGCCGGCGCTATCGGGCTCCAGCGCCTGTAATAAGGGGCGCTTGATGAGAAATTCGTCATTAAATATATCGGATTCCAGTTTTCTTCGATCCCGTTCACCGGTAGCTTCCGCCAGCCGAATCTCCACCATTTGCCGGGAATAATTCCATTCGTACACGGCTGTCGTGACATCGAGGCCTTCGTAACATTGCAAACGCAGAAGACGCCGTCCCAGAGTTTCGGACAAAACTTTAGCTATTTCCGTTTTGCCGACACCGGCTTCACCCTCGAGAAACAAAGGCCGATTTAGGCTAAGGGAAAGATAGAGCGCTGTCGCCAAGCTTCTGTTGGCAAGGTAATCGCCCTGGCGCAACAATACCAATGTGGCATCTACGGATTCGGGCAGTTCAGCCATCAAAAGAACTTTCAATAATTATTATAATATTCACTGGAGCATAGAAAACGCCGCCCGGTCTGTCCATAATCGCGGTCAAACGAAGCGGCGCTTTACTATATTGGTTGGGCCTGATTAGCTGCAGGCGTCAACTGCGCGTTTAGCCATAACCCCAATCAAATGAGCTCGATAATCGGCGGCGGCGTGAATGTCCGTCGCCAGCCCATCGGGCGAAACCGAAACACCGTCCAGTGCATTGGCGGAGAAGTTGCCATTCAATGCGGACTCCAGCGCCTCGGCCCGGAAAACACCGTTTTGACCTGCGCCGGTTACGGCAACACGTACCCCATCGCTCCCCGACGCCACGAACACACCGACCAGGGCATACCGCGTCGCCGGGTTGGGGAACTTCACATAGGCCGCTTTATCTGGTGTCGGGAAACTGACCGAGGTCACTATTTCGCCTTCACCCAGCGCCGTCTCGAACAGACCGGTGAAGAAATCATCGGCACTGATGCTGCGCTGATCC
>MDTC01048346.1_pt1 | contig 11589 bp, 10 predicted proteins | sample 811181 | NCBI WGS metagenome assembly MDTC01 (sample SAMN05326644, study PRJNA326480) | marine metagenome | isolation source: seawater | place: Pacific Ocean: North | collected 2011 | reverse complement strand
TGTAAAGAAAATTTTTAGTATCTTGCACTATTCAATTTTAGCTTTGAAAATAAAAAATTCGTTTCCTTATTAAGTATTAAAGTTACAAAAATAATACTGATATACCCTGCTACTAAATGTTTCGGATACTCTGTGATTCCATCAAAAAATAAATGAGGAGCTAAAAATAATATTGGGATTATTGTTAACAACAACTTTTCTAAATCCATTTTTTTAAAAACTAACAATATTGAAGCAAGAAAGAGAATAATTAATAAATACTGTAAAAATAAAAACCTTAAGCTTACATAGCTTCTGATGACATCATTTGAAAAATCCCCAATAATTATCTGTAGATTTTTGACTAATGATGGCATTAGACTAGTCATGTCAATTCTGATATTTGACTCTGCATCAATAGATCTGACCCATAGTTGAAAACTTTTTCCGTAATATAGATTGTGAAGTAGTGGCAAAAGTAAAATAAAAAGAAATATATATAAATCTTTAATTTTTACCAAGTTTTTTTTACGGAATAAAATTAAAAATATAAAGATTGCAGGAAGGTAATTTAATCGAATAAAAATTATCAACCCTGATAAGAAAAAAATAGTTTTACTACGGTTTTGATCTTGAACGTAAATTATAAATAAAAGGCTTATAAATGGCCATGCAAAAGTTTCACTTAATGACTCAGAGACCAACAAAACAGAGGGACTACTAACTAGATACGCAAGTCCCATAAAGATAACAAAATTTATTTCTAAGCTATAGAACTTGTTTCTCATAACCAATATGCAAAAATATAAAATAGACAAAATAAGTATTTTTTGTAATACATCATTTTCACCAAATATATTTTTCAAAATATATAGTACATATCTTGATCCTGGTTGAGATGTGAATAAATTTTCACCCCCTTGAAAATTACCAGTAACAAAAATATCACGAGCATGCGATTCATATCTTAAACCATCTGTACCACCACGTTGGTATATTGTATTTGAAAGAGGAAAAAATTTAAAGATTGACAGACTTGCAATAACAAATGCAAAAAGAAAATCATTTACTTTATTGAAGTAAGATCTAGTGGTCAATAAGTAAATAAAAATCATTACAAAAATTACAATTGTACTTGTAGAAATTTTTGTTTGATGAATGAATATAGATAATAAGAGTAATAAAAAGGTAATAATATTAAAAGTTTTTCTTACATCTATAAATATGCAAAAGTATAAAAAAAGTAAAAAGATCGTTAACTCAATTAAGACTAGTATTTCATAATTACTGATCAAACGAAGTACACTATTTGATTCATCAGAAATTATTAGTGTTGAGTAGGTATATCCAGGTAAAGTAGTAGGGGTAGCGAAACTTTTAAACTTATAGTCAATAAATATATCTTTAGTGTTGTCAACCAGAACAAGTTCTTCCGATATAAAGTTATAAGAATTATCGTTAAATATTTCAATATCATCTTGGTATATTATTAATTCACCTGAATATTCAACATTGATTACTGAATGATTAAGTTTCGAATTTTCTATGTAGTAATATGCTTCAACAGGAAACCAAAGTTGTGACTGTTCATACTCTCTAAAATAGTTATATTTTTTATCATTTACAAAACCTAAGTCCCATGTTGTATTTTGAATACTTTGATTAGTGTCTAATAGTTGAAAATTATTAATTTCAATAATTTTTTCACTATAAATATCTAAATTACTACTTGGTTCGTTAAAAGAAGCTTTACAATTTGACTCACTTACTTTAAATTGTGAACTTTGAGCATTTTCTATATTGTTATCATTGAAACATACATAACTATTTGAACTAAAAACCAGAAATACTACTAATTTAAAAAGACAAAATATTAGTGGTATATGAAATGTATTTTTCGTAAATTTTTTGATATTTAGAACAACAATTACTATTAATAAAAGATTTACATAATTCAAAGGAAAAGAATTAAAAATATACTCTGTTGGTGAGGGGATCAGAATAAATAATACAATAAAAATAAAGTTAATATATTTCATCAACTATAAAATGCGGCCTGCCTTTTGTTTCATTATAAATCAATCCAATATACTCACTTAAAATTGCAACTGCAGTAAAAAGAAAGCCTATAAGCAATAACAATATTCCAACCACTGTACCAAAACCATCAAACGGCACCCCAAACCTTAACCATCTAAAAACCTGTATACTTAAGATAACTATTGATGATACAGATAAAAATAATGCAAAAAAAGTGCTTATTCTTAATGGTGTTAGCGAGAATGCAAAAATACCTCTTAATGCAAAACCTAAAACAGGGAGAGTTGCTGCATGCGAATTTCCACTAAACCTTGTATTTCTTTCAAATTCTAGCCCAGTAGATTTAAAACCAACCCATGAAAAGAATCCTCTATAAAATCTATTAAATTCATCGAGTGATTTTACTGCTTTAATGACTTTCTTGTCTACAAGTCTGTAATCACTTACACCTTTTGGTATTTGACCATTTGTTAATTTGTTAATTAGAAAATAGAAAAATTTAGAATTTAATCTTCTTATCGGTGACTTTCCAGGTCTAGATTTAACAATTCCGTAAACATGATCATACCCTTCTTCCCAAAGTTTTATGAAGTCTGGAATAATAGCAGGATCATCTTGAAGATTTGCAGTCATGATAATAGCTGCATCGGTGTCGACATGTTCAATTCCTGCAGCAATGCCTCCATCCATTTTAAAATTTCTAGATAATTTGACTATTTGAATGTGATTATTTAACTTTTGTAAAGATCTTAAATTATTAAATGTGTTGTCAGTACTACCATTTTCTACAAAAATAATTTTATAATCATAATCTTTAAGCTCGTTAAAAGCTTTATCTATACGAGCTGTAAGCTCTTTAACATTTCCTTCCTCATTATACGCTGGAATAACTACAGATATACTTTTCATAATTTTAAAAACTCTCTATACCAAGCAATAGTTTTTTCTAATCCTTCATCCAACTTAACTTTTGCAGCAACATTTAGATCTTCCTGAATTAAAGTAGAATCAAGGTATTGACTAGGTATTTCCTTATCAGAAGAGATATTATAAGTGGGCTCAATATATTCTCCTTTAATCAATTCACAAATTTTTCTATAAACATAATCTACAGAAAAATTATCTGAAGAAGAAAAGTTATAAGATGAGTGGCGAACTTTCTTTTCAAAAAGTTTTTTACCTACTTCTATGTAAGCCATCACTACGTCATCGACATAAACCCAGTCTCTGACATAACTTCCATCAGATCTCAATACAGGAACCTCATCTTGAAGAAGCCATTTAATGACTCCAGGAATAAGTCTTTCCCAATTTAAATCTCCACCCCCATATATATTTCCACATCTTAAAGTAACTAAATTCTGGTTATAAGTTATTTTGTATGTATTAGCTAATAAATCAGTGACAGACTTAGATACTTCATATGGGAATTCTCCCTTCAGTTCAAAATTTTCTTTATAGGGTAAAGTATCAGAAATACCGTAAGCCTTATCAGAAGAGGCTATAACGATTGGTAAATTACTGTGTCTACAGATCTCCAACATATTCCACGTACCTTCGATATTTGATTTAAAAGTTCTAATTGGATTCTCAATTGCATCACCAACTTGTGTTTGAGCAGCGAAATGATAAATAATATCAAAATTATTAGAGTTTAAAAAACCATTTAGTTCTTTAAAATTTGCAATATCAACATAATTTACCTCAACTTGAGGAAAAGAATTTACATAAGTTGAAGAGTATGAATCTTCAATAGCTAATGCTGTAAATTCACAATTATTATTTAACAAATGACTTGAGAAGTGACTTCCAAGAAGTCCTGTAGCGCCAGTAACTAGAATATTTTTTTCATAAATAGACAATGCTCTATTCCCAAATTTTCCATGGTGCAACACCTTTATCCCAAATGTTGTTTAGTGAAAGATTTTCCCTATATGTGTCCATTGGTTGGAAATATCCTTCATGTGAGAACGAATATAAATTCCCAGATTTTGCAAGCTTTTTAAGAGGTGCTTCTTCAAAAACGTCATTCTCGTTTATGTAATCAAAAACTTTATAATCTAGAACCATATATCCCATATTTATGCTTCCATCAGCTTGTGGTTTTTCTTTAAAATCATTAACTTGGTTATCATCACCTATTTCAACTAATCCAAACCTTGAAGATGGTTTAGTTGTACTTATTGTCGCAATTCCACTGTGAGATTTATGAAAATTTATAAGTTGATTGATATTTATATCGCTTAAACCGTCTCCGTAAGTCATTATAAAAGACTCTCCTTCAGGAATATATTTCTTAATTCTTCGTATTCTTTCTCCTGTAAAGGAATCTACTCCAGTATTTGAAAGCAATACGTCCCAATTTGATAGGTTTTGAGACTCATAAATTTTAATCGAATTTTGTTGAGATGTATTTATAGAAAAATCATTGTGTTGAGTTTGAAAATTAATAAAGTAATCTTTTATGACATCTCCCTTGTAACCTAGGCATACAATAAAATCATTTAATTCATAAGATGAGAAAATTTTCATGATATGCCAAATAATTGGAAAACCACCAACTTCTACCATTGGTTTGGGTTTAAATTCAGTTTCCTCTCTCAGCCTAGTGCCAAGACCTCCAGCCAATAAAACTACCTTCATATGTATATAATGATACTATCTATGACAGATTTAAATTCCTTAACAAAAAATATAGTTATTTTGGGAGCTTCAGGATGGATTGGAAAAAATTTTGTTTGTTCTCTAAATGAATTTAAAAATGTTAATTTATTTCTATATTCTTCTAAGGAGTCTAAAACCATAGAACTTAAAGATGACCTAATATATAAAACTCAACCAATACAAAACATAAATAATTTAAATATAGAACGAGTAGATTCTCTCATTGATTTGGCATTTCCAACTCAAGATAAAATTGATGAGTTGGGCAATTCTAATTATTCAGCACAAGTTAATGAACTTCTAACATTAAAAAAAGAATTTTTAAATCAATTTCAACCTTTAAATATTTTTAATATTTCATCTGGAGCAGTTTATTGGGAAGACAGTAGAAGCAATTTATATTCTAAAAAAAAGACCGAAGAGGAAAATTTATATATTAATTATTTTGAAAATAGTAATACCAATTTAGATATAGCTAGAGTTTTTGGTTTTTTGGGTAAGTTTTATGACTTTAACAAAGATTATGCATTCACATCATTTATTAAGCAGGCTAAAGAAAATAACAAAATCATAATTGAATCGCCCAATCTTGTTTATAGATCATATATTTTATTTGAAAACTTATTTAGCTATTACAAGCACACAACTTTTCAATCTACTGTCAATGAAATTAATATATTTGATGCTTGTTTAGATTGCTTTGAAATTGGCGATCTTGCAAATTTAGTAGCTAAAAAGTTTTCTTCAAATGTTATAAGACTAGAAAATCCGGTGGGTACTGATAAATATATAGGTGACAATAAATATCTATCTAATTTTCTAAAAAGTAACAACTTAGATTGGCAAATTACAGACAAAAAAATATTAAATTTAATACAGTAATAAGATTAGTTGATGACAGCTAGAGAAAAAATTTTAAAACTGATAGAAAAACATTTCAAAGAAGAATTCCCAGAATCTGATTTTGTACCAGGAAAAACTCCTGTTCCTGTTAGTGGCAAAGTCTTTGACGCTAAAGATGTTGAATCTTTAATTGATGCATCTCTAGATTTCTGGTTGACAGAGGGAAGATACACGGATTTATTTGAAGAAAAGTTTTCAAACTTCCTTGGTATAAAACATGCTGTACCTGTTAATTCTGGGTCGTCTGCAAATCTAGTTGCTTTTTCATCATTAACTTCAGAAAAATATGGAGTTGATAAATTAAAAAAAGGTGACGAGGTGATTACAGTAGCTTCTGGATTCCCAACAACTGTTAATCCAATAATTCAAAATGGGTGCATACCGGTTTTTGTTGATTGTGATAAGCATACGTACAATATAAACATAGAGATGATGAGAGATGCGTTAAGTCCAAAAACCAGGGCTGTTATGATTGCTCATACATTAGGAAATCCGTTCAACGTTGAAGAAGTTTTGAAATTTTGTAAAGAGAACGATTTATGGTTAATTGAAGACTCTTGTGATGCTCTAGGAGCTAAATATAACAATCAATATGTTGGTACTTTTGGAAAGTTTGGTACATTTAGTTTTTATCCAGCCCACCATATAACAATGGGTGAAGGCGGTGCAGTCATTACTAAAAAAGGACAAGATAAAAAAGTATTAGAATCTATGAGAGACTGGGGAAGAGATTGCTGGTGTGCACCAGGAGTAAATGATACATGTGGTAGAAGGTATGACTGGGAGCTAGGAAATCTTCCATATGGTTACGATCATAAATATATTTATTCGAATATAGGATACAATCTTAAGCTCACTGACCTACAGAGTGCAGTTGGAGTTTCGCAAATAGATAAATTAGATAGTTTTATTAAGGCAAGAAAAGATAATTGGAATTATTTAAGGAATGGATTTGAACAACTTAATGAATTCTTTTATCTTCCAGAACCTACAGAAAACTCAGAACCTAGTTGGTTTGGGTTTGCTCTGACTGTACGAGAAGACGCTCCTTTTTCACGTGCCGAAATTATAAAAGAGCTTGATAAAAACTTGATTGGAAGCAGGTTTATATTCGGAGGCAACTTACTATGGCAGCCAGCTTATCAAAATGTTGAACATCGCGAAGTTGGAAATCTATCCAACTCAGATTTAGTTGCTCTTTCTTCATTTTGGATCGGAGTGTTCCCGGGATTAACCACGCAAATGCTAGACTTTATTATCCAAGTTGTTGTAGATTTTGTAAAAACAAAAAGTAGTAATTAATTATTTTTTTGACTTAGGTACGAAGCCTTCTTCTCCAGTATCAACGTCAAATCCACGTGACATAATTTTTTCTCTCATTTTTTCATTTCTAGCATAAGGCGTATCCATTTTATCAACCATTATTGGTTGATTTGAAGAAATATCTTCAAGTATAACTTCACCCTCAACAAGCTCTCTACAAGACAGTTGGCCATGCTGAAGAGGTATTGCCATGAAGTAATCATCAGCTTTTAGGGTCTCACCCTTTTTTAAATCTTTACTTGCATAGACCCCTCTTACAAGCTTATCAAGGTATTCAACTTCTCTTTTAACAGGGATTCTCTTTTGTGTGCCTGGTGCTCCACACATTTCTTTAGCTAAGTGGTAAGCTCCTAACCATTCATCAACTTGTTCTGGTAAAGAACAGTAGGGAGAAACGGTATATTCTCCATCATCAATATCGATATGCCTTTCCCATGTTCTAGCGCCTTTTGCATAGCTTATATACATTGATGCTTGCCAAGATGTCATTTCGTGACTAGAAAAACCAATTACAGTATCTGGAAATCTGTTTTTTAGAAAGTCAATTTGGTTTAACTCTAGTTCGAAGTCTTCTGATGGATAAAGAGAAACACAATGATTTAAGGCAAGAGGTATATTCTTTTTTTCAAAAAATGAAACAATATCATCAACATCTTTTAACGAGGAACCCCCAGAAGATACAATTGTTGGCATTCTCAAAGTAGCAATTTTTTCTAACAAAGGCCAGTCGTTTATATCTGAACTCGCCACTTTCATAATGTCAAGACCTAAGCGTTGAAAAAGATCAACGGATTTTTCGTCAAAACAAGTAGCCATTGGATGCATTCCTTGTTGTCTTGTGTACTCAACAAGTTCTCCAAGCTGCTCCTCGCTGAGCTTTGTTTGTTTTGTCTTCCATACATATCTCATGTCTTCTCTATCAGCAAAATCAGGATGAATAAAAGAATCAACATCTCTGAATTGAAATTTTATTGCTGCTTTTACATTGTTGTGTCTAATTACTCTGGAGTACTCATGTATAATTTTTTTTCCTCTTTCAACGCTTCCCCAGTGATTATTAGCAATTTCCAGGACAAATAAATCTTCAAATATGGAGTTACCATTCATAAAGATGATTATAATTTGTTATCCTTTTAGTTATTATTTTTCAATAAAAAAAAGTGTGTTTTTAAAACATCATTTTTGTTGAATTCAATTTCATCTTTACCATAAAAGTGTTTGAGTCCCTCTGAGAAAATATTATAATTTTCTAGTATCGAGCCACTCATAATGATTTTATTAAAATTGTATTTTTGTTTGTAAAGTTTAATTAAGTAAATATATTTTTTTAGTAAAGATGATAATAAAAATTCCCCAGCCTGTAGTGAAAATTCGTTTGTTATATTTTGCAAGTAGTCAACCATTTCAATTTGTGAAAATAAATCTGGACACCTAGGCGCTTTTTTATAAATAGCTTCATTAAATTTAACTTTACTTAAGTTTAATGAAATGTTATTTGAAGTTTTAAGATATAAGTCAATTAGCCTTCCCGCAGGAAGCTGTGTTATACAATCGTAATACTCATTATCATTTACCGATGGCCTAGTTTGAAATAAAGAATTATTTGTATTTTTGATAATTGCAATTTGTCCACCAGTAGCAATATTTAATGAAAGTATATTTTCAGTTTTAATATTATCTACCATGGACATTTGAAAATCCCCCAATGGCAGAGATATTTTCCCACTGCTATTGTGAAGTTTATAAAATTTAATACCACTAACAATGGAAGGAAGAGTAATTTTTGGAAAAAATTTATCAATTACAGAATGCTCCCAGTCTTTATTTTGATAGTCAAAGAATCCAGTTGCTGACGCTTCGGATTCATGAATTAAATTGTAATTGTTGGTTAAATCTCCAAAAATCTTTGTTAATAAAGTAGCATACATACCATCCAAATTTGAAATATTGAATATTGGATATCCTCTTTTTAAATCATGTATATTTTTGTTTGATGAAATCTGCTCAATAATATTAGGATTTTTTTCAGATTGCCATGAATATGGCCCATCGATAATCTTAGAATTTTTTAATAATATACCTGAGTGCATTTGGCCTGATAATGTGATGTGACTAATTTTCTCAAGACCAATTTCAGCTATTTTTGTTTTAATAATCTTGAAAATTTCTTCATAATTTAAATACGAAATATTATTAGAGATTATATTTTGTGGTGTCCTTACGATGCTTTTATAAGCATCATCATAATTTGACGTATTTTTCTCAAATTGGATAAATTTTGTGTTTGTACCCCCAACATCAATACCTAATTTAAACATTTAATTCATAAAATTCATCAATGAATGTAGCTAAATTATCATCTAGTTTAATTTTTTTTATAAACAGATCACCATATCCTGCACATAAAATAAAATTTGTGTAGTTTCCTTCAGTTTTCTTGTCTGTTCTAAATGTCTTTAAGAATTCTTTTTTCGAAAATTTGAAGTTTTTAATAATTTTTTCGAAATCAAAAGTTTGATAACTTGAATTATAGATTCTGTAAAATATTTTTTTATCAAGGTAACCCATTCGGTATGAAACAAAATTTGCTAGATTCAGACCAAATCCAACTGCATGACCATGACCTAATTTATTTTTTGATAAGGATTCAATTGTATGTGCAAATGTGTGACCATAATTTAGTATTCTTCTGTAATCTGACTCATATTCATCTATTTCTACTACAGGCTTTTTTGATAGCAAACTTAATTTTATGAATTTGTTAACTGTATCAATGTCAAATTCATTAGTATCTAAATATTTAAGAAAATTAATTGTTTGTGATTTATTTTTTGTAATTAATAACTTTAATATTTCGCCGTATCCATCAACAAGCAACTTCTTATTTAATGTTTCAGTAAATCCTTTATATATGTATATATTTTTTGGAGATTTAAAAATTCCTACCTGATTCTTGAAATTACTGACATTTATGCCACATTTACCACCCATGCAAGAGTCAGCCATTGATAGAAGAGTTGTAGGAACTAAAGTTAAATTTGTACCTCTGTGGTAAACGTGAGAAGTAAATTGACTTATATCTTGAACAAAACCACCTCCAATTCCTACAATATTGGAATGTTTATTAGCCCCCATTCTTACAAGTTTTGAAGCAACTTTTTCGATAGTTTCTAATGTTTTGATTTTTTCATTTGGTTTCAGTACACTGACTATGTTTTTTTCATATTTTTTGTTTACTAATTCGAATTTATCGTAAATATATTTGTCAATAATAAAAAAATTGCTTTCATTGTTAATTGTCTTTGAGATATCTTTAAGACTCTCAAAAAACTTAATGTTGTAATCTCCACCTCCAGATTTAATCTTTATTGGGTTAACCAATGCTCCACCCACCATCGATAAATATATTTTGTCCAGTTATATAAGAATTATTTTCTGAGCCAAGAAAATATATCAACGGTGGTATTTCATGGCTTTCCGCAAATCTTCCCATAGGTATTTGTTTTGTAAAACTACTAATTTGTGAATCGCTAAGATTTTGAGAGGTCATTTCAGTGTTCACAAATCCTGGAGATACTGTATTAACAAGTATATTAAATTCACCAAGTTCGATTGATGCAGACTGCCCTAAGGAAACTAGTGCAGATTTTGATATTGAATAAAACAATTTTTCATTTCTTACATACTTTGACCACAAGCTACCTATTAAGACGATTCTTCCAAAATTTGATTGTTTCATATCTAATGAACAAGTTTTTATTAATGAAATATTGGAAAGTAGATTTACATTTATTATTTTCTGACCAGATAAATAGTCATAATTTTCAAGATTTTTATTTTCATTTATTCCAGCGCAGCATATCAATACGTCAATTTTATTTTCTTTTTTAAATTCTTTGAGATTTTGCTCAATTTCGTCTATTTTTTCTAAATCAATATCTTCTCGTGTTGGAGCCAATACATTATGACCTTTGTCAATATAATACTCAGCAATGCTTTTCCCTATTCCTCGACTTGCTCCAGTTATAAGTACTGTATATTTTTTACTCATAATTTATTATTTCTTCGATTATTTTACTATCAAGAAATGGGTACAGATCATATAGAGGGGCAGACTTCATTCTGCCATCTGGATACAATTTTGAAGATGCTTTTGGTTCAAACTCCTGATTTTTATCTAAAAATATCTCACATACAATCGGCCCCTCTTCTTTTAGTGTCTCTTTAATAACTTCTGGTAACCTATTTGAACTACTAATTTTCTTATATTTCAAACCATAAGCACTGGCAATTAATTTAAAATCAGGAAACTTAAGTCCACTTTCTGGTCCACAACCTACAGTATTATCTGGAAAGTACTTATTTTGTGTTTGCCTAATAGAGTGGTATCCATCATTAGAAAGTATGAAAGTTTTAATTGGCAAATTATGTTTGCTGATAGTTGCAAGATCTTGAATATTCATTTGTATACTTCCATCTCCTTCAATACAGTATGTTTCTTTCATGTTATTAGCGAAACATGCCCCGATTGCAGCTGGCAAGCCAAATCCCATTGATGCTGATCCAGAATTGCTAAAAAGTCTTTGATCTTTTTTTAAAATCGCTCCTTGGAATGTTGTTACCACCGCAGTCCCATCTGAGGTAACAATATTGTCTTTTTCTTTTAAATTTTTAAACAAT
>MDTC01268814.1_pt1 | contig 11591 bp, 11 predicted proteins | sample 811181 | NCBI WGS metagenome assembly MDTC01 (sample SAMN05326644, study PRJNA326480) | marine metagenome | isolation source: seawater | place: Pacific Ocean: North | collected 2011 | reverse complement strand
TGATTGAATCGCACCTCGGAACGAGCCTCTGGCGTAACGTTCCCATCGTCAGGATTTTCCCCAATCAAGAGTATGCGGACCTTTGGGCAGAAAGGGCAGCTGGGGGGCACGGGGTCTCCCCTTTCATTGAGGTGATGGATTTAGCGAACCTGCACGAAAGCATTAAGGCTCCCTGTGGCGCTGGATTGGTTCCTGATGCCGGTTGGGTCAATGTCGTTGCCCTGACGAAAGCGAGCCGGTCGAAATGGCAGGAGAACGGATGTTGGGAACAGCGAGCTTGGAAAATGGACGACGGCTGTCCGGAAGGATTCGATGCCGTTGTGGACTGCCGTGGAATTGGTGCAGTTGAGGACTTGGCTTCATTTGGTCTCGAATTGAGAAGAAACCACGGAGAAGTACTTCGCGTGAAACCTGCCGTGGAGTGGGGTGAACGCATCGTCAACAACGTGACATGGGCACTGCCCTTAGGCGATGGAACGTACCGAGTGGGTTCGACCCACCGTTGGGACATCCACGAGCCGATTTGCTTGGATAAAACGCCAGAAGTTTTGATGGAGGGGGTCTCAGATGCCCGAACACACGCTCAGGAATTGGAATGCCTGGAGCACCGCGCGGGACTCCGACCAACCTGCTTTGATCGCCGTCCCATCTTAGGCGTAGTTTCAAAGGCACATCCTCATTACCACGCTTGTGTGGGCTGGGGCGCAAGGGGTGTGACCATCGGACCCACGGTGTCTCGCTGGACGATTGAAGCGTTACTGGGGGAGCGTAAGGCCGTTCCGGATGACGTAAATCCCAAAAGATTCCCTACTTTCACAGAAAATTGAAAGTTTGTCAAAAAACACAATTGAAAGTTCGAAATCCCAATGGGAGATTGAGTTTTCGAAGCATTGGGTAGCTGCTGGCACGAATTGGGGTGTGCCTAAAACCACCTTGGCGGTGCACGGTTGGCTCCTGACCCAACGGCAACCGGTAACCACGGACGAAGTGATGAGCGCCCTAGATTTAAGCCGCGGTGGGGCCCACAATGCACTTCAGTCTTTGGTGGAATGGAAACTGGCGCATGCGTTGAAACCCCTCGGGATTCGGCAGATGCGGTACATGGCCGAGGAGGATTCTTTTGCCATGTTGATGGCAATCATCCACAAGCGGAGACAGCAAGAACTTGTGCCATTGGCTGAGTTGGCCGATTGGAATGCTGAGATGGAGGCTGAGTTGTATGCGCGGGGCCGTGAGGATTTCTACGAGCGCCTCGGAGGCCTCGTTCAAAGGGCCCGTCAATTGGATACGCTGCTCGTCCGAACTTCCCTTGAAGACGAAGCTTGGTGGTGGCGTTGGATTTTGGGGCCACTGCGAACAAAATAAAATTGCTTCGTTTCCTCTGAGCGGTTGCTTACCTTCGGACAAAACACCAACCATGCTACACGAAAAAATTGAAAAGGCACTGAATGCCCAAATTGCTTTGGAAGGTATGAGCAGCCATGCTTACTTAGCAATGGCAGTTTGGGCGGAAACCAGTGGCTTTGACGGGACAGCAGAGTTTTTATACACCCACGCTGAGGAAGAGCGGCAGCACATGCTAAAACTGATGCGTTTCGTGAACGAGCGCGGTGGAACGGCTTCAGTTCCGGAGCTGAGTGTGACGCAAACTGCGTTCAATGGGCTGGAGCACATTTTCGAATTGATTTTGGAACACGAAACCCGTGTAACGGCCAGTATCAATGATGTGGTAGACATGTGTCTGGGTTTGAAGGATTACACCACGCACAATTTCATGCAATGGTACGTTGCGGAGCAAATTGAAGAGGAAGGCCTCGCTCGGAGGCTTCTCGATAAGTTGGCCTTGGCCGGTGGCGACAAAGGCGTGCTGTACCTCTTCGATCGGGACATCAACACCTTGGACAAAGCTTCATCCTCGACATAAACGACCTGCCGTGCGTTTTTCCTCTCACATTATCAGATTCCAGCGGTCAGGGCACGGACGCTGCGGTGTTTTCCTTGCGATGACGTGTGTGATTTGTGGACTAGCGATGGGCCAAGGGACAACCAGTGGATTGGATGAGACCGACACCCGTGCGGTGACGAAAGCGAATTTTTTGTTTCATTTTGCTGCATCAAATGAATGGCCCGCATCGGTCAAAGAAGGCGAGTTTCATTTGACCGTCGTGGGAAGTGAGCGGTTACATGCTGAATTGGTGGACAAATACGCGATGAAAATGATTGGAGCTCAACCTCTGCGTATTCATGGTTACGAGCGCCCGGAGGAGCTGCCGTTGGATGCATTTCATCACCTTGTGTATTGCGAAGTAGGAGGCTCAGAACTGAAACGCGTAGCCCTGGCTTTGGCAGAGACCCCAACCGTGTTGGTCTCGGATTCGCCGGACGGATTAGAGCAAGGAGCGGTCATTAATTTCGTTGCTACCGGCAACCGCATCCGGTACGAGATAAACACAGCCGATGCGGTTAAAAAGGGGGTGTTGATTGGAAATAAAATCATGGCCTGGGCCGTAAAATGAAGACCATGCAGATGCCATTGTTTACCCGCTTGCCCCTCACCTTCACAATCGGCTTCATCGTGTTCAGCACGTGGACAGCCGCCGCCCAAAGTTCCTTGGAGCGTGCGGAGGCCTTCGTACGCACGGGAAATTGGGATGCGGCGCACGCTGCACTCGCTCCAGAGATGGAAAATGCGCCGTATGCCATGGATGCACGCGCGTGGTTCGTGTTGGGATTCGTTCAAAAAGAACAGTTTAAGGCGAGCGGTGCTTTTGGATTGGACGCGTCTGAACGTAACAAAGCGGTTGGAAGCCTTCAACGTGCGCTAGCGATGAACGCGTTGTCTGCCAGCGACGAGGAGACGGCACGGGATGCCCTGGATTTTTTGGGTCGCTCGTTTTTTAGAGAGGCTATCGAACGCGTGGAAGGATTTACCCTCGGGGCTGAGCCTGAGATTTTAGCATTGATGGGCAGATACGAATCGGTCTTGCAAGCATTGGATCCTGCTTACAATGTGACCGAACAACGAGCGGATTTGCATCGGTACCTTGGTCAAGCGCATGCACGCCTGCTCGAAACAGAGCGGTTTGCAGGTACTCCGGAGGAACAGGTTCTATCTGACGGGGCCATCGCCCATTACGAGACCTCGCTCAATTTTGTGCCATCGCATTACCCCACCTTGTACAATCTCGCTATCACGCTCTACAACCACGGCGTGCGCCAGCTCAAGCGCATCAATCACGAAACATCGATGTTTGAGCTTATGGAAATCCAAGACGTTTGCGTAGGATTATTTGAGCAGGCGCTAGTTCCCATGCAGCAAGCTCATCAGCAACGGCCCGATCGGCTGGAAACGTTGAAAGGCCTGATGACGGTGCATTACGCTCTCTCACAACCGGAGGCTTCGGACGTCTACAAACGTAAGATTGAAGCGGTTTTACAGAAAAAGTAACCGGCGCGAAAAGCTGCCTTTCCCGCGTTAAATTGCCGACATGATTCACATTTCCGCTCCCGGAAAAATCCAATGGGGCATCGGATGGCGCATATCCGTTGGCTTCGGCGTATTCGGCTTGGCGGTAGGGGCGTTGTTCTTGATGACTCGGAGTACCTTGAATCAAAGTCAACAACTCAGCCGACACATCGACGGTGTGTTGACGCCAAGCATCCAGCAATTGGAAGCCTTGGACCGAACGGTGAGTGAAACACGCATTCTCATTCGGCACTGGCTTTCCGTTCAATCCGGTCCGCGGGATCCCGAAAAGGTCCAGTTGCAGCGGCTGATGGACGAAGATATTCCCAAACAAGTGCAAGGCCTTTTGCCCCTTGTCGCCAATTGGTCCGACCCTGGGTTACAGGTGCAATTCGATTCGTTGAGCAGGGACATTGAACACTTGTTTTTGGTGTACCGCGAGGTTATGCGGTTGCTGCCGTCCTTTCAAGCATACGATGATCCTATCGCAATGATGGATGCCGCATATTACGCTTTAGACGGTTCCAGCATCCCCGCGTACACAGAGTCAATTCGCCGTCACATGGACGGTATGTCAGTGGCCCAGACCAATGCGCTTCGCTCTTCGACGGCACAAATGGATGCGCTCGGAACGCAACTGCAACTGTATGCGGGAAATGTGGCGTTGGGGATTTTGATCCTTGGTTTGCTTATCGCTTGGTGGGTGACGCGGTCCATCGTCCGACCCATCGGGGAACTCAAGCGGGCCTTGATTTACATGGGGCGGGGTGCTCCCTTGGAGAAAAAGGTCGAGGCTACAGATGATGAAATTGGTGAAATGGCCATTGCGGTGAACCGACTTGCAGACGGACTGAGTCGAACCCGTGAATTCAGCTTGCAAGTTGGTCAAGGCCAATTTGAAGCTGAATACACCCCACTGAGTGAGGACGACGCACTCGGACAGGCCATTCTCAAAATGCGAGATGATCTCGCTAACAATGAACGGGAGATGGAAGCCAAAGTCGATCAGCGAACAGCGGAAGTACAAGAACAAAAGGCGGTGGTCGAATCGCTCTACGGCGACTTGCGCGACAGCATCGATTACGCCAAGCGGATTCAACAAGCTATCTTACCTTCAGCGAAAGACCGTGCGAAAGTCTTTGATTCGTCCGCCGTCTTCTACCAACCGCGTGACGGGGTCTCTGGTGATTTTTATTGGTTCCATTCCGTGGGCCGTGTGCGCATGTTTTCCGCTATCGATTGCACGGGTCACGGCGTTCCAGGGGCGTTCATGAGCCTGATTGGCCATCATGCTTTGGAGCGTATTACCAAGGTGTATACGCAGCCCGACCGCGTTCTAGAACAACTTAATCGATCGGCCTGTGCACTCCTGCGCCCTGGAGGGTTTGGAGTTGAAAGCGCCACCGCCGCTGCGGTCAATGATGGCATGGACCTCGCTTTCGTGAGCATTGACATGGAGCGTATGGAATTGGAGTACAGCGGAGCCAACTGTCCGCTTTACCTGGTGCGCAAGGGCATGCTGCAGGAACTGAAACCCGACAAGATGGCCATCGCATCTTTTGAGCCGGGAACGCGACAATATCAAATGCAGACGTTACCGCTTTTGGCTGGTGATGTCATCTTTGCCGCGACCGATGGTTTCCCAGATCAATTTGGGGGTCCAAAAGGCAAGAAATTTATGCGAAAGCGCTTCCGTGAATTGCTGGTCCATGTCGCAAACCTCGACAGCAGCGAAATGGAGGCAGCACTTGCCCAAGCTTTTCACGATTGGAAAGGCGAGGAAGAGCAAGTAGACGATGTCTTGGTTGTCGGCGTGCGGCTGTGAGTCGCTATTGTGCGAAGACGGATCCTCGGATGACTCGGGTTTCAATTGGATTGATGATGAGCACTGGAACCTGAGCTTCGTTCGTGATGATCTGTTGCTCGTACGTTTGCCCGAGAATGCCCATGAGGCTTTTTTCGTGCAGGTTCATGATGCTGATCAAATCCGCTTCGATTGAGGCGGCATAACGCACCACATCCTTAACGAATGAGCCTGAGCTGTGTTCGGAAATTTTGACGGTGTATTCGATGCCTCGCTCGGTGAAGTATTCCTTGGAAAATTCGATGTTACGTTTGAGCTGATTTTGCAGGAACTCGTCCGATTCAGCCGGGCTGATGATGTGCACATGGCCGTTGAAGTACTTGGCCATCTCTGCAACCGTGGAAAGCTTTTGCTTCGTGTCTTGGTGCAAATCCAGCGGTACGACGATGTCATCGTATCCGGACGCTTTGATGCCTCGCTCTTGGGTGATGATGAATGGTGTGGAGCAATTCGTCACGATGCGCAAAGCCCGACCACCGGTCAAAAACTGCATGCCTTTGAGTCCATGGGTGCCCATGATGACGAGGTTTGCGTCTTGTTCAACAGCGACGTCATCGATATCTTCGAAGATCGAGCCGATGCGAACCGCTGTTCGGACCGTGTGGGGGTACTCAGATTCTCCCTTATCCTTCCAGGCTTTCATGCGCAAGCGGGCATCAGTCATCTCCTTTTTGGAGCTGATGATGTGGAGCAATAAGATTTCACTCTTAAACGCCTTTCCGACAACGATGGCGTGTTCGAGGGCAATGTCACTCACAGGAGTGAAGTCCATCGGGACAAGGATGCGGTGTTGTGCCATGCAGTGTTAATCAATTTGTCTGCGAAGGTAATTCTTTACCGATGATTCTAATGAAATTTGTCGCATGGTGAGGCGTCTCCGCAAGTTGATTTTGAATACGGTGGATTCGGATTGGAAGTCCTCCGATCGAGTCCTTTTGGGGTGGGCGGTTATTACTGGATTGGCCGCTGGATTATTCGCAGTATTGCTGAAGCGCGTGGTTGGAGGGCTGCACGACGGTATGACGGGTTTTGCGGAATGGTCGACGTGGAATTGGTGGCTAGGCATCGGTCCTTTGATCGGACTTTTCGCCACCCGGTGGGTGGTACGGAACTGGTTGCGTGGGGAGCATCCGGGTCCGGGCGTTCCAAGTATTCTGCACGCCCTGTCTCAGCGCCATGGACGCGTAAAGCGGATGTGGATGTTTGCCCCGTTGATTACGAGTTCGCTTTCAGTGGGCTTGGGGGGCTCTGGCGGTTTAGAAGGCCCGTCATTGCAGTCGGCGGCGGCCATTGGTTCCGAAATTGGAAGGCAGACTAAACGCACCTTCAACAGGCGCTTGCTGTTGATTGGCTGTGCCGCTTCGGCGTCGCTTGCGGCACTTTTCAAAGCACCGGTCGCTGCCATCATTTTTGCGGTTGAGGTCATCATGATTGACCTGACGGCATCTTCGCTGGTTCCGCTGTTGCTCGCATCCCTTACGGCGCTCATTACTGCCACCGCATTCATGGGGGATGGGAACATCTTGACCCCTCCGAATTTGGACTCTTTTCGCATGGCCAATTTACCCTTGTATGTGCCATTGGGGGTGCTCTGTGGTGCTGGTTCCGTGGTTTTTTCTAGGCTTTATTTGGGGGCAAGTGCTGCGGTGAACAGGCTTCCGTCTAGTCGGCTGCGGATTTGGGTGGGAGGCGCTGTTATTGGGGGCTGCATTTTACTTTTTCCTTCGCTTTATGGGGAGGGATACGAGGTGGTCAATGCGTTGTTCAAAGGGCATGTAGAAATGCTGGCTTCGGACATGTCCATGCGGCGCATCGATCCGGAAGGCTGGACGTTGATTGGTTTTTTGATGCTGGCTTGGGCGCTTAAACCCATCCTTACCGGAGTGACCTTAAGCGCAGGAGGAGTGGCGGGAGTTTTCGCACCAGCGATTTTTTGTGGGGGGTTGCTTGGGTACCAATTTGCAGTGGTTTCGGGCTGGATGAGTCCAATGTGGTCCATGCCCATCGGTCATGCAGTGCTCGCGGGAATTGCAGGTTTATTGGCGGGGGTTTTGCACGCGCCGTTGACAGCCATTTTACTCGCAGCAGAGGTCAGCGGTGGCTATGCTTTGTTCGTTCCGGTCATGTTGACGTCTGGCATCAGTTTTCAGCTGTCGAAATGGTGGATGCGCAATAGCGTATACACTCGAGAATTGGCGGAGCGTGGCGAACTTCTGACGCACGACAAGGACCAGTCAGTTCTTACCTTGATGAAGTTGAATGAGATGGTTGCATCCGACTTTGAAGTTTTGAACCCACACTGGACGCTAGGTCAGCTGATTCCCATCATCGAGCGGAGTTCACGCAACCTGTTCCCGGTGATTGATCGTCACCGCCATTTGCTGGGCGTGGTTGACTTGCAGGACGTTCGTGAGGTGATGTTTGACCAGGCTCTTTACAACAAACTCAAAGTGCATGAATTAATGGTATTGCCGGAGGTAACGGTTGAAGTGACCGGGAAAATGGATGACGTCATGCGCGCTTTTGAACGCACCAATTCCGTGTTTTTGCCCGTCGTTGATCAAGAACGCTACATTGGCTTTGTGGCGCAGACTACGCTGTTTGACGCCTACCGCAAATGGCTCAAAGACACGAGCATTAAATGAGCCCTAAGCACTCAGGAAATCTTCTACTGCTTCGAAAAACTCATCTGGGTGACTTGCGTGTAACCAATGGCCTGCGTCTTCGATTGCATAGGATTGAAACTGAATGCACGCCGATTGGAATTGATTGAGGTCGTCCGTATTGACGTAATCGGACTTTCCCCCGTAAATGGCAAGTGTGGGTAAGGTATTCATGGCCAGGGGAACTTCGTCCACTACAGCACCGGTGGCCGATGCCAGCGCTGCGATATTGGGGCGCCATGTGAATCCGCCGGATTTTTCCCGGCGTAGATTTTTCATCAAAAAGGCCACCACACCTCCATCGTTCAGATGTTCCATCAAGTGGTTCTCTACACGGGATCGACTTGCCGTTTTATCAATCGGAGCAGAGAGAAGGGCATCGAAGAGGGGTCCATGCTTCGGCACGTAAGCGCGCGCAGCCATATCTGCCACAACGATTTTGTGGACGCGGTCGGGGTGCCGATGGGCGAACATCAAGGCCGTTTTCCCGCCCATGCTGTGTCCGATGATGCTGGTGCGTTGGATGCTGCGTTCATCGAGGTAGTGCAGTAAATCTTCCGCCATTGCTTCGTAGCTGTGTTCGGCATGGTGAGGGCTTCTACCGTGGTTGCGCTGGTCAAGCATGTGAACCCGTTTCGTTTCTGAGAAACGCTTACCTAAAGTCTGCCAATTGTCTGATGTGCCAAGCAAGCCATGCAGGATAATGAGGTCCTGCGCAGCGATCTCACCCAATTCCCGACTGAAAAGCTCGAGGCGATTTGACGTCATGGGTTGGAGATATCCAGACAGGCGAGGTACGTTTTCACGGTCCTTTCCAGGCCTTCGTACAACGCTTCCGAAATTAGGGCGTGCCCGATGCTGACCTCTTCTAGGTAGGGCACATTGGATGCAAAGTGCTTCAAATTGCTGACGTTAAGGTCGTGGCCCGCGTTCACACCCAAACCACATGTGTGGGCAAAGGTCGCTGCCCTTGCAAAGGGCAGGACAGCCTCGGAAAGGCCTCGGGCGTGCGCCTGAGCGTAGGGTTCGGTGTACAGCTCTATGCGATCTGCACCGATCGAAGCCGCTGCTTCAATTTGTGCTTCTTCCGTTCCGGTAAACAAGCTTACCCGGATTCCTGCTCCTTGCAACGATTGAACGGTTTCTTCGAGGAGATTTCGATGCTGAATTACATTCCAGCCATGGTCAGATGTAAGGGCACCTGGTGGATCGGGAACCAGTGTTACTTGTTCCGGCTGCGCCTCCAAAACCAGCTCTAAAAACGAAGCTGACGGATAGCCTTCCACGTTGAATTCAGTGGTAACAACTTCCCTCAATAACCGCACATCTGCGTAGGTTATATGGCGTTCGTCGGGCCGTGGGTGCACGGTAATCCCTTGTGCGCCAAATTGTTGGATGCGCGCTGCGGTCTGCGCCACATCGGGAACACCCCCCCCGCGTGCATTTCGCAGGGTCGCGATTTTATTGACGTTGACGCTGAGTCGAGTCATCCGTACCTTTCGATTCCAACACTTCCGGTGCATTCCATCGGTGGATAGATGCAAAATTAAGCCATGTACGCAGATCGCATTATGAATTCTGACCTCCCGGCCGTGAAACCCGAAGATTCGGCGGGTCGGGTGCTTCATTTGATGGATGAATACAAGGTTCGCCACTTGCCATTGATCAACGGGGATGAATTTTCTGGATTGATTTACGAAGACGATGTAATAGACCTTGATAAGGAGACGCCCATGGCAGCATTTCAAGCAAGGGCTGTATTTACCAATCCGCAAAGCCATTTGTATGATGTGGTTGGCCAATTGGTAGCAGCAGAGGTAGACGCCCTGCCTGTGGTGGACAATGGCAGTTACAAGGGGTGTATCAATGCAGCTTCCGTTGTGCGTTTTTTGGCCGAACAGTCTCACTGGGCTACCCGTGGAGGTGTTGTGATTCTGGAGGTGCCTGAAGGTGACTTGTCCATTTCGGAGGTAGCTAGGCTGGCCGAAGGTGCTGGAACGCGTGTAATCGCATGCACCACGTCCCAGTCCGAAAATTCCAGCAATGTGGAGGTCACTCTTAAAGTTGAAACGGAAGACATTGAGCCAGTCATTCAGACCTTCCAACGCTTTGGATATTCCATTCAATCCTTCTTGCACGCTCCGCAATTGGAGGAGGAAATGCGTGAGCGATATGATGCTTTCATGCGTTACTTGAGACAATAACCGTTCCTTAGTACTATGAAAATCGCCATCCACGGAAAAACGTTTGCGCCGGAATTTGATGATGCTATCAAGCACATCCTTATGCGCATTTGCGAACTCGATCAGGCACCGATTGTGGAGTCGAATTTCAAGCGAATTCTCGACGAACGAATGGGCCGTGCTAAGGATTGGGAGGCGTTTGAAGAGCCTTCCGCCCTGGGCGGTTACGACTTGCTCGTGGCCATTGGGGGCGATGGAACGGTGCTCGAAGCTGCCATATGGGTGCGGGACACCGAAATCCCCGTCTTGGGAGTGAACACGGGTCGACTCGGTTTTTTGTCCAATGTCGGCATCGACGAAATCGACCTGGCGATGGATGCAGTTGCGGCCGGAAAGGTTTGGTACGAAGAGCGCTTGTTGTTGCACGTAGACGTAGATGGCATGGAGCTAGGGGATTATCCCTATGCTTTGAACGAGGTGGCCATCATGAAACGGGATACCTCAAGCATGGTGGCGGTTGAAGTCCTGCGGGACAGTGCCTTTGTGAACAATTACTGGGCGGATGGCTTGATTGTGTCGACGCCTACAGGCTCGACAGCCTATTCCCTCAGCGCAGGGGGCCCTATTGTCATGCCTGGATCGGAAGTCCTTTGCATCAATCCAGTTGCCCCGCATAACCTCAACAACAGACCGCTCATTATTCCCGCAGACGGCACGCTGCAGTTGGTTGCAGATGGCCGGGAAAACCAATTCTTGTTGAGCCTGGACTCGCGGATGTTCATCCTTGACGGAGGTCGGAAAGTTCAAGTCACGACTGCACCGTTTCGGCTGTTTTTGATGAACCTCGAACACCAAGAATTCTTCAGCACCGTGCGGGCTAAAATGCACTGGGGAGTTGATCCGCGCGACCGCTGATTGGCCGTGGATAAACTCCTCGTTTTGTTGGGTGTTTTTTTCAATTGCATGGCACAATTCCACGTATTTTCGTGCGTTATAGTCTTGTTCGTTCGAAAGCTCACAATCCGTTGGATAAAGCCCGCTCCACAGCCTCAAAAATCACACGCTTTGCGCTGCTCCTCTTTGGTGTTTTGATGGCCGCGCCTATTTGGGGCCAACGCAGGTTTGAACAGTCCAAGGAAATAGGCGTCACGCTGGGCATGGCATACTACAAAGGCGATATCAATCCTGACGCTCATTTAGGTGGTCGGTTGACAATGGGTTACGGCGGGTTTTATCGGCACAACTTTTCAACGCGCATCGGAATTCGCATCAATTACTTCCAGGGGCGCATTGAGGCGTGGGATGCGGATAGCCCCGATGCGTGGCAGCAGAACCGAAATCTTCATTTTCGCAATGACGTAGGGGAGCTCAGCGCGTTGTTTGAAATCAATTACCTCGACCATCAAATCGGAAAT
>MDTC01016172.1_pt1 | contig 11592 bp, 7 predicted proteins | sample 811181 | NCBI WGS metagenome assembly MDTC01 (sample SAMN05326644, study PRJNA326480) | marine metagenome | isolation source: seawater | place: Pacific Ocean: North | collected 2011 | reverse complement strand
TCGCTTTTACAAGGTTCCGATTGGTGCAGAATTTACGCCACAGAGGCAACCTCGTCTCCAACGGCTGAAACTCTCGCTGGAGAACTTCATGCCTCACTTACAGCAGACCAACGGAAACAAGTTTGCTTCCCGTGGAATTACCAACACCCGAAGTATGGACTGCTGCGTACGCGAGTCGCGAATAATTGGCAGGCAAGTGAACCAGAGATTGCAAGTGATTTTTTTACAACAATGCAGCAGAGCATGATTCGGAAAATTTTTGAAGGCATTATCTCGCCAAAATGGCAACCTCAGTTTGATAAACAATTGGAAGACGACTGTGGTGGGTTTGGTTATTCGCAAAGCGTAGCGCTTCTTGGAGAGCCCGGCAGTGGCAATTTCCAGTTCCTGCTCAGCGGACGGCATATGACTTTAAGATGTGATGGAGATTCTGCTGATCACGTTGCTTTTGGCGGACCTATCTTCTATGGCCACGATACCGGCAACTTTCATGAAGAACCGACACACCCCGGAAATGTTTTCTGGCCACAAGCAGTCGCTGCAAATAAGGTATACGAGTTGCTTGACAGGCACCAACAAGAGGCATCGATTGTTCGCCGCTCACCCAAAGAAAGTGCCATTCAATTTCACGGCAAGACAGACCGGCCGGGGTTGTCTGTTGCTGACCTTACTGATGAGCAAAAAACAGAACTTGGGAATGTTCTCAAACTTCTTCTTGAACCATTCCGACCAAGTGACCAAGCTGAAATCGACCGCTGCTTAGCATCACAGGGCGGAATTGATGCGTGTCGTCTCGTTTATTACAAAGATAAAGATCTCGGCAATGATGGCGTGTGGGATAATTGGCGACTTGAGGGGCCGGCATTCGTTTGGCATTTCCGCGGAGCGCCTCACGTCCATGTATGGGTCAACATTGCAGATAGCCCCCAGGTCCCGACGAATGCCTAACTGCTGTATCGTTGGGGGTGGCGTGATTGGACTGTCGATTGCTCGAGAACTTGCTGGACGAGGCCGTTCTGTAACTGTTGTGAGTCGTGATACGTTGCGAAAAAGTGCGAGTTGGGCGGCGGCCGGTATTTTTCCGGCTCAACCAAGAGACACTCTTACCGATTACAACGGAACTCCCATAGAGCGGCTCACGCAATATAGTGATCGGCTCCACGAACAGTGGACGAAATCACTTCTTGAAGAAACTGGGATCGACAATGGCTTCCGGCGCTGCGGTAGCCTTGCCATCGCGACAACAGAAGAAACAGTATCTCAAATTCAGGCCGATGAAAAAAAGTGGGAACGCCTGCGAGTGAAACACGAGAGCCTTTCACCAACAGACCTAAGTGACATTGAACCAGCCCTGCACGGCACCGTTATCACTCGGCAGATACGCAGAGCATTTTATTTGCCCGATGAAACGCAAGTACGTCCTCCTCGACACCTTGCGGCATTACGATCTGCTTGCTTAACCCGTGGAGTCGAAATACTTGACGGCCACCACGTGCAAAATTTTGAATTCGATTCAAGCCGTATCGTTGCAATCAATACTAAAGATCAAAAATCGACACTACGATCAATTTGTGCTGATCAGTTTTGTGTCGCAGCTGGAGCATGGTCTGAACAGTTGCTTCAAAAACTTGATATCAATTTGCCTACGAAGCCATGGCGAGGGCAAATCTTATTGCACAAGATAGACCCCGGAATGCTCCGCCATATTATTAATTTTGGATCAGGCCTCGACTACATAATCCCACGGGATGATGGACACCTTCTTATCGGATCAACTATCGAGGATGCGGGCTTTGATACATCAACGACACCTTCTTCTCTTTACCGATTAAACAAAATAGCTGGTGAAATTCTCCCCGATGTCATAGCTAATGAACCAGTATCTTCTTGGGCTGGACTGCGCCCGGGATCACCTGATGGACTACCAACCGTCGGCCGAATACCCTCAGCAGACAACGCATGGTTGGCAACTGGTCACTACCGTTCAGGCTTCCATCTCTCAACGGGGACAGCTCGCCTAGTCTCTGACTCAATGTGTGGCATACCAACTGAAATGCAATTAGATGCATTTTCACCTGTCCGAGCAGGCCTCCGAGGAACTATCTGTCAGACCAAATAAGGACTTCAGTGTTTCGACAGAAAGTGGTCTGCTTGTTGCGGCAGCACAATGGAACGTAGCACGACTTTTGTGCTCCAATTCGCCCACGACTCCTTCCACATGCTACAGCTACCCAAACAAACTTCTACTAACGAACTGGGTCAAAAAGAATCGCATGTAGGCTTGCCCGCTCAAGGTCTCCTTCGAGACATTGGACAAATACCCGATGCCTGCCGCTCTCTCGAAATTTAAGCCACCCAATCGGAAACGTCTGGTAGTTATGCGAAGAGTTTTGTTGGTTTTGAATAGATTTTCCACCATCAATACCGACCCGCCAAACAAGCCTTCCTTCTCCAGCATAATTTAGTGATACCTGATATTCACCAGGGATAAGAACATCGACTTCCCAAGACAATTCAGCTTCAGTATCAAACCCATGGCCGTGCACAATCCGTTTCCATTCACCAAACTTTTCCATCCAACGTTTCTCTGACTTTTTTAATCCGCCGACATCAGCAAACTCCACGGGTAGTCTTGTAATTGCCTCAGGATCAATCGTGAGAGCTGGATCAATTATTGGGATTTCAGTGAAATTCAATTCAAGGACCGACGCTAGCACCTCTGGAGCTTTCGCCGGGACACGAATAACTATGTGTTTACCGCGACGCTCGCAGACAAGATCAACGGACCCACTACTCTGTAACAATTTCACCCGTTCAACGTCCTGCTGAACATTTGGAAGATAGAGCTCACCAGATTTTGGCCAATGAAAAACTGAAAGGAAAAATGTCTTATTTTTTCGGGTCACATCACCCCAAGGCATTGCATGCTGCCAAGGCGAACCTTCAACGTCGTACACAACCTGTGGATAGCGAGCAATCCACTCACCAGCAGCACGCAGCGATTCGGCACATCGCAAAGAAACACTTCCGTCGCCACGCGGACCTATATTCAACATATATGTGCCACCTCTGGCAACGCAGGCAATGAGACGTTCAAGTATTTGTTTTGGTGATTTCCAGTTTTCGTCATACCACGCATATGCCCACGAATCGTTTGTGGTATCAACGCTTTCCCATAGCCCATCAATATTAACGATAGGCACTTCCATATCACCAAGCGTCTGATAATCGCCAAGCCCATGGCCAGCACGCCCAGACACGAGTGCTCGAGGCTGGTTTTGGTGTACCACTTCGACAAGCTTTTCAACATAGTGTTTCGGCATTGCTCCAGGTGTATCAAACCACACAATTTCTATCGGACCGTATTGCGTTGTGATCTCCCTAACCTGAGGCAGACATTTCTTCTCAAAATAATCATCGAAGGTTGCAGGCTTACCATTCGCATCCACTTTTGGACCATTTCCGCCCCCCGGAAACGTCCAGTCTTGATTGTGGGAATAATAAAACCCAAAACCAAGCCCCTGATTACGGCAAGCCGCTGCCAGATCCTTCATTGGATCTTTGCTCCAAGGAGTTGCGTCCACAATATTAAAGTCGCATGCCTTTGATTCATACATGGCGAAGCCATCATGGTGCTTGGCAGTGATAACTATATATTTCATCCCTGCATCACGGGCGAGCTTTGCAATGGCATCTGCATCAAAATCGACAGGATTGAATGTCTTTGCAAGTTCCTTGTACTCGGCAATAGGAATACCAGCCATCCGCTGATTCATGATCCATTCGCCTATACCGTAATAGGTTTTCCCATCTACCTTATTGCCTAACTGGGAGTACAGCCCCCAATGAATAAACATTGCGTAATTGCCCTGATCAAAGAGCTGCCCCCTGCTTGCATTTTCAGCCCTGAGCTTGATGACACGTGCACCCCACAAACCATCCATAGACTGCTTATTATTGACACTCTCAACAGCATTACTTTCATGAATAAAACTGATAGAAAAGATTGCGACCGACACGAAAACAAGAATGCTGATTCTCATTCAGTAACCCTTCTATAAAAACGCAGAGATCGTATTCATGCCCCTAAGATACAGCAAAACAGAGGTGAGTATCATCCGAGTAAAACTACACATCCGGCATAATAATGAACGGCCTATATCGAACTAAATATCCTTTGAAGTTTAGTCACCCGATCCTTTCTCTCAATCGGGAGAACACATGACACTCAACATACCGATCGCCATACTATCACCGAACGACCGACACCTACGTCATCTCACTTAAAGCTTCAATGCTCGTTGTCGATAATGCTCATCGGTTCGATTTGAGATTCGGTCAACATCCTCAGCGCTCATAAAAGTAGGCCCTCCCAATGCGGCTGCTCCCACAAAAATTTCTGCAGCCTTGTGAGCCATTAGCATCGCTGCTTTCACAGCCCCCGAGGTCTTGCCAAGAGTGATAATGCCATGATTTTCAAGCAGAATTACACGAGGGGCACAGCCAAAATCATCGAGATACGTATCGGTCGCAAGACGAATTGATTTGGACAGCGACAATCCAGGATCGGTGTAAGGAATAAGCACCGAGCGAGCACCACAGCACACAATTTCATCAGGAAAAAGCTTTCGTGTTGCAAATTGACTCGCACGTGGTGAACAGAGAATCTGATTCACTGCGATACTATGCGTATGACCAACAAAATGGACACCCTCCAGCGACAACAGATACGCATGAAACAGAGTCTCGACAGACGGCTTTTTTGCTGATACGTCAACTCGACTCGCCAAAAGCAAGTCTTCAATTACCTGATCTGACATCGTATCTTGATCAAGCATCGGAAGAAGAGAATCAAACCTGCACGCAACAAGATCCTCGCTCGTGAGTGTCTGAAGGCAACTACCACTCGCTTTGACAAGAAACGTGTGCTCATCAATCCGAGCCGATGTGTTTCCTTCACCAAGAATAGCCAACTGTCGCTTCTCTTCACCAAGAAAATGTGAGAGTTCTAACAGAGTATCTTGAGTTGTCGACATAATGCTTCCGTGTCTTTACAAAGTACAAACACTCATACCACCTCTACTTATACAACACCTTCTCTACACACGACCGTAGAGAGGACCAAAAGCCTCACAGGCTCTAAAGTCAGCTCCTTCAAGACCATCAGTACCAAAAGCATTCCATGCACTTGGCCGGAACACTCTATCAGCTGCCACATTATGCATGTAGACGGGAATTCTGAGGATAGATGCCAACGTTATGAACAAATGCCCGACGTGGCCGGCAGTCATCACACAGTGATTCGCACCCCAATGATTCATGACCTCATATGTGGAAGTAAACGCGCCCCGCCCAGTAATTGTCGGGGCAAACCAGGTGGTTGGCCATGTTGGATTCGTTCGCTGATCAAGAACGTCGTGAACTGACTCGGGGAGTTCAACCGTATAGCCCTCTGCAATCTGAATTGCTGGCCCGAGACCTGCTACCAAATTAATACGAGTCATGGTTGCCGGCATGCCTCCGAGGGTCCGATACCGGGTGCTCAGACCACCCCCAGGAAAGTATTCTGTGATCGATGGATGCCAGGTTGTTGCCTGAAGGCACTTCGTTGCTTCGTCATCAGTTATCTCCCAGAACGGCTTCATTGTCGGCTTGCCGTCTTGATCCATTTGTTGCCCCGTACCATCAAGTGCCGCCGGCCCAGAATTAATAAGATGGAGCAAGCCATCAGCTGCTGCCCCCTCTAACTGATAGCCTTCACAGGCTCCGGCAACTGCTTCGGGACTCCAATACGTACGCAAATCAGCAAAAATTTGCGCGGTGTTGGTAAGCAAGTGCCCACACAGCATAGTAGCTGCATTGAGAGCATCATTCTCGGTGGCAACGATATAGGGTGCCCGCTTACCATTCCAGTCAAAAGAGGTATTGAGTATGGCTTCAAGAAAATCACCATTCGGAAAATGATCGGTCCATTGTCGCTGGCCCTGAAACCCAGCGGCAATTGCACCGTGTCCCTGTGCCTGTTCCTGGAGCCCCATCTCAGCAAGTCGCTTGTTGCCAACCATCAAATCACGAGCAATCAAACACATTTTTACGGAGTCGGACCACTCCGAATCAAGATGCTCGCGGGATCGTTTCGTTTCGTCGCTATTGTAGTCATCACCCTCCGGGCAATTTTCTTTCACCCAGGCAAGAGCCTCCTCGCACTCATCATGATCAAACTGCCCTTTGTTCATGCGCCCGACAAACTCGGTCATGTCGATGTCTTCAACTCGCATGCCGAACCATTTTTCCCAAAACGCATAGTCAACCATTGAGCCAGCAATGCCCATCGAAGTACCGCCCATCGATAAATAGGCTTTGCCCCTCATCAACGCAGCGGCAAGACCACATCTGGCAAAATCGAGGATTTTACTCCGCACATCAGCGGGCATATGAGCGTCACCGGCGTCCTGTACGTCTCGACCATATATCCCAAATGCGGGAATACCCTTCTGGCTGTGTCCTGCAAGTACTGCAGCGAGATACACAGCACCCGGACGTTCGGTACCATTGAATCCAAATACTGCCTTCGGCCGTAACGGATCCATGTCCATGGTCTCACTTCCGTAGCACCAGCAGGGTGTCACCGTCAGTGAGACTCCTACGTTTTCTCGACGAAACAAGTCATCACACGCACTGGCCTCAGCAACTCCACCGATGCATGTTTCCGCTATGACGCAGTCTACTGGTGCACCATTTGGATAGCGCAGCTCACTGGACACCAATTCTGCTACACGGCTGGCCAGATTCATCGTCTGGTCTTCCAACGATTCACGAACTCCACCAAGTCGGCCATCAATTGTTGGCCGAATACCAATTCTCGGGAGGACACCATTCCAAATTGTGGGGACTGTACTCATGGATATTCTCTCATCAAAAAAATTCTTGAACAATGAAAACTCTCATCAATCAGCTCTCTACGGCAGGCTTCGGAGAAAACAAGGCAACCGCAAAGCCAAAAACTGCAACCACCACAAAGCAACTCAGTGGAAGGAAAAACGAGAGGCGTACTGGCTCAAGCATCTGACCAGCGATGGTCATGCCGTCGCCATCAATTATTGCGCCTTGCAAACGTGGCATAAACGCACCACCAACAATTGCAAAAATCAAACCCGCTGATCCTAATTTCGCATCATTTGGGCTGAGTCCGTTCAGGGCAATTCCATAAATTGTTGGAAACATGAGCGACATACAAGCAGACACACCGACTAGACAGTAAAGACCTGTGAACCCCTGCAGGAAGATTGCCCCGGCAGTCAGCAGACCACCTCCCACAGCGAGTACACCAAGCAACAAGCCGGGAGCCATGTATTTCAGTATGAACGTACAGATAAAACGACTCGCAAGAAAAATACCCATGGCAAGAATGTTGTAATTCTGTGCTTGGGCAGCACTTAATCCCACAAGCGTCATTCCATAGTGAATAACAAATGTCCAAGTCATTATCTGTGCACCAACATAGAAAGTTTGTGCAATAACACCCCCGACATACTGCCAATTTGTAAACAGGTTCTGAGCGAGCGTCATAACGTGAATCTCTTCATCTTCCTGCCCTGTGTCCGGCAGCCTGGAAATAACAAAAAGCAGCAGGACAGCGAGTACGACTAAAGCGATAACTACATAAGGGGTCCTGACAACTGCTAAATCATGGGAGACCATTGCCTCATACTTCTGCGGTTCCGCCGTTGCAGAATCTTCCATTGCTTTGGTTATGAGTTTATCGACATCACTGGGCAGCATCGTTGCATATTCTGGATGTCTCGCAATCTCGGCCTCTCGAAATTGTGAGACTTCAAGCCCCGGGAGAATGAACATGCTCGCCACCACCATGCCGGTAAGAGACCCAATTGGATTAAATGCTTGAGCCAGGTTTAGTCTTTGCGTTGCAGTACTTCGTGGCCCCATTGAGAGGATATACGGATTGGCCGTTGTCTCCAAGAAAGCAAGGCCAAACGTCAGAATGTAGAAACCCACAAGGAAGACATTAAATTCCATCATCAAGCTTGCTGGAATAGTCATCGCAGCACCTACTGCATAGAGAAGCAGCCCAATAATAATCCCAGACTTGTACGACACTTTTCGAATAAGCAGTGCTGCTGGAATCGCCATCGTGGCATATCCACCATAGAAGGCCCATTGCACTAAGCTGCTTTGTGCATTGGAAATAAGGAATATTTCTTTAAAGGCACGAACGAGTGGATTAGTGATGTCGTTCGCAAATCCCCATAACGCAAACAATGACGTTACAAGAATGAACGGTACAACGAACTGTTTCGGAACAACCGACTCTCGCGACGTCGATATTGTTGATTCCTCCATGCCAAACCTCCTATATGATCACCACTCAAATTTCACCAATCGAACGCTCATGCTTCAACTGGACAAATCCCCAAATGTATTACAGCCCTTTGTTGTAACAAACCACACACTACCCGCGATAGGAGGGGCCCGACTTTCCAGAACTTATTGCAACTCATGCAAACACCTGATTTATCAGCAGTTCGTTTAAACACGCACGCCATGTTCATGGCTTTCATATTATGCATGTTTGTCATTGATTATATGAATACAAAAGAGCATTCTCTCGGACACATTCCCCAAAGCACTAGGAGAGGCGGCACTCAAACAAGATATCGAAGACCCAAAGTATCAGCATGGCAGCTCTGTAGACCTCCATCACGAAAGCTACTGTGACTGATTTTTTTCACAGTCGTCGTCTGCCGGAACCGAGGGTCCCACCTCATCAACGGGATGTGTATACAAGTATCGCCACACTGATTCGTGCATATACTTGCCACCCTTGCTTTGAAATGCCCGACTGCCCGGCTGCACACTGCCGTGTGCTTTTTTTTCATTACCACCCACATCGAAGTCAGTAATCAAGCGACGCGTGTTTTGATATGGAGGCCGTGAGTTATCGACATTGACAATCGGGCCGTACTGATTCATTCCCAACATTTCCCAACTGCGACAATAGTGATCCGCTTTCCATCCACTATCGAGAACGTGCGTGAACCCAAAAAAGCGATTCGCGGGGGTTGCCGAGGGCAGGGCCTGCCACATCTGATATTGATCACGGGGACCACACAACGTAACGACGCGACTGACTTTGACATACTTTGCGAACCGTGCAGCGGTGGTGGAGCCATGCGAACTGCCAGAAACAATAACTTTTTCCCAATTGATTCCCTTTCTATCTGCATTCAAAAATTGCCCCCAGTCGCCTTCGGGATTAGCGTGCTCTAACCACTTAACAAATTGGTAGGCACGTTCCATCATGCCGTCGGGTTTCGGAATACTGACCTCATCACTGAAATCTGTTCCTGTCGCTGCTTCTAACCGAATATTTCCGCGACAGTGTGGACCAACGGGTTTCTCTTGGCAACAAACGGAAAACCACGACCTCGCATACTCCACTTGCACTGCATGTAACCCGTAGTCAGCAAGACGATCAAAGAGAGCTTGATTGTGACTCATGAGCCAGATAACAAGCTTGCCACGCTGAGGGACCGACGTATCAACAATTGCATTTTGAACATCAGCAGGCTTACCACTGGCGGTTTCAAGTACGAATTTGATTTCCGGATGTGACCGTACTCGACGATCGATGGCACTCGCTCTCACTTGCAGTTCATAACGCTTGGGTTTTGATGTAATCTGTTCTGCCAATACGAGTTGCCCGCACGTTACATATAATGCGACTCCAGTGAACACAAACACTGAGAAGCTAATCTTGGTCCCCATTTCTTATCTACTTTCGTATTGAATTGCATCTGCCTAGCTACCACACACCCGGGTCGCCTGACATATCATAGTTATTTGACAACGATCACATGTTTCAAGAAAGCACAAAGCACTTAAAAAATCGGTAGTCATGCAGGTCACGAATCTCCGAACACTGCGACACACGATAATGATCATGGGACTCGATTACAACTTTTCCATAAACCATTCGGGTTTAGCCGACTGTAGCTCGGGAGCATCCTAACTGAAGAGCAAGTTGAAGAGCAAAATAAAACGAATAGAACAACCGTCACTAGAAATCTCGTGATATTTCAACTCATTTTTGGTGAGCAAAAAAACGGAGAACATGGATCAGGCCCCGTCTCCTGCCTGACTTGTTCGTCGAAGGTTCGCATCCAGCAACAACGAAGCCACCAGCCTCATCGCTTCACAAACGCACTGTTGAACAAGCAGCCGCGTAGGACCTGAACACCAGCCTTCGACTGACCGTGCTTCATGCCGCTGCTGCATGGAGTCGTTCATAAATCTGCTCGATATCGTCTGCCTGAATAGTCGTATCAGGCTGGCTCCCTGCAACAACTTGAGCCATACCGACAAGACGAAAGACATCTTCTAGAATTCCACCAGTTATTTGATGAACGACCACCCACGCGCTCTCTGAGCATGCATGGCCATTCGTGGCCAGCCGAGTTTCTACAATGCTTCGTGTCTCAGAAAGCGAAAGTGGATGAATTACTGAACGTAACAAAACCTTATCAAGCAATCCACGATCTCGAGATAACAGCGTCATCAAACGACCCCGCCCACCAAGAACAACTGAAGCCCTTGGCGCCTGCAGCCATATTGCTTCAGAAACAGACCCCAACAGATCAACTGTTGCGAGATGACAATTATCAATGACGACAACAACGTTACCGGTAGCTCTACATGCCGCAAACTGCGAAGAAACTTCGGCTTGCCTCACATCAATATGCACAACATGCGATGCTCCATAAAGCTTCGTTACAAGAGCACTCATAACGGTTGACACACCGGAACCGCCAGGACCACAAAGGACTGCAAGGCTCGACTCCTGCAAGACAGCGTACTGCAAGCGTGCAAGAGCAGCACGCTGAGAATGAAATAGTTGTATCGCAGAGGGCTGAGTTTTTATTCCACCAACCACCACCCCAGAAGGTGACCTTAACCCAGGAGCCCCAGAACGACTTCTCTGCGAGTCCTTAGACATCAATGGCTTTGCTTGATTCAACATCGCGATCTCCAGCATTAGGCAACCTGGCAGGAATCTGCAGAATCTTGTGACCGTGAACCACATTCCATCTCACCTGAAAAGGTTACAACCTCGCCTATTGGAAAGACGCCTAGCTCTCCGAGGAGTTGCTGCCGGTGAGGGCAGGGCGGCACGTCCGCGTGACGAACTAACAGTACCGCATCACAACCAAATACTCGTGATGCCATCTCTCTCCTTCGGAATGGACCACGAGTAAACCAGATGCCGGCATCTACCAGGACAATGCTTTGCTTGCTGCTTGGAACACTCGTGCGTGCTTGATCTCGATGCCACGCCACCGACTGAGAGTCATCAATTAATTCGCACCAAAGCTCCTGCATGGTATCGAGACATCGTACCTGCCAACCTGACGCACTGAGGATGGTGAACAAACCTTGCGCGATCGTTGTCCGTCCCTCCTGAACCCGATGGCCAGCAATTGCGATTACACGATGACCATTTTCCTGAGCTTCGGCAACGCGATCAGTGATTGCTTTCCACTGCGATGGTAACGCTGCCAACAAAACGGCCAGAGT
>MDTC01224328.1_pt1 | contig 11593 bp, 7 predicted proteins | sample 811181 | NCBI WGS metagenome assembly MDTC01 (sample SAMN05326644, study PRJNA326480) | marine metagenome | isolation source: seawater | place: Pacific Ocean: North | collected 2011 | reverse complement strand
TTTCCCTCCGGAAACAGTTCACAGCACCCGAGTCATGTGGGGGCGAGACATCAACGTCCGCGTGTAGAAACCAAAGAGCCGCTTTCGCCGCCCAAAGGCGTTCAGCCCACCATGAAGACGATTTGTGGTACAGGGTACGCCTAGCTCCCCACCTATCCCATACAACCCTAAGGTCAAGTGTATTTGAACGAAACCCTTGACCGATTATCAGGATTCTACAGATGGAGTCACATCTTCTTCATACTTTGATGGGCATGAAGTTTTGATTACTTGAGCTTCGAATACATATTCACCATCAATATACCTCAAGACACCCTGAGCATAAACGGTCCTGTTATCGCCAAGACCATTGGATACTGATGAATCAACATAGTCAATGATTAATGTTGAATCTTCTCCGTGAAGGAGAAAAGTACTCGCATTTGAATCAATGCTTCCATCTACGACTTCGCCCCTTAAAGCAATCTCCTTATCGACGTACTTGGATGGAGAAATCATCACTTCATCAACAGAGCGTGTAGGTTCAGGAGATTGAATTAGTAGAACACCAAGTAGCCCCAGAGTGATCACGGCCCCAAGAGAAAAAATACGTACCCGGCGTGAGAACATTGTATCATTTCCTCTAATTTTGGCGGTGTGAAAAACCCACCGCTTCATCCAAAGAAGAAAATCCATGGAGTTTCAGCTTTTCATCGACGCCCTTAACGATCGATTTTGTTAGGGATGGTCCTTCAAAGACAAAACCACTGTAAGCTTGAAGTAAACTTGCACCTGCACCGATTTTTTCCCATGCATCTTCGGCAGATGAAATACCACCTACACCTACAATGGGCCACTCACCATTAGTCAACGAATAGATTCTATGAATAATTTCTGTCGAACGATTACGCAATGGTACACCACTAAGACCACCAGTTTCAGAAAAAACTTTACTATCTGAAGTTGAACTTTCAGCGGGTCGCTCGATAGTAGTGTTAGTTGCAACTATTCCGTCACAGCCGGCCAATCGTGCTGTATTGACTACGGCAATAAGTTGCTTATCGCTGAGATCAGGAGCAATCTTAACCAAAATTGGCTTTAGTTTGGAGTCAGATGACTTCGATAACCGTGTATTGACCTCTTGGCAGGCAGTAATTATCGATTCAAGAGCACTATCATGTTGTAACTCTCTCAAGTTTGGTGTATTTGGTGAGGATACATTCACGACAAAAACGTCACAATACGGCCAAAGCCTCTCCATCGAGCCTGCATAATCGGCTGGGGATTGTTCGAGTGGAGTTTTTTTTGATTTCCCAAGATTAGCCCACAATGGAATGGAAAGTTGCTTGGATTTAGAAAAGAACTTCTCGAGCTGTGCTGAAACTTTGATACTACCAGGATTGTTAAATCCCATTCGATTCACTAAAGCCATGGATTGTGCTGCACGGAACATTCGTGGTTTGGGGTTACCTTCTTGTTCATGTTCGGTAACACCACCGATTTCTATGAATCCCAGACCAATCGAATCCCAACCTCGAAGAGCCTCAGCCCTCTTGTCAAGCCCTGCAGCATTGCCGAAAGGATGTTTGTACCTTTGGCCAAAACAAGTAATCGAGACATCTTTCCGAGGCTTGTAAAAAAGCGATAGAAGAGAGCGAGTGAAAGGATTTGAACTCATGATTCGAAGCATAAGTAACGCTCTTGCGTGGGCATTTTCAGAATCTTGTAGTCGAAGAGTGGGGCGGACAAAGGTGCGGTATCCGATGCCCATGCCAACCGCTCCAATCGGTATCCTTCAAGACTTCCGCCCCATCGGGCATACTATGCGCATAGACGAACCACTTTGGCCAGTGGTCCGAGAAACGGCACGTCAGATTTTGAGATGTGAAAATATTGTTCTAAAAATTCCAGAGCGGTTTACAAATGATTTTCAACAACTTTTGCTAGAGATGAGTGACTTTCAACCCGCCAAAATAGAATTTCCAGTCATGACTGTGGGTATGATGGATGAGGTGTTCATACACCAAAAGATGGACAATCAAAACAGTAACTTACTCATCGCTTACATTGGATTAATTGAACCTGAGACGCATGTACGCTGGGTCAAAATGAAAGTCAAAGAGGGATGGAATGAGATTATGCTTGCTTGCCGCGAATTACTTGAGGCAGGGTATCCGGGCTGCATAGGTTGTGGCGGTCCAAACTCTGAATTACCTTGGGATGAAGAAAAAAATCGCGCAACGCTCATTTAGAATAGTGCAAATCGGGCTCTTTTCACACACAGATACAAAGTATCTGTTGTCATTGTCCAGTAGTGAGAGAGTTCAAGTAGCCTCGGCGGCCGGATGTAAAACCATGAGCGTTGTCATCATTGCCGAGAAGCCGAGTGTTGCCAACGACATCGCAAAGGTGCTCGGTGCAACCTCAAAATCTGACACTCATTGGCAAGGCAATGATATTATTGTCACGTGGGCTATTGGACATCTGCTCCAATTGAAGTACATGGATGATTACGATGAAGCATTCAAAGATTGGAGAAAAACAATTGACAGGTTACCATACATTCCCGAGACATTTGAATACAAACCTATTGGTGGACGAGGTAAAAAGCAACTCAGCGCCATTAATAAGTTGATCAAATCAAAGGACGTTGAGGAAATTGTGAATGCATGCGACGCTGCGCGTGAAGGAGAACTTATCTTCAGAACAATCGTAAAACATTCAAAGACCAAAACCAAAACATCACGAATGTGGCTGCAATCAATGACCAAAGATTCCATACAACAAGCTTGGGAGGGTCGTGCCAGTGGAGAAGAATACAATGCTTTGCGTGACGCAGCATATTCACGTTCAGAAGCTGATTGGATTATTGGAATGAACGGCTCTCGTGTAGCAAACTCTTTTCTTCCACGTAAAAAGAATGAACGAAGTGCTATTTCTTTGGGACGCGTACAAACAGCAACACTCGCGATGATTGTTTCGCACGAACTGGAAGTTTTGAGTCACATTCCACTCCCTTATTGGCAACTCGAAGCGAATTTCAAATCCGAAAGTGCTGAATGGATTGGCCGCTGGGAACGACAAAACCATATTGACGACCCAGAACAACCAGACTACAAACCACATCGCATCATTGAGAAGTCCGAGTACGAACGCCTTTTGGCAATCCTTGAATCTGGAAAAAATGCGTCGATTAAACAAACTCAACGTGACTCGAAAGAGCGGGCACCACTCAATTTTGATTTAACAACCCTTCAGAGAGAGGCGAACAGTACATTTGGCTGGTCTGCAAAGCGTACGTTGGGTATTGCCCAAGACCTGTACGACACTCACAAACTGACGACTTATCCTCGTACTGATTCTCGCCATTTGCCGGAGGATATGCATGAAGAGATTGCTAAAATAATTCGACAATTGGGTGCTCAAGATGACTACAACCCGCATTCAACACGAATAGTTGATGAAGGTATGAAAAACGCAGGACGTAATTTCAATAATGCAAAGGTGAGTGACCACTTTGCAATAATTCCTACTGGGAAAATACCCGACGTTAAAATGAGTGCAGACCATTCAAGACTCTATGACCTCATCGTACGAACATTCCTAGCATCTTGGCATCCTGAAGCGATATGGGATGTTCAGAAACGTACGGCCACCATCGATGGAGAGCATTTCTCTAAGGAAGCACGACAGATTAAGTCAGAAGGATGGAGAGCAGTACGCCCCAAGAAACAGTCCTTGCCTGAAGGATGGAATTCACTTCCTTCAAATCCATGCCAAGGTTCAGTTGAATCGTTTGAGTTTAAGGAAGAACAATCAAAACCAAAAGGCCGTCTAAAAGAAGCTGGACTCTTGAGGCTGATGGAACACGCCGGTAAGCAAGTTGATGATGAGGAACTCGCAGATGCGATGAAAGATAAAGGCCTGGGAACGCCAGCGACCCGTGCAGATACGATTGAGAAATTGATTGACAGGGGGTACATCCAAAGGGCGAGAGGTGGAAGCATCAGTGCTACTGCTCACGGTATTCGAATAATTGACGTTCTGAAGAAAATCCCTGTAGAATGGATCACCTCCGCTGAAATGACAGGGGAAATGGAAGCATCCCTTTTGCGGGTCCAAAGAGGTGACGAACCACGTGAAAATTACATGAATGATGTCATTGAACAAACTCGAGTCATGGTTGAACGAATAAAAAATCATGACCGTACTGAATTGTATGCTAACGAGCCCTCAATAGGTGAATGTAGTGTTTGCTCGGGTGCAATCATTGAAACTACTCTTAACTATCAGTGTGAAAAGAATGAAGGCAAAGACAAGGGCTGTCCATTTGTCTTTTGGAAAGATACGTCAGGGCGTTGGTTTGATCAAAGCACTGCAAAACGACTCCTCTCCGAAGGTGAGATTGAAAATTTACATGGATTCTTTAATCGTTCGGGTGAAACTTATACCGCTACCGTGAAAATATCGAAAGAAGGTAAAGTTGAGTTTGTAGGAGGCGGAGAATCTTCTTCAGATGCATCAGATGAAGAAATTTGCTCTTGCCCATCATGTGACCATGGTACCATTCGCATCGGTCAAACGATGTATGCCTGTGATAATGATGACTGCAAATTCCGAGGTGTTTCCAAGGAAATGTGCAAACGTCCAATCACGGTTGATGAGGCAAAGCATATTCTACAAAATGGCAAATCCGAATTACTCGATGATTTCATATCGAGACGAGGAAGGCCGTTCAAGGCGTACCTTGTCATGGATAAAACTCGAATTAAATTTGAATTCCCCCCACGAGAAGCCGCAGCAGATGCAACACGATTCACAGTTGTTGAAGGCGTAGTCGCCGTATGTCCGGTTCACAACGTCAACATCATCGAAACAGAAACTCATTACCAACCCGAACCAGGTTCAACCGGTTCTTCACTTCAAATTGCTCGGGAAATCTCGAAACGCGAAATCACTCGTGAAGAAGCCAAAACACTGATTGAGAAAAGGGAAATAGGCCCATTTGATGATTTCCTCTCAAAGAAAACCGGACGACCATTTTCGGCAATTCTCTATCTGAAGAAGAATGAGTCTATCGGATACAGGTTTGCAAAGCGATAATCTGCCTTATTGAGCGTTTCAAGGGCGAAGATTCATGTTCAACCAGTGAGTGTAGATGTACATGAAGCAATCCGAATGGGATGTTGTCATCGTTGGCGCTGGCCCGACAGGAGGGCGAACAGCCACTCATTTAGCGTCGCTTGGGCATCGCGTTTTGATGCTAGAAGAACATACAGAGATTGGCCGACCATTCCAATGTGCTGGTCTCGTAACTCCGAGGGCTATGCAAGAAGTTGGATTATTTGATTCAGTCCTCGAGGAGGTCGATGGAGCTCGTATTCATGGTCCAAGTGGAACTCTTGTCCCGGTAGGGACCGAAGGAAAGTTACGAACATATGTGGTCTGCAGAAAGAAATTTGATCAAGGTGTAGTCCAGCAAGGAATGCAGGCTGGAGCAACACTATGGCTTGATTCTAGGCCAGTGGATGCTGAAGTTAACGAAAATAATGTCAAGTTGAAAGTTGAATCAGATGGAGCAATAATTGATTTGTCCTGTAAACTTCTCATAGGTTGTGATGGTGCTCACAGTTGGACGCGACGTCATTTCAAAATGGGACGTCCAAAAGAAATGATGATTGGATTTCAAGCCGAAGTTTTAGGTTATGACGGAAATGAACGTTGGCTCGATATGTACAGTGGCTCAGAAATAGCCCCGGGATTTTTTGCCTGGGTCATTCCATCCGGATTCGGCAGCCATAGAATTGGAGTCTGGTCTACACCTGAACGTCTCAAGGGAAGGAGTGTAGAGCAATGCTATGAAGATTTGATGAACCATCCCTTATGGAAAAGCCGATTCCAAAACATCAAAGAAATCGCTAGATTTTGCGGCCCCATACCTAGTGGAATGGTTAAGAAAACAGTTCGAGACAGAGTCATGCTACTCGGTGACGCTGCGGGGATGGCCAAGCCTACAACGGGAGGAGGAATTGGACCTGGTTTCAAGCAAATCAGTGGAATTCTAGAACCACTTGATGCCGCTATAAAATCTGATAACCTTTCTGAAAAACAACTTACAAAAATCACATCAAAGCATTTCAAAGCCATGAAAAAAGATCAAGAAAAGGCTCGCAAATTGAGAAACTTACTGGTTAGTGATGTTCTTGATGGGGAACTTGATCTACACTTTGACAACTTTGCAAAACCCGAAGTGTTGAAATTAATTAATGAAATTGGCGATATTGAAAAACCGGTCCCATTGGGACTTGCTTTACTCAAGAAAGTGCCAGCATTCCGACGACTTGCTCTTCGTGCAGGTTCAAAACTTCTTTTCCGATAGGTTGTGATGAGATTCCAAAATTACAACTCGAACAGAGGACACGATATCCTCCATTTGAATCTCACCGCTTCAACCCTGCAAAACTACCGGTTGCCACGGTAAAAACTACTCTGGCAAACGCACCCAGAGGAGAACTCATGAAGACATTGTCAGAGTTAACTCCTAGTTTTCAGTTAGGAAACGAAGATTCATGGTTGCTTGAACAAAAATACCTCATTGACGGGAAAAGAGTTGATGACTCAGATATTGAACGTTCGAGGCATGAATTAGAAACTTCTGCACCGCCAAATGTTGTTTTCAAACAGCGCACTGGATGGTATTTGACACCTCACCCAATACATTCTGCTGTACGTAAATTCATCTCAAAGGCGGTCGTCGTTCTGCTGTTTGCACTCGCTTATTTATTTGTAGAACCATTGCTAAGATCATTGGGAATACCCGGAATTGGAACAGGTACAATTCGAATTGGCTTACTTGATTACCCATTGTTGGCGGTGATTATTGTCCCACTTGTTTTGACGCCGCTCGCACTACGTGCCGGTGCGAATTTTGCAGACTTAGTCCACCAGCGAAAGTTTCTACTTACTGCACCCAGTGACCCAATTGTGACAATGAAACAAACACCTACTGCTGGCAGGCCACTACATTTAGAGGTTAATTTCCCCGAGAAAGGAGATGATTGGGGGGAAATATTGGTGACATGGAGAGTTGGAGCACTACCACCCGCAAGAGAAGTTGTCTTCAAATCACTTGGAGCCGAAGTATCAAAGCAACCTCCTCCTGGCTTAACTACGGAACTTCCCCACCATTGGGAAATTGGTCTTGATGATGGTACTGGAGGTGGTGAAGAGGCACCAATGGAACGCCAAGAAGTACGAGGAGGCTTGTTCCTACGGCCTATGCGTAGTATGCAATTTGGAGGCCGTAGTGCGGTGGATAGTAGAGAGATGATTCTCGAACCTCCCCAACTCAGTTGGCCCGGTACTGTTTCTTCTGAATTGATACGAATCCACTGGGAGTTAATTATTCGAATTGAGCGTAAGAAGGGTGGGCCTCTACTTTGGGTACTTCCTCTCGAAGTCGGACATCCCCTCGAATGTTCACGGATTGGCATGTTGCCTACCAATGATGGACGAGCTGAATCCAACACATTTTGATTGGAAACATTCAAGTCTTTCATCAACTGTCATTTGCCATGGAAACTCGCTCTTGGTATGCGGTCTTACTCGTCGTAATGCTTTTCACCTCAGGGTGCTTGAGTTCTGTAGACTCTAATAATTTAGAAAACGAAGACGAAGTTGAACCTTCTTCGGAAATTACATTTCGTGCAGAATGGGACATTCGACCCGATATAAAATATCTTGATGGAAGTCCTATCGAATTAAATATTCTCATCATAAGCGACAGTGAAGAATGGTTAGCAGAGCCGACTATCATCTCACCTGAAATCACGGCCCTGGGAGTTTTTAATTCGACAACGACATCTATGGCTTACCATTTATCATTTTATCCTCAAACTCTAGGCGATTATTCTGTTCAAATTGAATTTAGTGCGACAAATGGATTTGAGTTCGTCGACTCAATTCCGTCCCCTCTGGTTCATTCCATCAAAGTCATTCCACCAGATGAAGACGCACCGATTCTTACAGCTCCAGTATCAATACCACTTGAAGAAGCATCTGTAATCTGGTTTGAGGGAACACTTACGCATGCGCAACTGGATTCATGCACACTCAAAATCTCTTTGGGTGAGGGTTCACAATTCAATGGAATCATCAAAGATGATGGGTCATGGAGAGTTCTTCTCGACTTGACTGAATTTACTCAATCTCTAGAAATTCAATCCGTAGCTGAATGTGGAGATTTTACTTTGAAGAGCGACGCTGTCGTGACTCAAGTTATCATTCAGGATGCAGGTGATGATGCAGACGGTGATGGGATTACTGATTCTGACGACAGATGTCCGAATGGTTACGGTGCATCTGATGGGTGGTCTTCAACCCTTACGAGTGACCAAGATAACGATGGATGTCATGACTTAGAGGAGGACCTTGATGATGATAACGATGGGATTTTAGATATCAACGATCTTTGTCCAACATCATTTGGTTGGATAAGTACCTCGAATGCTGATTATGATTCAGATGGATGTCACGATTCAGAGGATGACATGGACGACGATAATGATGGGGTAGAGGACGAATCAGACTTATGCTCTAAAGGGCTACTCGGATGGAGTTCGAGTTCCTTTAGCGATTGGGACAACGACGGTTGCGCTGATTTAGACGAAGATATGGATGATGACAACGATGGGCGATTTGATGAGGTTGATGACTGTCCTAAGGGATTGAAGAACTGGGTGAGTAATGTGTCAAGTGACTATGACTCAGACGGTTGTGCCGACTCAACTGAAGATGATGATGATGATAACGATGGGGTGTTTGACGTTAACAACACAGGAGCGATTCTTGATGTATGTCCAAAAACCCCTCTTGATGTCACCGATGTTGATGAAAATGGTTGTGCTGCAGTTGAAAGAGACACAGATGGCGATGGAGTCAATGATTTTGATGATCAATGCGAGGGGACTCCATCAGGATTAGATGTCAACGATTTTGGATGTGCAGACCTGGACAATGATGGCGTTTTTGCGAATGTCGACAATTGCCCAGATTCTCCCTCAAAATGGACAATCGATGCACAAGGTTGTGCTGTAGTTCAAAATCCCGTTACATGGAGCTCGGCTACGACTCTCACAGGCCCTATGCAAATTGTTCCACACTTTTCTGTACCTACCCTTGATGGAGCGTTTTATTTCCAGCAAGAATGGACTGGGTATGACATCTACTATTTCCTTTTCAAGTATACCAATTCGGATGGAAACTCAAACATTGGAATTTGGGGGCAGAATCCAGGAACTTTTCTTCGCTCATTGCCAAATAATGTTCATGTCTTCTACGGCTCGTTTGACTCGACGTATCACAACGATATAGTCGAAAGAAAAAATGCAGTCGAAAATGCACTCAACCCATCCGAAGAAACCGAATGGGACGGACGTATCCACTATATTGACCAAAGGGCAAACAGCATTTCAGGCGGACTAGGGCAAATGATAGGGAGTTTCAATTCACCATTTTACATGGGCATTGATCGTTTTCAAACTGCACGAGAAACTGGCTCATTGGCAGCTTGGACAAGTTCAGGTAGCGACCCGAAACACCTCATCCATGAGCCACACCAGTGGAATGCAGAATTTCCGGTGGAAATTCGTCGAACTGACACATCAATTGAAGAAGTGACTCTCATGGACTTTCAGCGACATTCGGGGGGCTGGGGTGCAGGGAGGACCTCAACGATTAGTGCTGAATTCCCAAACAATGTGAGTCAATACGACACATTGGAAGTATACCATGAACATGCTTGTTTTGAACGCTCAAACAGGTATCAAAAAAGTGATGGTTCAGAAGGGGGATGCCATGAATGGGACTACGAAGCTAACCTGCGAATTTGTGAACGCAATAATTCATCAGCGTGTGGTACTGAATTCATGAGGTGGATTACGACCTATGGCCGTGAGGGTAAATGGCTGACTGATATTTCGCCTTATCTATTCATGATTGATGATAGCGATAATCGCACATTCAAATATAGAGGGGCCAACAAGGGCGACCTCACAATCACTCTTCTTTTCAGCAATTGGGGCAGTGACATCCGTTCGAAGAGTGCAGATTTTGCATTTACTGGTGGTCAATTTGATGGGACATACAATAACCTATCAAAGTACACCCGTGATCTTAATTTCACTGTACCTACATGGGCCGACAAGGTCGAAATTGTTGCTACAATTACCGGTCATGGATTCGGCAAGGACAATGCGAATTGTGCTGAATTTTGTGATCATGAGCACCACTATTCGATGAATGGTTTTACGACATATGAGTGGCATCCAATCGTATATTCGAGCGAGGGTTGTGAAAATGAGGTGCAAAATGGAGTTGTTGCAAATCAGTATGGTACGTGGCCATATGGCCGTGCTGGATGGTGTGCAGGCCAAGATGTTAAGCAATGGACATTTGACATCACAAGTTGGAGTGATATGAACGGAGGTGTAAACCACCTCACTTACAGAGGGCTGTTTGGTGGACAGGAATATGTTCCATCTGATGGGGTAGGTAATGGACAAAGAAACATCCACGCTGAGATATGGATTGTATATTATGATGCAATTAGCGGAACATCAGAATGAATTGGAGGAGGGGATTGTAGCTCCTCGACCGGGTGACCACATTTGGGTGTCTCAAGAAAGACATAATCGCTATCTCTTCGTTGCGGTTGGAAGCCAGCCCGTAAAATTACATTTTGTAATTCAATTTCAGATGCATTAAATTTAGTTGTTCCTGAAGCAGAAACTACGTTTTCCTCCATCATTGTAGAACCAACATCGTTTGCACCTCCAAACAATGCCATTTGCGCTGTCTTAATACCCATAGTAGGCCATGAAGATTGGATATTGGGAATACTATCAAGGAAGAGTCGAGAAACCGCAACGTGTCGAAGATATTCGGTTGAACCTGCACCCAACTGAATTTTGTTTTGACCTCTGTTACGACGACCAAAACTGTTCACTTCGAGTTGAACCGGCCATGCAATGAATGAGGTGAAACCGCTGTCGTAATTTTTGAGAGAGTGATCTTGAAGTTGACGTAGTTTTGACATGTGTTCTACCCGTTGCTCAAGTGATTCCCCAAATCCAATAACATTGGTTGCACTTGTTGTTAACTGCAGTGATTGAGCTTCTTCCATAACTCGAAGCCAGTTTTGAGGAGCCCCTTTTTTCGGAGACACATCTTTTCGAACACCTTCGACAAGCATCTCGGCACCTCCACCTGGCAGCCCATGCATTCCGGCACGTCGTAATCGTGTAAGAACTTCAAGCGTTGACAACTCACTGACCTCGGCAATTCCTTCAATTTCGATTGGGCTGAAACAGTCAATGGCAATGGTAGGATGACGTTGAGAAATTCCGGTAAGTAAATCTTCATACCACTCAAAAGGCAGTTCTGGATTTACACCACCTTGCATGAGAATTCGCACTCCATCGATTTGTTCCAGTTCACTGATTCTAGCCGATATTTGGTCAAGAGTTTGCGTGTATGTTTCTGCGTGCCCTGGCGGGCGATAGAAGGAACAAAATTGACAATTTATTGTGCAAACATTCGTGTAATTGATATTTCT